>Ga0058699_1000210_pt1 | contig 17192 bp, 10 predicted proteins | sample AgamicAtPe_FD_55078 | JGI IMG/M metagenome (GOLD analysis project Ga0058699, IMG submission 55078) | Agave microbial communities from Guanajuato, Mexico - At.P.e | ecosystem: Host-associated > Plants > Phyllosphere > Phylloplane/Leaf | place: Guanajuato, Mexico | collected 2012-10-15 | reverse complement strand
GTTTATGTATTCATTTGTATTTATTTTTGGTTTTGAGTTTCTCGCGACAAATTCTTTTATTCATTCTAGTCCAGTGGACTACCGGCAACCTCGTCTAATCCGAGCATTTCATCCAATTCTGTCCCCTGAGCCAAGAGAAATATTGTTGAAAGTGCCTCGTATCTGTTCTTGGCTTCTCGGGCTCGGTTCGATTCTCAGTTGATGTGACCGGTGATGTTGCATAGAACTGCATTTAGACTTCTGATCCAACTCAGCCGTGCGTCATGCTAATTTTGTACCTTTGAGAATGAAAAGCCAAACCGGCTTGTTCGTTGAATAAATAGATTGTCATTCTGAGTCTCTCATGGTCTTGATCTATCTATGTTGACCTGACTCACAAGGTTTGGAGGTATCGACGAGTCAGATCGACCACTCGGTGGGCGCACCTCACTTATCCTGAACCCAGTTTAGCAATACAAACTCTAGCATCTTTTCGATGTAAAAGATCCTTTACAATTCGATTGTTGAACTAATCAAACTAATATTACCTCGAGTATTGCATCTGCGCCAATACATGGCACTCGCAGTGCATCCGGTCTCTGACCAAATCAGCTAACCATGAACGATTGGCGTACCTTTGATGCATTACTGTTTGTCGTCTGCACCTATCGTTCGCTGAATAGCCTTACGTGCGTTGGCGGTAAATCTTGGTGGTTTCTCGTGAAATCAATCTTTTCCTGAACCCAGATGGAAGTGATACCAATTGCACTGATCCCTGATGGCTTGACTACGATCCCAACTACGAACGACCCTCTTTCAAACGAAACGTCTCCCGTCACATTTACAACCGAATCCTCTGCTTCATCGACCACCTATGCGACCGATAACATGGGAAGTGCCGCCTACTCGTCGGCAGATGGCTCCGGATTTCGATTTCCGTATCCCCTAGCTATCATAATATCCGCCTGGATTTTACTAATATTAGCCTATCTATTATGCCGCTGGCAGCAAAAGACTAAGGCCACCTATATTATACCGCGCGTTTTTGTATTATGCTCGCCTAGGACTGTACAATTCCACTATGAACTTATTCTTAGAATTGGCCTTCCCTCAAGCGACTTCAATCCAGATAGACACGATATTGATTTGACCGTCCAAGGGCAACAAAAAAATGAGGTTGTGCCGATGACTCGCTTGAATACCAGAACACTACTAGATGAACAATTGATAACTAGTCTCTCGATCATTGTCTATCGACTCGTTGAGATGCCGTCCCTCGGGGGCCTGATTTTGAAACATTCAGGCCCTTTCAAGGCTTGGGTTTACGCTTACGACTTTACGGTCATTGATCTATCGAACAACAGGGAACTGTACTACACTCTCAACCAATACATCGGCTCGCTTGATAGAGAAATACCCTTAGCTGAACCAAATAGTAACAATAGCGTTTACTATCCAATAGACGACGTCCCGTTACCTCAATGGTCAATAGAGGACATCTTTTTGATTTTGTATCTATTAGTCAACTTTACAATGCTTTCAATTACCCTGATGCCAATCAACTGCTCCTATGTCCACGACATCATTGCTATCGCGATAACCGCTTTTGGTGGCGGAGTTCTAGTTGCGTTCATGAACTGGTTGTTGCATTATAACTTGAGCTGGAATCAAGACCGGAGAGAATACTTCAACGAGTACGAGTCCTGTAAGTTTTGCCCAAACGAAAATATTATCAGAACGATCATAGCCGTCGTTGCCACGATTATTGGGGCATTAAGTGTATACTATGGCTTATTCATTAATGATTTGAGAGACTCAGTTGTTCTTCTTCTCGCTGTGATAAATACTTGCACTCTCGTGATTGGAATTTGGAATGGGGCTAGACTAGCGAATGTTGGAGAGTCGATTGTGGATCTCGGCTTGAGATTACGTGGGACAACTATGACGAGTGTTGGTATGAGATATTCTGAAATGTTATCTGACGTTCAAACAAAGTCCGCCAGCGCCTCTGACGATGGAGGCTCGGCACTCGCCTCAACTAAGACAGGTCGAGGATTTGGGCCCCAGACTAGTGTCAAGTCATTCGGATTCGAACTTATTGGAGCGTCGAAGGCCCAGAAGCTGGCCTCTAAGTTCTACAATTCTCGCATTTCCTCAACAGGCGCTACCCCAAATAATCAACCGAGTTCAAGGATTTTTCATAGCCCATTGATTAACTTACCACGCGCTCCTAAGCTAGAGACCGCAAAACTAAATCTTCCAAAGATAGATGCACCTAAGCAGGATCCACAAAAGTCAGAGCATCCGAAATCTGACCGATCAAAACCAGAACACTCTAAATTGAATCATTCGAAGTCGGATCATTCGAAACCAGGGCACCAAAAACCGGAGCATCCTAGATTAGAACTGTCTAAAGTGGAGCACACAAAGCCAGATCATCCGAAGGTGGACCATTCGAGACCAGACCATCCAAAATCTGACCCTCCAAAGCCGGAACCACCTAAGATAGATCTTCAGAGGCTTGAATATTCGAAACAAGATCGCCCGAAGTTGGATGCTTCAAAGCAAGACCATCAGAGAGCCGAATTGGTCAAGCCCGAACCATCTAAAACAGACACTCTGAGACCAGAACATGCGAAAACAGATCGTTTGAGATTCGACGCTTCAAGATCCGAGCCTCACAGGGTAGATTCACAGAAAATAGAGCACCTTAAGCTAGATCGACCGAAAATTGCTACTGCCAAACCAGATTCATCGAAACCAGATCCTCAAGTGCTAGATCACTCAAAACCAGACCATACAGGACTCGAAACTTTGAAGGTAGCACCTCTAAAACCGGAAGTGGCAAAACCAGACCATTCTAAGCCAGACTTTGCGACGTCAGAGCGCTCAAAGACGACTCGTTCTTTGTATTAATGGATTGAGTAACACTTTCCCGAAGTACCACCCTTCTGAAGTAACCAAACAATATTCTAATTACAGTCCTACAAAATATTTCTAAATTAGTGGCTAAACTTTACAGGTTGACAAGGGATATCATTTGGACAATCTCTCTTCTTCTTTTAACATCTTGGTCAACTTGGCTATATTCTGCTTGTGCTTCTTACTCGCCTCATGATTTTCAAACGCTCTGATGGATCGAAATTCTTTGTTACAAGCTGGGCAATAGAACTGTTCGCAATCAAAGTCTACATCATCTGCACCCTTATCAGACTTCTCGTCAGCTGAGCACTGTCCATCTCCTATGGTAGTTTCGTTGTCACAATTGTTATCGTCTGGCCGATGTTGGCGACCTCTCTTTGTGTTTTCTAGGTCATATTCACTTTCAAGTTGCTTTAGTTGTTCCTCAATAGCATTCATGTCTTCCCAAGCTGTTGGTTTATAATCTGATAACTCTTTTAGACTTTTCTCACGCTGTTGGCGCTGTTTTTCTGCAGTTTTCTGACGATTGAGGTGAATTTGCTGATCAACAAGTAACTTGTGTGCTTTTAATCTCTTATCTCTCTTCTTTACGAAGTCAACTAAGTTTCTTACATTTGTGTTCCTTTCTTTCCTGGCTTGTTCCTTGAGTTTTTTGTTTTCTTTCTCCATTGCTCTAACTACCCTTCTATTCTCTGCTTCAGTTGTTTTATACTTGTCTAAGTGATCAAAGGTGATAACCGTTGAGAAACAGAGCCACGATGCGTAGAAAGGGCGAACAATATCCTCATACTCAGAATCTGAGCGTCCAAAGCTGGGGTAAGATGGTGGGTCGATCTTATGAGATTGTTTGCTCTTAACATTCGATAACCTACTGACAAGTTGGTAAGCCTGCTCCTCTTCTTTCGATATATTTTCAAAAACCGTTCTATAGACAGTGTAAAATCCGTCTTCAGAGTCATCAAAGTTGGCGTAACATGATGATGAAAAGTATTTAAAGAGATTTATGTAAATTTCTTCACCGTCCTTGTTGCCATCTGAAAGAATCTGATCTCTATGGCGGTCATACCAGTCCCGCTCTCTGCTATCACTAAGAGTCTCATACGCCTTCAGGATCGTTTGAAACTTGGCATGAGCCTCAGGGTTGGAGGGATTCTTGTCTGGATGCCAAACCAAGGCGAGATTCCTGTATGCCTTCTTGATTTCATCGTTGCTAGCTGATTCGATAACACCCAGGATCTCGTAATAACATTGTGCCCTCGGCATTTCGAACATATAGTGGCAAAAATGTGTATTTTTGAACAATCAACTGGAGATGGATGAAATAAACCTACCCTGGCGGTGCGCGTGGTCTCATGCACAGAGATTTGGTGCGTAAATAAATGCCTGTAAATGGGCAATTTTGATTTTGGAGTAATTTATTTGGGTAGTAGTCCATAAACTAGACCTCCTCGGGCCTCAGGTATGGGTATCGATTTCGGATAGAAATATGCGTCTTTGGAATGATACGTTTGTGCAAGAGTGTTTCAATCGCGATTATGATCATCTGTCAGGGGACCTAGGTAATCATCCATCAGCGTTCCAATGGCAAAAATATCAGAAGCATCCACCCTCGTGCCCACGACTTTAAAGCGTAGAGGTGTCGAAACCTGGATGACTAGAGTTTCATCGGGGGTCTTGTAAGATGCGGAGGTGGCATCGAATTGCATGTCGTTGGGAATTGAATGTCGTGAGATGAAGCAACTTAGGGGCCCAATTTTGAGGAAGATTCCAACTTTGTTTACTTGCTCTACAATGCCATCCAGAACCTCATTTTTGAAAGGCCTGAAGACGATCGCTTTGAATCTGAGCTGATATGTGGCAAAGCCTGTGCTTGATTGGATGATACCATCACCTATGTTGTCAATTGAAGTTATGGCTATGACAAACCCATATTTCCCCGTGCAAGTACCTTCTACGTCGTAGAATAATTTACGCTTAACAGCTTCAACAAGTTCAGCACCAAAATAGCGTGGGTGGAGGCTTAATTCATGGTGTAATTCTAGATGGTAAAACATTTTGGATAGCTATGACCGAACCTACTTCGAATCCGTTGGTCCACAATGATAAAGAAGAATAGTATTGAAAGTGGGAGCACGCTCGTTCGCGCGCTTTGGCTACGTACATATGTTGCGAGCGGCGAATGAATGGAGAGCAAAGCTTCATCGATGAGCTATTCATCCGTGTTTCTGCCGAAACTTACCCAGGAGACGAACCCATATTACCAAATCAGAACTTTTAAAATCAAATACCGCAAGTCAGAAGAACCTATTTTGACCTCCAGTCAGTCTGTGCTCTCCAAAATGAGTTAAAATTTAGCACAGAACCATGGCGGGGTCAGTGGCCGTTACGAGACGTGACTCATTGCACCTGTTAAACTTGGAACTCAGACACGTCGAGAGCTCTCACCTCACTAAGATAGCCCTAATTATTGATAGGACCAAAGCTTGGACTAAACTGTTGGAGGAGTTAACTCGCCCTGACTTTCGACATTATGATGGAAACAAACCACTGGCTAGCCTGGATTTGTCGCTCGATTCCATAAACTTGATCGAGCAGCAACTTTATTGCGGGAAGTCCCCAACTCTAGCACTTCTCAACCACTGGTCAATAACTGGTCGAAGAAGGCCAACAGTGAAAAGTTTGCTGATCTGCTTGCATATCTCTAATCTCAAATGGGCTGAGAAGTATCTATGTCAGTCTGTCCTCAGTGTTGAGTCGATCGACCAAGTTTTACTTGCGAAGCCTCTAACACCAAGAGAAGAATTTGGTTATAGCATTGATAAAGCATACAAATTCCAAGGTTTAGGAGATCTCGTGAAGGGTTTGAAAGCTGTTTGTCCGAGATATTCATTCAAAATGATCTACGAATCTACAAATGGCTTCTGCCATGAACCATACAATCTCGAGAGGCCAAGTGGCGCAAAGATTGGTGAAGGTCGATTCAGTTCGGTGTTCCGCGCCCGATCTCATATTGAATCACTACCTAAGGTTCAAGATCAGCAGATTGTTGCTGCTAAATTGTTGAAATCCGAATGCAATGAGAAGTATCTCATCAATGAGATCAACCTTATGGCCGAGATTAATCATGAGAACATCATCAAACTACTCGGTATATCCCTGGGAGTGTCTACCGATATGGTAGCATCTTATATTTGCCTGGTGTATAAATATATGGAAAACGGATCTCTTCTAGATTGTCTGAGCTTCGGATTGCCAACAGAGAAGATGCGTCACCTAAAATGGGAGGAACGCACTAGAATCGCTTTCAAAGTAGCAACTGGCATTTCACATTTGCATTCTTTTCATGGAGGCCCAATNATACATCGTGACATAAAGACGGCAAACATCTTCATTGATTCGGATCTTGAGCCGAAGATAGGTGACTTCACTCTAATACGCCAACTGGATTCGCTGCGTACAGCACAAACACAGTTTTCACAAAACATAATCGGTACAAGTGTTTATATGCCACCTGAGGCGTTTCGAGGCGACATCTCTGTCAAATTTGATACTTTTAGCTTCGGGATTGTGCTGCTAGAATTGCTCACAGGCCTGAAACCTTTTAACGAAGAGCTCGACGAGGATTTATTCACTTTTATAAATGAAAAGATGTCCGACATCGATGACGAACTTGGCTCTGAAGAACCGTGGGTCGCTCAACCGTCAACCTCGAGACTGGCTGAAGCACGGGATGGATTTCTGGAAGGAATCCTGGATAAGAAGGCTGGTCGATGGAACTTTGAATGTGCCAAGGTCTTGTTTGAACTATCCCTGCTAGCTACCGAGACTCGTAAGAAGAACCGGCCGGAAGTATCAAGCACCCTTCCAAGATTGGAGGCAGCTTTGTCCCACTGTGATTGAGTGCAATATCTATCAATTTGTGATACCATTTCGTTCGTTTGCTTTACTATATCTGATCTTCCCACTATTTGATATCACACAGACATGCTGAAGTTTTTGCGTCATTAGAGGGGAGAGAGAGAGAGTTCGTAATCAGCGGTCTAACATCGTTAAATCATACGCTCCATGGTTGAGGATCATTTACCTGCAAATCGCGGAAATAGTTGTTGTAATCGAGATTGCACCCTACGATGAATGAATCCGGTATCGAAAAACCAACATCTGTTTTGAACCCTGAGGTTAGTCGATCTAAATTGGAGATGAGAGTTTTAGAGCATGAAGAGATCACACTCACAGTCAGGCACATAGTTAATCTTGTTCTTGGCTGTCCTCTTGTAGAACAAAGAGGCCACTCTGACCGACTTGGCTTGTTCCTTCTCGAGCGCTTTGACTAGTGTTTGCATCGTCAACCCTGAGTCAATTATATCCTCTACCACAAGCACATTCTGCCCCTTTAGCGATGCCAGATTTTCGAGCCCGATGATTCGCACTGAGCCTACAGAGGTATCGTCTTCATAGCTCACCAGCCTGATGAATTCCGCCTGGATGCGACGAGCTTTACCCTTGATGGTGCCCTCGAGGGATCTGTCTGCGTTGAATCGGTGATACTGGCGCACTACCTCCAAAAGCTGGTTGAAGAACTGGAAACCACCTTTAAGAACGCAGAGAAATATGAATTCCTCCTCTTTGTCCAGGTCGAATGAGATATCCAAGCCTAGGCGTTCGATTCTGTCCTTANCAAGACCACCGGGAATTAGTACACTGGATAGGTCATCGGCAGGAACGTGTTGTAGGCAGAACGAGGATATTGGGTAGCCCTCAAATGAATCTGGAATGAAGATGGGCGGACTTTTCGTTAGCTGCATCTTGGTGGATGACATATTGGGATCAGTGCATCAACTCTNGGCGCGACTACTCAGTTGAAACTGGACCACATTTGATAAACTGAACAAACTTTTCAATGGCTTATAAGGCGAATGTTAGATAAAGATAGTTTCAACACGGTAGATGTCTAGGCTGGTAGCTGTAGATGGTTGGGTAANCGAAGAAAGCTGAGCGATGTAGTTGGAAATATTCTCACCAAGGTGCATAAAGCTTATCACGTGCTCGAGGGGAAGATATAAGCTATTGTGGCAGCTATCAATAAGAACTAATACCACTTGCTAGGTCCATGTCTGTAGCCAATAATAAGGATATGGCGATCACTCTGCCCAAGTCCAACAAGCACGCCAAGAGTGCCCATCACTATCAGCATAGATGTGTCTCAGTGATAGTGAAAACTCAACTTTGTAGACAAATGTGGGACTAGAATAAATACAAGAACAAACATGAAAGGCCATAATAATGAATGAATAAACACGAAATCGAAACCGAAAATGAAAATTAACTCTTGTGATTCTATGAGTCTTGGTAGAGGACAGGACATCCAGTTCTAGTCTTGGTTTTACGCTCAGTTTCGCATGTTTTTAGTCATGGGAGAAGTTTTAGTCGAGCAATCGATCTTCTGGGTGACAATGTGTTATTTGGTTTCCCGATTAGGTGAAAGAACTGGGCGCCATTTTCACTACGCATGTATTTTGGCGCTAAACTTGANTGCATTTTGGTCAAGGGCTCCCAGGTTGATCAGGTTGACGATTAAGTTTCAACTGACNATAAATCAAATGAGTATTTTGTCTACCTGGGGTTTGTACGGCCGATGCTGGTGCATGAAGTTCACTTGACTGAAATCTATCGGCTAGAACTAACGTGCGTCAATGGATTGGACGAAATGCGTCGATGGATCTAAGCGCCTAGATTTGTGACTAACAACTCACCATCTAGCTCACCTGTAGCGCGTAATTCGAGCCGTGAGCTTCTCTTGATCAAAGATGATCGAATGGATCTTTTGATTTGAACCATCAAAAAACTCTCCAACTGTTTCTAGCTTCCGAGTTGAACAAATATAAGTCATGTTAGACAGTTTCAACAATCTAATTCAGATTCTCTTCTCACCATTAATCATAGTTTCATTTTCAGTATTCAGACAGTAAGAAGCGCAAAGCTTTCCCGCGAAAGGAATTATGGTCGATTCTTTGAGAAGTGTCGAGCTTGCAATACAGCTGCTACTCGCAGTTTGCTACCTGGCCCATCTGACTAAAGCGTCCGATCTCACAAGGTCGACTGGTCTTGCCTATTACCCAAGTCCACATGATGACCCCTACGACGTACTCTCTGCCATCCGACAGAATCAGACACCTTTCAAGATTCGCATCACCCTAACTCGCCACGTCAANTACCCCGACCCAAACAAAATGTCTGAACCCGAATTGAGCTACTTTGGAGTGGTTGGCATTGGAACCCCAGCAAAGCTATTCAATGTTGTGTTCGACTCAACAACNAGTGAAGTGTGGATTCCGTATTACAATTGGTTTCCGTTTGCAAACAATCTCCATTACTCGGAAGGCTATAGCTGCGGGGATTCGTCAACTTGTAGGTCACGCCATAGAGAGTTGACATTTGACTATCGTAAGACAACGATGTGCGGCACAATATATGAGGACACGTTCACACTCTACGAAGACATGACGAAGAGCGATGTAACAGAATTGCCCTCCCCTCGTGCCTCTTTCCAGCAGATCTTTCAAGCAATCGAACAAGCGACCGACGAACAATTCAGGTATAAACCTTACGATGGAGTTATCGGCTTGGCTCCGGTTGCGCAATCTGGCTCCGGAGTGAAGAACCCGTTACTATCGTTCGAGTATGACGATTATGAAGAGCCCACTAGCAACGATCTACCGAGAGGTCAGTACGGGCGAACCTCTGCACGCCTTCCCGTCTTCGGTCTATGGTTAAATCCAAACCAAATCTCACGCTACGGAGGCGAATTAACCATAGGCGGGGTGGACGAGGGTCGTTTCGTTGGCGAGTTCCAATTTCATAAGATTAGAAGCTGGTTTGCTTGGGAACTTGCGCTTAAATATGTCAAATTAGGTGCTAAAGTTATATCCTGCGAACTCGGTTGCTCAGTCACCCTGGACACTGGTTCAAATTNGATTTCCGGGCCAAAACAAGATGTTCTAGAGATTTTAAGCGAAATTCAGGCCGAATATGACAAAGAATCTGACCTCTGGCTAGTCCAATGCAATAAGGTGGATAGTTATCCGGTTATTGTGTTCAGAATCGATAGCTACTCTTATGCTCTAACTCCCCGTAATTACATCAGGTCATTCCGCTTCCGCGAGAACACCATCTGCTATCTGACAATCAAGCCTACCGATAGTGTAAACTGGATCTTTGGAACGAACTTCCTCGGTGCCTATTATACAGTGTTTGACTTTGGTAACAGGCGAGTTGGCTTTGCAACGACTGGAATGTAGTCGAGGACTCACTTGCTTTAATAACTGTCTGTTATAAATAAACTAGTACTTGGGCTAAATTCAACCAGATAGTCGAGTAATAAACGCATTCGAATCACATTGGTATATCCTTCGGCTTGATCGAGGCCAATTCGAGTAGAATCTCTCAGCGTGCAAGTTGATCAAAATCGTCTCTGCCAGCCTCTTTGATCGCCTGCATACAAGTTTGGTCCAGGACCATCGACAACCTGGTTATTGTTCTCGCCAGGTCTTTCTAAGTTGGCAAAATTTTTCACCTGATGGGAAGGAAATCTAGCCTGAAATTCCTGGCTCCTGTAACCTTGTTCAAACGGTCTGAACTCCGGACTTCTGTTCGGGTAGCCATGACCTAGGTTCTGATTATTGTACTGGTTACTCTGCTGCTGTGTCTCTATATTTCTGGAGTATTGGCCCACAGGTATTGAGCTGTGCTCCACTTGATCGGCCACCGAGTAGGTTGGTTGGGCATTCGTCGAGCTATACCTCGGCCCCTGATTTGGGTACATTCCGGGCTTGTTATAACCTCCACCTCCCGATTCTTCCTCAGAGGTGGAGAACGAGAATGAGCTCGTTTCTGGAGAGTACTCAAGTTAGACTGTGTTTGTGCGAGAGAGAAACAAGCACCTCGATAGAACTTACTTTCATCGCCGCCGTAATCGGAGTTCCCGTAGCCTGAAGAGTATGATTGTGGAGCTGAATAGCCCCCTTGATTACCATAATAGCCGCCCGAGCTGTCACCTCCTTTATCTGGCTGAGACACTTTGCTTGAGGTGTCCAGATTGATTTCCGGTAGCGTAATGGTTCTTGGCTTGTTCGGCTGGCGGATCTTCGCGCTCACTGTGATCTTTGGCAGACTAAATCTTGGCAAGTCGAACTTAATTGCAGGTATCTTTACCCTTAGACCGAGATGCACTTTCGGCCTACCATCGCCTCCGTCACCATACTCGCCACCATAGCTGCCACCGCCACCACCATTACCATAGCCATCGCCATTGGCGTAGCCTCCGCCACCTCTGTAGCCGTTGGCCATACTCTGGCCATCGTACTGGCCATTCACAATAAGAGCCGAAAATAGAACCAGAAGGGTGGGAATCAGGCATTGATTTCGCATTTTGGCGCGATTGAGCTCCTGAAATGGGGATGCTTCAGGTATGGTCAGCGGAGATTTATCTAAATCTTGAAGTCAAGGCTGGCAAATTCGGGTGCCTCCATACATAATTACATACCTTTTTCACGGATTAGCTTCAAATATGGGCTCGCTTCTCGAAAGTCACTTTAAATTGGGGTCGCTTTTCAGGTAGCCACTTCTCAGAGATCGGACGCTCGAAACTGGCACGGACTCATCCACTGACCAAAACTCACTTAGTTGTTTTTGTTCAATCAGTTTGCATTGCCTGTCGCAACAGTCATGACGACTCGTGAGAACTGCGCGAAACTGACCCCAATCAGGTACTCGCCTCGCCACTCTCGCAATGTTCACACTTGAAATTCAATCGTGGGCGTCTGATTCCTATGGACACTCTAGTCCGTAAGGATATGCTCTCGAGACAAGTGCACGAAACCAGCAATCACGTGATCTAGAAATCTCTCTCCTTCACAAGCCTGCTCAATTCTGAATCTGGTAGAATTGTTGTGGTCTTCAAATTGGTTAGCTACCAACTATAAGGGCTGAGATTGCACGGGAACCATGAGCTCTAAAAGCTTGCCAGCTGCGCGCTCATCAAACTGTTGCCTTTGTTAAATTCGCATCCGTGTTCACCTCACCTGTGATGAATCTTGACCATCATTGAGTAATCACGCTGGTTTACAAGGTGGAGGAAACACATCAGGCTCACAAATCAACAATAGCTCACACACAAGACCCCCACTTCCTTCGCACTCCCACTCTCCCTCCAGTTTCGGCCCATGTGCTCCGCCTTCTTCTTTATCCAACGACAAGCTACCTCAGTTATGGAAATCCCTCTAACTCTTACCAGCGGCACTTACGAGCATGATTGAACGAAAGTTTGAATGCTTGAATGGATATGTACATATGAGTGTATGAATGATAACTTGGCCCTTGCTCTCAAACAATAAGTCCTTGCCCGTTTGGTCAGCTAGACTGAGCTGAGCAGCCTCGACAGCAACAAGTAGAAGTTCGTCTATGCTGTAAATCTTGCANTCACTTTCACTCTGACTCACCGGTTAACTTCCTTGCTGAGTCGCCGTAATGCTCAGTTCTCAGTCTCTGAAATGGACAAGTCCCAATCTGGACACTGCTGGGAGGAAAACGAGTCGAAAGCCCCAGCTGCCCTGTAATTGTGATGGCCTTTTACAGGCTTCTGTTGTCATATAATAGCTTCAAGGATGACAACAATTCTCGTTAACTAACTGAACCTCCACAACGGTGAAGCTGTTCCTTCTCCAAGGATTCAAACTCACACCGAATTCNACTCTGGCTGATTATGCAATGAGAGTTTTTGAAACTATTCACAGAGCTCCACCGCNTCATTGNAGTGTAGNGCAACCAAATTAGCCTGGAGTCGAACAGCACCAAGTTAGTTAGCTCGCTCCAAGCTTCCTCAATTCATCTGTTCATCCTACTTGGCAACTCACGAGAGCCCAGGAACACTGCGACAAGACATCTCAATGTTCATTCAACATCCTTCTGAGTTCTGTAACCTATTTTTGTTTGTTTAATTTTATATTATATAATTTGCAAAACTTTCTTCAACTCTACAATCAATTGCCAATCGCTCTTCTCGAGATCATCTCTGAAATAGTTCTTGCAGGCATCGATGGACTCACGAGATATGTGCGATATTAATATGTCAGTTTCTTCAAAGTGCCTGCCAATCATTTTCGGGGCGTCAGCAGTAGTATTCTCGATCTTGATACAAACTTCCTCCCCGACTTTGGCCATTTCCTTCTCAACGTGATTCGATTGAACCGATGTTACCTTGCCGATAATGATATCCTTTCCCACAACCCAGAGAGGTGTATCCTGCTTCAGTTTCCCCGCGAGCACTTCAACGCCAATTACTATAGGATCACGTTTGTTAAATATGCAATTTGGTAATATTTTCAATTTACATGGAAAGACCGCCACACTTTTGAACTGCTCTCGCTGTTTCCTCTTAACTTCCTCAATGTGGGCGGTAAATTTATCAAACAAGTGGTATATTATCTCAGCTTGGAATATCCTAACTCCCAATTGATCAGCCAGCTCCTGTGCATCNCTTTCTACTTTAACATCAAATGCAAGGATACAGGCATAAGTTGGCGCGTGTTCNAACATGGTTGATATTTTCATTACATCCTTTCTAACTACAGGGCCGATTCTGACGCTACTGTAAGGGATTTTGCTCTGTTTCAAAAATTCTAACAAGGCCTCCAGGGAACCCAAAGTGCTAGCTTGGACATAAACACCGCGATCGACACATTTGATCTTATTCATTGCGGTATCGAACTCTTTCATACAAAAAATTTGTAGTCGCTCTATCTCGGCTTCAGTCTTTGCGACATGCAACTGTAAGCCAGCTATAGCTTTGTCAAGATCATGACCGGTAACTTTGACACCGATTGATCCATTCACACTTTTCAATTCATTGTATTGAGCTTTCACTCTTAGCTCACGTAATGGATGTGGCACCAGTAGGGCCCTGATCTGCGTGACAATGGCGCCTTCATAACCAGCTAGCACAATCTTATCACCTTCGTTGAGGGTCCCATTGATTAATATCACATCGAGTGTCGTTCCTAAACCCTGAATGGCTTTAACCTCGAAGACTGTAGCATCCAGATCGTCCGGTTTAAAAATAATCCTTTTAATCAATCTCGATTGCGAATACGAAATCAACATGGCTATGAGGTTGCCCATGCCATCACCGGAAACAGCTGAAGTTGGCACTAAGGAAACATAAGTTTTGGGATCTGGATTCTCGAAATATAAGGCTGCATTAAGGCCCTGCTTATTCAACTGTAATATGATTTCTTTTGATCTCTTGTCGAACTCGGCTTTTGTATTTAAAGGCTGTTGCTTGAGCAAATCCTCAACATCTCTTCGTGGGTTACTTTTCCAGTCGTAGAGACGGTCTATCTTATTCAGGGCAACAACGAATGGAGTTTTACGCTCCTTGAGAAGCCCTATAGATTCAATCGTCTGTTGTTCGAGACCATGCATGATATCTATCACTAGGATAGCGATGTCACATAAACTACTACCTCTTGATCTAAGATTTGTGAAAGACTCGTGACCAGGCGTGTCGATGATGAGAAGACCTGGAAGCATAAGTTTAGGCTTATTCTTGACGAATTTAGTTTGGTCCTTTATCGCAGAGCTTGGCACAAATGTTGCTCCGATTTGTTGTGTAATACCACCAGCCTCGTTGTCTTGAACATGAGTTCTTCTTACGAAATCAAGTAACTTGGTTTTACCCGTGTCAACATGCCCAAGAACACATATAACCGGAGACCTAAAAGTTTGCCCATCTGGGAGCACGCATTCATTTGTGTTCTCAGAATCAGACTGGAGGTCGCCGTCCTCATTTTTCTTATCGTGCTTCCTATCCTTGATCTCTAACTTCAGGGTTCCATCGATGACACCTGCAAGTTGTTGCTTCACGAATTGGGCGCTTTCAAGCGCCCGTTTNCTATCGGCTTTCTGTTTGTTGGTCAAAAATTTGCCTTCCTTCTTGAGTCGCTCTTTACGTTCTTTCTCTTTCTGTTTCTTCTTCTCCTTCTCCTCGGCTTTCTTCCTTTCCTCCTCCTCCAGACGTTTTCTTTCCTCTTCCTCCCTCCGAAGACGCTCTTCTTCTTCCCTCTTTTCCTTTTCAATNTCCTCTGTCGCAGCAACTTGAGTTTGTTTCAATAATTCGAGCAACTTTTTGCTAGGTCCTTTAGTTGGTTTGCCGGCTGCTTTTCCAGCCGGCTTTTTCTTAGCCGCTGGCTTCATGATCCAATTATATACCTATTTTTGGCTCCCTACAGTGACAACGCGAGGATAATGATCAAAAGATCAGCTTATGTTTAAACTACATGAGAATCTATTGGAGGTAGTATATCATAGTGGTTAGTTAGATTTTCGCCCAGATATAACCACAGCAAGTAAAACATCTACATCTTATGGCTCTAGCCAAGCATACGTGAACACGCCGGGCATACGCAGNTTCTGTCTATATTTACCAAGCCTGTTAAATTAAAAAATCGGGCCAAAGTATGTTCTCACAACTGAAATAAATAATACACGTTAGCAGTCTCCAGTGTCCATCTTGGCTTCTAACAAGTAGACAAGCCATTGTCAACCAACAAACCAAACCAGACTAAAATCGGCTCTGAAGTCATGCCCAAACAGTGGTAGGTCGGAGAATGGTGCCTCTCTCGGCGGGATGTTATTCTCGTAGACTCGTTATCAACGACTCTATCCTCCTAAGGCCAAAAATACAGAAAGATTCTGAATTCAGTAACTAACTGGCAAATATCTCAACAGAAGCATCCCACTGGTTGATTCTAGCCATGGATTTTCCGACCTTGATCAGAGATCCTGAAAAGAAGGTAAAGAGCATCATAAAGAAGATCACTCACTCAGGAGAGACTGATTTGGATAAGCAGCATTTAGTTGAATTGAAGAGGATTTGTAAATCTAGTAAGGATGATCTAATGGCTGTAGTTTTTAGGGAGTGCATGAAACACTTGCGCAAGGACCATGCCCAAGTTCGAGTATCTACCCTAAAATTGATTGATTATTTATTTCAGAAATCTCACAATATTCGAGAACTCCTTCTCAATGATCTAGAGGTATTCCTAGAACTCACCCTGGCAATCAGTAGAACACCAAAGATGAAAATCAGCCTCCCACCTCCCAAAAAGTTTGCTATTCTACTTCAGGAAATGACAGCTAAGGCAATCAACAGCTGGAATTCCGATTTCGGTTGTGGCTATGAGAAGCTAAGATATACACATCGATACTTGCGTGAGCATCAGCTAGTAGACTTCAGTCATTTCAGGGTCCGCACTCAAGAGGAGTTNATAAAACGACAGAAACTGGCTGAGAAGCAAGAAAAAATACTGACAAGGTCCATAGAAAACAGATTGAAAGAGTTCCAGGTCATCAAGCCAGAAATCGAGCAGTTGCTCGCGCAGATTGAATCACTTCTTGAAATCCTGATACCAAACTCTGAGGCTCTCAGAACGGATAACCCTTCTGCTTTAAACACGGCAACAGAGGATCCACCTGAACGCCAGCATTATGGTATTTCAGACTTGAATCACAGCATAAGCATAGACTTCAGCCCTTATTTGGAGATCCAGAGGACGGTCGACAACAAAGAAATCGTGCAAAATCTCAAAGAGTTGAAGAGACAGCTTATTGAAGCTAAAATCACCAAGCTAATTACGATCGAGAAAACTTTGAGCAAACGGAGCGAACAATTCCTTAGCACTCTGAAAGAGACAATAGATCTAAAGAGTAAATGCATGAATCTTATTCTGAAGCTCGGTGAGCTCAAAATCGTTCACGACCATGAGTCTGGTGATTATAAAACTACTTCAACCCTTGATAACGTCGATTCAGACTCATGTGCAGAATCGGAATTCGATGAGGTGGAGCCAAAAGAGGACCTAGAGACATACATACCCAAGAGCATGCGATCTGATTACGGACTGGATCCGATCGATCCCAAAGAACTAAGTGATTCAAGTTACTATACTTTGACAGATGAAAGCTTCACTATCGAGCCGTCGACCGCCTACGCTAGCCCTAGTTGCTCAAGCCCTATCATGGCTTGTAACGTTCGTCTTGAGTCCGGTAAACTATGCCCCCGTAGAGATCGATTGAAATGTCCATTCCATGGCAGGATAATCCCCCGTGACCCGAAGGGTGCACCTCTAAACGAAGAAGATCGTCTGAGGGAAGATAACCTGAAGACGAATGTCACTCCACCAGACTGGCAAGATCCCGAGCTGTTGCGCGATATCAAGGCAGCCACAGGAATCGAT
>Ga0058699_1000209_pt1 | contig 17248 bp, 10 predicted proteins | sample AgamicAtPe_FD_55078 | JGI IMG/M metagenome (GOLD analysis project Ga0058699, IMG submission 55078) | Agave microbial communities from Guanajuato, Mexico - At.P.e | ecosystem: Host-associated > Plants > Phyllosphere > Phylloplane/Leaf | place: Guanajuato, Mexico | collected 2012-10-15 | reverse complement strand
TTACTGGACTTTGTTCCCCTCCTTCTCTATTCTCTCGACACCCTAAAATATTTGAGCCTCAGTTTGTTTCTGTAGTTTGCAGATTCGTTACAGAAATAGATACCATCCATAGCTTCAAGATCAACAGATGCATGCAATCGATGTTGGTTAGCTCTCTGCGCAAGTGCATCCGTGGAACGAAGAAGAGACGCAGAATCTGCGCCATGTGTGTAAAGGGTGGATTTGATGCCATTCTTCACTGGTATCCCATCGGACCGAGATTGAATTAGCTACAGTATTAATCACTTTTTCTGGTGCAAACTATTCCCCATGCCTTTGTTTTTAGATAGAATTCCTCTATTGGCAGAGCAATACATCAAGCAGGCAAGAATGTTAACATTCGTTCGGCTTGATGTCTGATCTTCGGGTGAGACAGCCCTTATAGTTGTATTAACGAAAATAGCGTCAACAAAACTTGTGCTAGCCAGAACTCACCCATCAAACAGGCCTCAATCTGCTTTGGAACCCTGGTAGTCATATTCTGGCTGCTAATACTTCGTAAATTATCCCCCTTAGATTTTTCAGAAATGCATCCTTCGAGACGGACATATTTACTTACACAGAATCATGGGTAATATTCAAGACTATTGTTGTGGTGAAAGTCCCATCGAGGCTGAGGACGAGCGAGAAGAGCAATCACATATTTGGAGCGAAGGTAGCAACAATAATCATCAATATGGCGCTTGTTTGCCTCCTAGCCCTCCAAATATATATCAAATTGTGTTACCCAAATTGATACCCATTACCGTCGACTACAGTCAGTCAGTTGCAATTCAAGCTTCTATCAGCATATGTTCTGCTCCATCCACGCCGGCCCCTCCGGATAGTTCCTCCGCCGATCTAAGCAAGAGTACTTCTACCAAAGCTGACGGGACGCTAGTAGCAGGGGTATCTCAGCAACATCAACATCAAAAACCAGCTACAATCAAGGAGGAATACTGTTCAGAACAATTCGAACAGCTGAGATCTCGTTTATTCAACGGTTCTGATGAGGAAAGACGATTTAGGGAGCTATTATGGTCTTGCATTCCCTGGTCAGCGCCTGGAGGAAAGTCTGGTTCTACCTTCCTCAAGACGATCAATGACCAGTTCATCTTAAAAGAAATGTCAAAGCTAGAAATGCAGTCATTCTTATCTATTTCGAGCGATTATTTCAACTACGTTGAAAGTTCATTCAATGATAACAAACCTAGTTTGTTATCAACCATCTTGGGCATATACAGGATAGTCTACACAAACAGTGCCACCCAGTCTAGNTCGGAATATTATTTTATGGTCATGCGAAATTTGTTCTACAAGAGGAATATATCCCAGAGATTTGACTTGAAGGGTTCTATGAGGAATCGATTAGCAGATACAGATAATTTGGATGATACCGAACATGTTCTAATGGACGAAAATTTGGTTCGTATCACATGTGAGCATCCCCTATTAATTCGCGCAAAATCGAAACGCATGCTCAATGAAGCGATAGACAACGATTCCAAATTTCTAACCTCAATTTCGGTTATGGACTATTCTCTGCTGGTTGGTGTGGACAAAGAAAACCTGGAATTGGTTCTTGGGATTATCGATTACGTGAGACCTTTTACCTGGGATAAGAAGATCGAACGAGTTGTCAAGTCAGTGGTCGGCTCCGAGTTGCCAACAATTGTTGAACCTGAATTGTACAGGGAACGTTTCTGTGATGCAATGGACAAATACTTCGAGAGTGTTCCAGATGATTGGTGATAGTAGAGAACGATTAGGANGACGACCTTTTCTTAGCGACACAGAGAGTGTATCAGTAGTGAGATTTATGAGAACCGACAAACATAAAAAACAAACGGTCAGATTTTCACGTCTCCGAGCCTTATTCTAATCTAGAATCATTTCAATACCCCATCAGAGTCACTACCTACCGCTGTAACGCTGCTTTGTCATCAAAACAACAAATTTGTGTAACTCCTGAACTTTTAATCTATTTACAAAATATAGCCCGAGCGAGCGAAGGCTAAAAACATCAACATAATTCTATTCTCCGTATAACACTTGCTTGGTGTTATTTTACGTCGCCTGCGATTCTAGATGAATGTGGTAAGGGTCCATACCGGAGTAGTTGGGCATGCAGATGGGTTGTCTCCTAGGAGATGTGGGCCTCACTCCAGTTCCAGGATCACCCACACCTGTTGTCGGATTGTCTGCGAGGATCTCCTGCCGGTAAAGGTGACCATGCATGGGGCAGCTCAACTGGGCGTTTGTGACGTACAGTGATCGACTACATGTGCCTCCCATGCCTTTATTGTCATTTGCTGATATGTTTGATGAGGCTAGTTTTTGCTTTAGAGCTCCCTTGATGACTAGACTTTCATCAGTGATTGCTGGACCGTGATTGGTCACTTCTGGTATGGTAATCTCGTAAAGTCCATCGGTTGATTGTTGCTCGACCTTATGTACCCTTAGATTGCTGCTCTCCTCATAGGAGGGTGGTGGTTTTGCGGGTCTCAGGACATTATCGATACTCAATTTGGTCTCAGGTTTTATCCGTCCTCTAGGAGAACGCCGAAATGAATCGCGTATCTTATCGTGCATCCGCCTGAGGGTCAATGAAACTGTCGGTTGACAAGGACTCAGACCTCCTCTGACAATACTCATTTGAATCAATGAGAACCGATTCCTCTCTAAGAGTGCTAAACAGCACCAAGCCAATAAGAGGGATGCAAGGAAGACTCCAATAACAGATGCAATCACAACACCGCTAATCAAATGTTTCATGTCGAGATTCGAAGATATTGGTGGCTGGCTCTCAATGAGGGTGGTCAAGAGAGGCGATATTCTGTCAAGGATGTCGCTTTTTGCAGACTCGGTTATGAGATCCTCAGCTGTGCTAGTCGGATCTTGGGTTGGATTCGTTACATTCACCTCCAAACTACTGCTTGTGGCCAAGAATACGCTCGTTAGAGACAAGGAGTTTGGATCCGACCACTGACAGTAATCGCCTGTCCAACCAGGCGCACATTGGCACCTGTAGAAGCGTTCTCGAGAGCCACGATTCGTTGCAGAATCAACGCCTTCGAATCCAAAATCGGTTAAGTGACTGTTGAAACCGTAGCAAGTTCCACCATTCAGACAAGGATTGAGTGCGCATCCTGNGCTCATCTGAGTCAAAGATCCAGAACCGGGAAGGGCGCTCAGATTGATGTCGCAATCAACACCAGTGAATCCGTCCTCGCAATTGCATTTGTACCTTCCGGGAGCGATATTCTGGCAGGTGCCGTTGTTCTTGCATGGCTCATGAGTGCCGCAGTAGTTGAGATCCCTATCGCAAAGTACACCGCCCCAATTGCGCTGGCAAATACACTGCCAGGGCGAGAGACAGTAGCCATTCTCGCAGCCCGGATAGGTGATGCATTCGTCGCAACGCGGACCCGTCCAACCTGGTCGGCATTGGCAAGTGTCGGGTCGCTCACAGTAGCCATGTTGTGCGTTACAGGCTTGACGGCAGGTGGCTTTGTCGCAATCAGCTCCGTGCCAGCCGTCTAGACAAACTTTTTGACCACTTGTCGAGCAATTATAGTGGCCAAACTGGTCATCGCGAGCCCGACAGAAGGTTGTGCATCCGTCGCCATAGTAGTTCAACGAACAGTAGACCCTGTTGAAAGAGTTCGTCGAATAGGATGAATTCGGGGAAACGTTCAAGAATAAGTCTTTGCACATTCGNTGATTGATGAAATCTAGATAAGATAGTACTCACCTGAATCGGTAGGCTATCGAAGATTTCAAACTTCGCGAGAATCTGCTTGCCCAAGGCTTGGTCGGGTTCGGTTCTAAATTTGGTAGAACCTCGTTTTCTGTTAAAACGTGTCTGTCAATAAATTGCAACCTGTTGAACGGTTCACTAGCAGCCGCTGGTAGCGAGTGATTAGTCGATAGTGCTTTTCCAGCTGTAGCTAAATCAGTGTTATTTGATCCGTTAGCGGCTCCAAGCCGGTGGGTTGCGGTTTGTGAGATCCGGCGCGACGGTTGATCTGAGTTGAGTTCGCCGCGCATTTGCTCGGCTGTAATTATGATGGTGAATGATTTCTTTATAGATTCGAGGGGCAACAGCAGGATGAAGGAATTATGAATGTTAGTGCATTTTTCTTCTTCTAAATGTTTGAAAAGTCCGAACAGACGTGGGCTATCCTCTCTCTCTCTCTCTCTTGCTCGTATTCACAGAGAGATTACTGCTGAAATTAGAATGAAGCCGGAAAGTGTGTGAAAGCGAGAAAGAGAGGCGAAACTCTTGGAGAAATCTATTTCACTTAGCTGTTCATTTTCAAACTACAGGAACTAAACTTATTGCCCTGGAACGGAAACGGCGTTACCGTAAGCGGAAAATCTGACTGATTACTATCGGACTATTCTGGCCTCTCCAAGCTTAGTGTTGCAACCTATTCAATCTCGCTCACTTAAACTAGCTCGGCTAGATTGTCTGAATTAAACAGTTTGGCCGTGCAAGGGATCGGCAAGAAGTCAGCAATTCATCAGATTATTGCGACGCTCGAAGATGGAGCCCCAACGCTGGCCACAGCCAGCTGACTGATGTTGCCACCAAACTTGTTCACATTTGTTTCATGAATGAACGACACTAATTACCATTTTCTGGTTCAGCTCAGAGTGGGCTTTTTGGGGGAGGAGATAAGTCAGTGCGGNAGTTAGTGGACGAGTGGAATCAGCACACTTTCGTTGTAAGTTGAGCGTGGATCTTGTCCGCTGGCAACACGGCTGCCGGAAGATGGCAACGAGTCGCCTCTGATCCCATTTCGCTTGCATCTGTTCCCTTGGAACGGCTCTCCAACTCTCCGCTAGGCCAGTTTTAGAGCCTATTACAAATAAACAAGNGAGGGAGGACAAAACCACAAGCTTGCCCGATAGACCATTGATCCTGACACCAAAATAGAGCTTAGAGTGCCTCTGCCTCCTGCTTCTCTGGCCCTCATTGCAAACTGGCCATAAATTAAGAGAATGGCGACTAATTCGATTCAATCAANAGGAAACGGAACGCCGCTTGGAAATTTGGACAGACTGTCGGTAGTTAAAAAGGGGGCTGCTTTTGGTTGAAAATTTGGCTCAAATGGATGAGCGAGAAGATGGCGAATGCCATCAAGCCACGTCGGGCCCCCCAACAAATTCTAAACAAAACATCCCCAATGGCGCATTAATTGTTCCGCCTACTAGCNTTAGCCTAAATTAAGGACATAAGTTCAACAATGAATCTCGAGCCAATGGGGCCAATTAGGCTCTTGGCATTCATGGTCGCTGGTTGATGTTTTTGGGATAAAGCTAGAGACGCTTCTCTACTTGGTGCCTCTTTGCAAAAACAAAGGGCGCCAATCCAAATTCAATTATCACGAACTGGTTCGCGCAACTAAACCTGCAAGTGGTCCGAGCAGCCTGTTGGAATAGTTCAATGCAAACCACATTGCGTGCTTGGCATTGAAACTCTCAATGACAGACCATATTAGGTTACAATGCAATTGGCTCGCTAGCCTCTCCAATAGCAAATAAATTCTAGCTCAGTGGACGGGAAAGATTCTCAGAAGCCAGATTGGTTCCCAAGAGGGAAATCGGTTCTGCCGATGAGATTGATTGCTGCTCCAGCTTCCATTGGAATGGTTGGTTGTCACCGCCCAATTCAAGCCCCCTGTGTTTGGTGGCGTGTGTGTGCCAGTCCTCTCTCAACATTGGACCAGAGTACACCAACAAAGCGAGCATAATCGGAAATGCACACTGGCCATATCAGACGAGAAAGCTCCAGCGGCGAGAGACACTGTCGCTGTTCACCTGTTGTTACTGCTTCAATGAACGCGAACTCCGCTTTTTGGCGCGCACAAGCTCCATTCATCTCTCTCTCTCTCTCTCTCTCCCCATTGAAGATAGGAAATAACCTTACAGCAGAAAGAAACTTCATTCCCATGCCAGACGTGAGACGCTCGAATGAATTCATGCAGTGGCAGCGATAGAGGCGATTCTGGTTTGAAGCAGCTAGCACGTGAATTGGAGGAGGGCCGATTTTGGGCTAACCTCGGAACAAGTGTGAGCTCGAACCTGCGGCCCGTCAGCTGTTTGGTCTGGCGCCACTCGGAGTCGGCGCAGGAGATGGCATAATAGATTTCATCCTCGTGCTATGCGAGACTTAATTGAAGAATGGTCTGAGGTTGAGGAGCCGCTCTCGGAGCTCCCACAACAATGGTCGCTGACCACCGTTGAACAGCAATGAGGGGCAGTTTTTCTTCCGAGTGTAAGGCACAAATGGGAGTGCAACAAGAAGGAGAAAACACTTAATTATTGCTGTTGTCCCCGGCTAAGCTGTGCATGAGTCCACTATGACTCCAAAGGGAGATAGATAGAGCGCCACTCGCGCTTCAAGTGGCCAACTCTTGGCGCCATTCTGTTGCCGGCAAACTTTGGCCTCCGTCCATTTGGTTTGTGCTGGTCTACTGTTTCGTCGAACTGAGGTAGCAGCTGACTGATTTGCATGCCCCAAGCGAGTGGGCAGTCACTACACTGCAGAGATTATCCTAATCATCGTTATTTTTCGCGCTTTTGTATACGGCAACAGAATCTCAAAAGTTTCACTTGGCCCCGCAACAATTAGCTTGCTCGAACAACTCTGCTCTACAATTAGGAGATTTTATGTTCTAGCAAAGTTATGATATTCAGCATACACAATAGGTACTGCATTGGCCCGCGCATTCTATGGTGGTAGTGGTGGCCATGGTGGCGGCGGTAGCGGCAGCAGCAGTAGCAGCACTGGAGGCTTCTGCGCCTGTTAATGTAGCAAGTGTATGGCACTCGGCCAACTGGTTAGCTGGCCAACAAGAGCATCGATTGCGCCGATCGGCGAGGAAGCAGTAGCAGGCTTGCTCAAGGCGGAAGGAGCCTGTAGCGCTCTAGGGTTCGTGTGGTCATGGTTGCTCGTATTGATAATTAGCGTTGCGCAAGAACAAAACGCACAGCCCATGTCTACGCTGGCCCACTCCTAGGGGCCGAGTATCTTCCCAGACTTTCAACTCGCCTCCAGGGGTTAGACAGTCTCGGCGCATCAATGGCCCATTGATCAACTCTATTAAACAATTTGCTTTTTCTACCACTCGACCATTGATAATTTGTCTAATCTCGCGTACCCACTCAACGAGGCCGAAGAGCATAACTAAGTCAAATAAACAAAATTATAATGAATCCGGAGCGCTCGAAAGCCTAAACTTGGCTGATCTTGGACCAGCTGATTCTATTGCACTCGCTGCTGCTTCCCTCACTACTACCAGCGCTACCGATTCATTTGCAAGCTTATTCCAAGGCTCTATGATAACGATCGAGGGTGGATGCACTTGAATATGAATGAGCCAATGAGCTCTCAGCTTCACAGTGGAGCTGTTAATTTTTCGAGCAAAAGGATCCGCCAGCTTTTGGCTTCTGAATTTAATGAAAGAATAATATTCAACTAGGTATCAGATGCAGAATCTCTAGATTTTCTAGGGCCGTGGTTGGTTAATTAACATCAACACTTGTTGCGCCCTAGATGTTGGGAGAAAATTGTGAGATTTTTTTGGTCAAACTCGGCCGATAGCGCTGACCTACACAGGCTAACCTATGGCCGGGAATCATCTGCTGCACTTGCAGAGCATCCGTCAGTCTTGAGTGTTTTAGGTAGAATGCTACCTGAACCAAGAGGATAGGGATTCTGAAAAGAACAATAACTGCGACTGAAAGAACAGACTTGATTNCTAGAGCTGATAAGTATCAAGTGTCAGACATAAACAAGAATTTTTTCATATTCTAACTTCACACGGCGACCAAACGGAAGGACTTTCTTTGTCTTCCAGCCACTTATCTATAGATTCCACCTCCAAACTCTCTCCTTCTACCTGAAACTAGGCAGACTCTCTCTTTCTCTCATGGAAGGCCCCTTATCTGATTTAGTTTCGTTAGTTAAGTAGTTTTATCCTGCCAATATTCTTTCACCTGGGATTTTCTGAGAACTTTGCATCAGAACCGACTACCGAATTCAATTGCACCCCCGAAAACACTTCTTCCCTTACTCTCTAATGGATCTTAAAGTTTAGCTCTGCTCATCTCAATCAGCTGCCCCATTCTTATAATGAATAGAAATCATCTGCTTTGACTCTCGAAGTAACTCCTTAGGGGAGAAATAGTAAGCGTACGTGACACAGCAACCGGTCATTACAACTTGAGCAGCTCAGCTCCCTCTTGAGTCGCAAAAATTTTGCTAAAATTGCAGCAGACCAATGGCTTCCTGATCACGAGACTTAACTTTTGCTTAAACATGCAAGTTCTATTGTAAGGTAGCAACTTAGGATGTTCAGAGGGACTGAAATGTGCCGGATCTCGGTCTCGACTTGTGTCAGGTGAGCGACCAGCAGAGTTTGACGGTCACCAACAAGTGTCCAAAGGTAGTCACGATTGCTTGTTCTTCTCCAGCAACCACTGGAGGTTGACTAGCCTTAAACTTGGCGAGTGACCGAGGTGAAGTGCATGTCAACTGCTTGGCGCGAGCTCCCATTTGTGGCAGACGCAAGCTGTCCTTATTCAAAGCAACTGCAATGCTACTATAGAAACAAAAAAGGGAGGAGGCTTCANGCGTCAACCACAACAAGAGCGGATGTCTTGAGTGGAATTGCCGGAATCACTCTCTTTGTTGGCTTGGAGCTCACGCTGTGATGTTTTGTTTTGCATCCTCTCAAACTGATTATTCGTCATAAGTTTTGCGCTCCTAATAAGACCGCCGAACCCACCTGTCCGAGCAGATGTTTGGTCCACTCCCTTTTGCTGACGTTGACAACAATGATAACAACATGTCATCCGAAAATGCGGGGTTCAATTAGTTCCTCCAAACAACTAGTTGAGTTCGGCACAAATTTTGCCGATGGAGGACCAAGATAGTGTGGGTCGGAGAAGGNATGTTCTGATTTTTTAGAGCTGCAGGTGTTCCTGATAGAACAATTCAATTTACTTTCGAGCAATCTATTCGTAGAATTCCGTGCTCAAAAGTGGGAACGATCTTTTATCGTATAAATCTGACCCAGCACAGCTATCGCCCAAGTTTCAGATTTGCCTCAAACATTGTGTAACATTATGAGGATAATGTGACTAGGGAGAGAAATCGCCCTTCTTGATGAGCTACCTTCATATCTAATTTGAAATAATTAAACTCTGTAAGCGCACGCTGCCCAANTGATTTCTTTTTGCCCCTCCGACCGAGATGCAATTTCAACGCCAGGCATAATCGTATCAATGATCAGTATCCACGTTTTGGATACTATGGATGTTCCAGAGAGACAGGTGTAACTGGTAGGATGATGGAAGGGACGGCGGGTCGAGAGTGATCAAGATCGATTATGTAAAAGGTAGTAGCATCTCGCTTGCTGAGGGCTAACGAGAGATAAAAGCGGCAAGTGCGATTCAACGCCAACTAGTAGCCGGCTACTGTTCAAAGAGATCTAGCCGGCGCCGAACGGCACTCAACGATGCGGGTTATTTGTGCCCAGAACATAAGCCGACAAGGTATGCGAAATTTCCATGCTGAGATAAGGGCAGCATTGATGAACACGAATCGACTACTTACCGTCCATCTGAAGGTGAATAGTATCCTCACTGTATTTGTCACTAGAGATCCTTGCTGCGAATGCTGCTTGTTTTGCGCTTGTGCTGAGGGTCGCCCGTCTTGTTGGAGATCCGCTGGGGGCACCCCCAACTGTGTGGTTGAATCTAGGTTTAGCGTCAGGCTTGCATTACCGAACGTACAGGGCCCCTCGAGTTGGCTCGTGAATGCTTCCTTCAGACAGACTAAAACACGCGCTACATTTGTTTGATGCGGCTGGCTGTTGGATGGTGCCGTTTGTTCAATTTTACTGCCATTCATATTGGCCGTCAAGGCAGGGTCGATTTGCTCAAACTTGAGTAGCTCTAACTCGAAAACTCCCGACGCTTCGACTCGACAGCCTGACAATATGGAGGCCAATAGTATTTGTAAAAATGCAATCGTGAGTAGCTTGGTCGACATCTTGTTTGTTGCAACAATGGTTCTCGCTTGACTTCCTTGATTCCTCGGCTGGAGTTGCGGCCTCAAAATTTTAGTCATTTCCAATAGAGCTCTTGGATTCTGCGACAGTTGATGCCCGATTTGTTGCAACATTGATAATATACCTGTGTTTTCTGAAATTGAAAATTTGCAAATGGTTGGAGGAAAATGGAAAGCCGGCCGCGAACAGCAATTTAATTCGATTATGGAGCACTGCGCATGCTCGCTGGACAGCGCTCATGAGGATGCAGGAATTGTTTCTGCGGACTCGCAGCGCGCGATTGAGGCGCTGCCGCCGCAGCAACATCTGCATCGGCACAAGGCGAGAGTTCACCTCGAGGCTCTCATATTCGCTACCTGTTTGTATCGCCGCGGGACCCAAACAGGCCTAACGACAAAAAGTCAACAACAGGATACTGGCGACCGAAGTGGTCTAGCATCGGCGGTATTTTGGAGACGTGACAGCAGCTCTAAGTAAGCCACTTGTTGCCGCAAACTTATGGCCACAACAAGAGACTTGAAAAGCATCCCGCATGCAGAAGGCGGAGCTGCCGCCGCTACCGAACAAAGGTAAACGACATGCGACTATCGGTGGCATTTTGTTAGCCTGGCCACTGAATTATGGGCTGACCACAATGGCTTTGTAGCCTCGGGTATTGGAGATCATAATGGACCTTGATTTTGTTTGCGACGGCGCCAATAATATAAGATAATGGACGAGATCGCCGCCTGCTCAGGTATTATCATAACGCGACATTAGGGCAACAGATGTAATTATCCTGACACGATCACGATCTCCAGCATTACATACTATATCTGACGCATACAATTGAATGCGGACACTAACATTGGGACAGCATACGTAATCTAGTGAGTCTGGTCACTTTCTAGTCCTCGCTGCTCCTGTGTGAATTCACTAGCTCATCTCGGAACTAAGGCATGATTTGCAATCATTATCCCAGCGGCTTTCCCTTATAATCTATGACACACAAATTTCAATGCTGCAACCCTGAGAGTTTCCAGGATCCTTGAGGGTAGACGCCATACGAGTTGTAATCTGAGTAGTGATAGCAAAAAATGAGCAGTAGAGCTCAATCAAGGTTCTGGTGCTCCTACTATGAGATAAATTCATTATCGCATGACTATCGATGTGTAATTGAGGTGCTAACTGCAGTCCGAAATAGGAGCTGAGGATTNGGTTCCTTCTGTGGGGGATTGTTCAACGGAGCTCTCTCAAGGTCAATTGTACAATACTCTATAACAAGTGCACGTGGATCGGAAGGCTTTCAATTTGTTCTGTCGAAAATTCTCGGTGGAGAACGGCCTCACAAACTTGTGTTTCTGATAACCTATCTTGAGGCAGCATTCCTTGCAAGCGCCCTCGCTCGTTGATCTTCTACAATCCAATTTCGGCAACTCGTGCAGAGCCGGTACACCTTTCTCGAGAACATCCACAGACCCGAAGATTCCTGATAGTCCCCTCTTTCCATCTCCACCTGCTACTTGGGCTATGATGGCCAAGTTCATAAGCAGTACGAGTGAGAGTTGGATCTTGATCATCTTCACAGGTTCAATATCTTAGAGCAACGATAGTGGTCTATCCTCTTAGTGAGTAGACTTGTATGAAATCCTTCATTACTAGGATGGAATTTTCTATTTTTAGACTCTTTCAGATTCTGAGTAGCTGTCTGTCTATATTCGAAAGTAACTAAGATAGGAACGTTTGGGCATAATCTTGTGCCGATTAATGTCACGGGCATACGAAACCGTTTAGTAGGGGTGAGCCCATAGCGAAACCATATCCTCAATTGAGCTAGTGAAATTATTGAGCTTGGTGATCAGCACTCAAGTACAAAAGCAGGCAATCGATGTAGCCTCAGTTCGCAATTGTCGGGAGATCGTAAGATGCATTTATTCGGCAGTTATGTGGGCGAAACTTCGCTTGTCAGTTCTACGTCATCGCTAGTCCAATCATACGGCTGCACATCCGTTGGCTTCAAATCGCTTTTAAGACCGGGCAAGGTGAACTCAGCGATTAAGCTAATTTTTCTCTGGCTAGGATCGTAATCCCAATCCGGCACACTGTCTCTCACGGTCAATTTGTCAAGTAGCATGTCGAAACAGAGTAGATCTTTGTTCGGACAATTAGTTCGATGGTTTTCATCGAATTGAAAGACTGCGATCTGGGTGCATGGTCCAAATGGATCTGAGCCTGGTAGATGACCAACACCGTCAAACATAACCATATATTGATACCTATCACAGATCTCTTGGCAATATTGGTTGAACTGCATACGATTCCATTCAAATTTGTGATCGAAATGTCGGAATTTATCTTCTGATTCGTCCTCTTGACGAAGTAAATGATTAAACTCACGATTAGGTGTCGTAATAACGACCAGTTTAGGTTTGTAATAGCCGAAGATTATCCTCGTAGCACGTTCGACGTCTTCTGGTAGCATGTGCTCGATCACTTCGACCATGAGGAAACAATCCGACGAGAGTCGCTCGTCTGGAATGGTGAGATCTCCATGAAAGACTCTGATGTTCAACGGTCTCATCGAGCCTTGTCGACCGAACAACATCTCGTAGATCCCAGGCCTAAAGTAGTTGTCAATTTCAAAATCTAGCATAACTCTGTCCGAGTCAAGGCAATTGATTGTCCCGATATGTGGGATTGGTTTGAGCCAGTTCAAAATGCGTCCGTTACCACAACCAAAATCTGTTATGCTAAAAACGTCAGCTCTGTTGGTGATGAAGTCCTGGACCCATTTGTATCTTTGGACAGAGAGAGGNGGCTCGAAGATTTTCCTATTTGGACCAGGAAAATCAATATTCATCGCTGTTGATTGTGGTTGGGGATTGAATGTTGGAAAATCCGTCGTCATGTTTTCATGCGAAACTCAGCGATTAGTAGAATTCAACTTGGGAACTTGAGCTGGAATAGCAATCACATATTGGAAGTACAATTTAGGGCAATGATAGAGCCTGAGTATTAGAATGGTGACAAGCGAATAGCTTCGAAGGGTCCAGCATGAGTTTGATGCAAATTATAAAACACGTGCAACTGATTGGTCCAATGGAACGCAATTAGATGACTTGAACAATGCCTTCTGGTGAATGGGTTCGCATTGCTGTTGGCAATTGATAAAATTTGGCTCGTCGGAGGTCGGTATCAAAATCACGGTGNTGCTGGTGGGGAAAATTTATCGTTCCTATGGTTGAAGAGCATTAAGTTTACATCTGGTGTGAGATACAATGGACGTTACAGAAATAAATACTGGCCATGCATGAGTAACGAGCGAACGTCCAGTCTTGTGGGCAGCTCGGTAAGATCGCGCGAGGACATCCACAGGTGAAAGTTTCGTTACAATCTAGAGCTAGAATCGTCGCCTTAACTATACAGGTCCATTATATTAGACTTTTCTTGATTAAACTTTATTATTTATAGATGGTCCAAAGAAAATACCCGTGAAGCTAACATCTAGCAGCATTTTTCAACCGTGTAAATAACATCTTGCCGCTGCTCGTTGAATCAACTAGCGAATTGTTTACCAGTGTCGAAGGACATGACTAATATTGGCTGATGGTAGTGATTGTGACCCTGGTCAGTTCATGATCTACTTGGTGTCCGAATTAGCGCTGACCGAGAGGAGATTACTGCTATTTGATCATCATGTATAGAGCGCAGGACAAAACCATCCCAAAGATGATCATACAAGACACCCCAATGGCCATCCCCCCAACCAAGAGAGCATGACTCTTGACAAACTCCTTCATACGCTCGAAGCAGCCCTATCACAGGATAATTTTGGTCACTGATTTGGTAACTATAGCGCACAATGGCCGCAGAAATTGAGCCGATGGCGTGGAACTCACCTCATAGAATGTATCCTCTCTGCGAGGTTGTCTGCCAAGGCAAGCCTTCTTAAGCGGATCGTCGTCGTGACTCCTGCAGCAGCTCTCTGGCACAGTTGGCCCAAACTCGGATCTAAAACGAACGTTCTCCTTCTTCCACAACTCGTAACCTCTTGAAGGCCGCACCGTTATGCCGCAGCATTCGAACTATGAGAGCGACCCACCATGGAAGTTAGTCTTCACGTGCTAGTTGTTGTTGGCTTGCCAACGAATAAACTACTCACGTGCGTTTGAACGGCATCCCAAGCTTTGGTAACCTGGGTGTCGTTGCCATAAAGCTTAATTGTCGCGTGCATCTCTTGTTGCATCCGACCGTCGACTTCTAATCTGAACACGTAGCCTAGGATGCCGGCTGTCACCATTACGATGAACAGAACGACCAGAATAACGAAATAAGTGAGAAGCATACATCTGATCTCCTTATAAGCTCCGAACGTGCCTAAAAATGATATTATGGCAACGATGCTGCCCGTTACAATCAAAATGGCCGCCGATGCAACATAGAGGTTGGTCCCGAGCAATCGTTCCATGAACGATCTGTCGTTTAGGGTCCAAACTCCGATGGAGAAGACAATTACGCCTCCAACCTGTGATGGTTAGTTGAATCCCGCTCGAATTAGTATTCTAATGAGACAATGAAAATTCAATTCACTTAAGTGTGCCCAGCAACATTACTCACAAATATAATGGCGTTCGCCACAAACAAGGAATACTTGACGCCCTTGCCTAGGCCCTCGATCATGATTAAGTAGATAGATATGGAAATGAGCGAATGAAGTACCACCAAAACTCTCAAATCTGCACGAAAGCCTCTCACACCCTTGGTGTTGTGTGGCCAACGGCAATTGTGACTCTCCTTTTTGTTGCGCTCTCTTTCTTCAAGCTTCTTCACTTCGTGTCCCATTCAGAACTTCCAGTCTCGTCCTATTTGAGGCACCACTTTTCGTCCGATTAAGCATTTGATATTGTTGTTGATGGGAAGACACTGCTGAGCTGGAGATTCAAACGAGAGCGGCCAACATTTAGCGTGGGTGGCACTTTCCACAAATAGCTCCATCAACTGGCCGCATAAAATCAAAGCAAACTATGGAGACCGAGGCTGGATATCGGGCGATAGCTGGTGGCCATTGGAGCCGCCGCAGTAGGCGCGAGTGGCGAAGGGAACTCGCTCGCGCAATCAGAACCTTGGGAGTGACCGGCTTAGGGGATGGGCGCTCATCTCGTAGGCTGGCCACAACAACAAATTGAGCCAACGGGCGCTCTGAATATCTGTCGATGCCTCTTGGCACTAGCACACGCAACCATGGGCGCGATGGCCTCGCTAGCACCCTAATGGCGCTCAAATGGGCCCAGTTTGGGCAGATTATTTTGGTGCCCAAATGCGCGAGCTTGTTTTGGCCATCGAGCGACTAGCTTTCGAGCTCTAACATGCATAGTCGACTTCTAGAGCTTTATTCAGAGATCCGGCCAGCGAGTAGATTTAATAATAGCGCCGTAAGGTTGGGCGCGACGAGGTTGGCTGAAGGGTGGAAAATTGGCCCAACTAGCAGCCCCCTCGCTGGCTGGCTGGCCGCTAGCTAGCCAGGAAGCCCCAATGGAAGGACGAGGTGGCGGGACTTTGCATATTGGGTGGACTGCGCGAGAGGGGGCGGCCGCTCAGGTGGGGCCGCATCTCTCTCTCACTGCGGGCGCAGAATCATCATATCATCATAAGCGTCAAAATGGGACAGAATCTAACTGGCACTCGCTCGGCCGGCACCGATCGCGTGTTACCTTTAACCATTTTAGTTAGAGAGAGAGAGAAAGAGGGGGGATTATTAGATTTTTGCTCCAGCCGTCTAGCTTGGCAAACGGCTCCACCGTTCACGATTGATGCGCGTGATCACGAACGAGGCGCCGGCTCAAGCTGCTCGAGCCTCGTCGCCGGACCAACCATTCGTCTTGGTTGCCACTGGCGACATCTCTGTCTCGGCAAAGCCTTGCAAGGTGGCCAGCAGGCTTCGCTCAAGACGTCGGCTTCGGACGTCAACTCGAGCTTATCTCTCCATCCCTTGGCAGTGGAGCACCGAGCGCGCGAGCAGTTGATCAATTGGTCGTGTCAGCCCGCAGGCGTAAGGCTTGAAGTGTAACCAATCGTCAAATCCAAATGCAGTCGCCAATCGATGGTCAGTTTGCCCCTGGGAGCTCCAGCGGCGAGAGTGGCGACGAGCGGCGTTCGGACGAGTCAGCGCCCGATCGTTACAGCCGGACGCTGGCCANAGCCAAGGCAGCTNGCTCGAGCCAAGGAGAAGGATCGACCGCAATGGAGCCGCTCGCAGGCCAGACAAGGAGGCGGCGGCGGCGGAGTCAGCAGCAGCAGGCGCAACAAATGAGCCGCCGGGCCGCTCTAACTAGTGCTGGACTGTCGTCGGGTAAGTGCGCGCAAGCTTGAGATATAAATCTTGACATTAGAGCTCAGGAGAGCCGGNNAGAGTGCGGTCAACGAGGGCCGGCGAGGAGGGAAGAGGAGAGGAGAGCTCTATTGGTTTAGCGATGGGAAAGTTGCTGACTTTTAGGGGCCACGCAAATTGAGTCCCACTCTCGCCGCTTGGCATGAGTGGCGAAAGTTGAACCAAGTCGACCTTTAATGTTGGCGCTGCCGGCCAGCGCTTGGCTCATTTCGTTCCATTCCGTTCCGTTTCCTCTCCTCTCATTTCATCTCATCTCATCTCTTGCCCTCTCAAGAGCGCACACCTGCAACTGCGACTGGGATGCGCTCGAGTCCCCAAACTAGCGCCTCCTGGCCAATTACAAGTTTCTGCTCCCACTCGAGCCGCCAGTCAGCGGGCAGCCGCTCGACGAGGGCCAGAGCGCGAGAGGGCAAACGGGAATCGCCGGCAGTGTTGTTGGTTCCAGTGGGAAGCCTCGGCCGAGGGGCAAATCGACCAGGAAGAGTCTGGCGAGCGGCCGGAGGGAGGGAATTCGCTTAATGGCCGCCGCTTGGCGCTGGAGGCTCGTTCTCGAACTCGGCCGCCAAGGGGTTGTGTCTGTGTGTGCCACCTAATGTCTCATTCAAATGGGAGCGGATCCCCTGATGGCCGGTTATTTTGGTCTGGCCGTCGCACTGATTGGAGACTAACAATCGGAATGATGGGCGGCCTTAGCGCCTCTCGCGCAACCGCTTGACCGGCGCCGCCGCCCAAACGGCCCGCAATCCGCGATCGATTTCCTCACAAGTCAGCGTGACGC
>Ga0058699_1000206_pt1 | contig 17444 bp, 12 predicted proteins | sample AgamicAtPe_FD_55078 | JGI IMG/M metagenome (GOLD analysis project Ga0058699, IMG submission 55078) | Agave microbial communities from Guanajuato, Mexico - At.P.e | ecosystem: Host-associated > Plants > Phyllosphere > Phylloplane/Leaf | place: Guanajuato, Mexico | collected 2012-10-15 | reverse complement strand
CATCCATGCTCTCGGTGGACGATCTTACGATCGAAATTTCGGTTCCTCGATATTGAAGTTTGAGATTAAAATTTCAAATCTAGAGCTCAGGGTAACATTCAACAGGGGTGGACAGTTGCTCATTTCGCAACTTGATTTAATGGCCAAGTTCTAGTGCTAGAGTTGCCTATCAAGAGCTCGAAGTTTGATGCGCTCATCTCATCCTTGTTGTGCTCGGTTGATCTCTAAAGCACTGTTTGTGATTCCTGCTTCGCTCCATGACCTCACATAGACTTTGTCACTCTTACACAAGGCTACCGTGTTCAAGTTTCAGGTTGCTAACCCGGGATGCTTGTTCTTGATCAGTTTCAATTTTGGCGATGGACGTGGGACGCCCGTGCATTGCGACCCTTTTTTGGTTGCTCACGATCTAAACGAAAGGCCTCGAAGATGCCGGGACTTATCTAGTGCAGCCAGCTGTAGATGAGGGCAAGGATCGTCGATGCAGCGACAAATACAACAGCTCACCCAGCTAGTGGCGCAGTCATACTACCCAAAACTACTCCTTTAGGATGTAGGAGCCAAAGCGGAAGTTTGTGGGCTGGAAAATCCGTTCCTCTGGTGGAAATCGTGCAAGAAGCCATGTTATTTTGGTAACCCCGAGTCACTCTGAAAGATATAATGTGCTCGACTTCACTACTCATCCAGCTTGGGATCTCATCCAGCTGAGCTCATTAATTCAAAAGGGAGAATTCATACATGCGAGGATAGAGAGTAGCGATTCTTGAAGCGTCATAACTATCTAAATCTTGCCGAACGCATGACCACGGACGGCAGGTTGGGCCGGGCAAGGCTCGCTCCATGCTCTGGAGCTTTGACGACCGTCCAAGTGCCGGCTACTCTCACGCCGCACGGTGGACGGAGGAAGGGGAACTCGAAATTGAGTATCGAGATTGAAACTCTAAGGCGGAGATGGTAACATGACTTATAAAATAAATAAATGAAGCCTGAAAGTCACACTAGAAAGATCGTTTCTCATCCAGTACTCATGCTGCCAATAGAGTCCGATTCGGATCAATCTCAAGCCTAATATCATGCACATAGTGAACTCCAATGAGTCAAACTCAATCTTCAACGCACACCGAACTTGGAGAATCGATCTACCGAATTGCAACTTTCATCAATCCTGATAATAATTAACTCAAAAAATAATTGATCTAATATCTCTAAATTGCGGCCCCAATTATTAAAAATCGACATTCATCTATTTAATCGCTTTCAGATATAATCAACTCTGTTCTAAACTCAACTATCAACTTGAGGATCTGATCCATTGTTACGTAGCGAGATTTCCCAACTCCCCTCAAAGAGTCATGTGAGGAGGATAAAGATTGGAATATGGTCGACAAGAGACAGCCCCTTCTCTGAGAACCTAATCAAGCGCTGGACTGCCGAGAGCAGGGTTGAAACAATTGAGACAATATTGCAATAAATTAAAATCACTAGGTTTATTAAAGACTAGTGAAGTCAGATTATTTGCCATACTGGTAAAAGTATTACGTATCCATCACCTAGATTGAGATATAAAAAATACCGCAATGATTTTGCTAGAAATCAACAACAGAGTTGTGGAGGACGTTTTGAGGGTCAAGTGGACAGAGCTAGAGACAAATCAGAAGTTAGAATCGGTCGACGTTAATGTGGCAGACTTCGATGGGGTCATGTTCCACCTATCAAACTATGAGGGTGATAAGACTAAGATTCGCGTCAGTATACTACTCAAATTCTTTCGTGACCTCCAGGAACATGGCGCATTAGACTTACTGAATCGCATATATGGCAATCTTATGATGGACACTCCTGAGACTGGATTCAGTGTGAGTCTCTTGATTGACTTGAAGTCTGTGCCGGTTGACCAAAGAGAAACGGTGGCAAAAAATTGTGGTCTCCTGAAGCGGAATTGCTTCGCATCGGTTTTCGAGAAATATTTTAAATTTCAAGAGAGAGGCGAGGAGGGACATCAAAGAGCTGTTATACATTACAGAGATGAAGAGACAATGTACATAGAGGCCAAATCTGATCGAGTTACAGTGATATTTTCGACAATATTCAAGGACGATACAGATGTAACTATTGGCAAAGTGTTCTTGCAAGAGTTTAAGGAAGGCCGTAAGGCCAGCCATACTTCGCCTCAAGTGATATTTTCGCATCGAGAGCCGCCTAGGGAGCTCAGCGACACTGACGCTAAAACCGGTGATAACATCGCTTACATAACTTTTGTCTTGTTTCCGAGACACACAAACGTTCAGGTTCGGGACAATACCATCAACTTGATCCATATCTTTCGAGATTATCTACACTATCACATCAAGTGCTCAAAAGTTCACATACACTCTAGGATGCGTGCAAAGACGGCCGAATTTCTCAAAGTTTTGAATAGGGCTCGACCAGAGAGGCGAGGAGCAGAGAAGAAGACCATAACTGGGAGAAATTTTGTCCGTCATAACAACTGATAATAGACTAAAATTGCTGTTTAAACAACATTTTTGACTGGGAATGGGCTGGTTAACCTATAGTTCCAGTTTTGTGTCTAGTTTTCTCATGATACAAATTTGACTAATGCAGATCGAGATCTATTTAGCTATCTGGAGGCAGCTGGGTAGAGAGAGAGAGAGAGAGTCACATTTCAAAGGCATGACACTCGTTGGTTTCATCGAAAATTTGTTTAATCTCTCTCCCTGTTGAGGTTTCGCTTCTCCTGTTGTCCTCGTCCACTGTTCGCAGCACTCAAACTTGAACACCAGTCCGACAGGCGAAGATATAATCCAACTATCATTGTAGAATTTTTATAGCGTGTCGAATGAACAGTCATATCTGGACAGCTCGGAACGCGATTGTCGGCCAATCGCTAATTAAAAGTTGAGGTTTGAATGATAAGATGAAACGAACATGGTGGGAGGATTCCAGATTGCCGGTCAGTCTCGGCGTTTTTCAATCCAAGAAAAATGAAGCCCAATTATGTTGCAGAGCGAGTTTGATCCACTGCAACGAATCAATCCTATCTCTGGCCAACATTACTGCGCGATCAACTTTCAAAACGCACAACAAACAGTTAACTTNGAGTGGCTTCCCTTTTATAAGAGTCAAGCTAGTTAGCTCAAGGTAACGGGCTCAACAGGAGCTAACTTGAACCGTTAATCTCGAGCGCGGATCTGTGCGGCTAGAATGTTTGGCCAATTTGAGAAACTTTGATAGTTTGATCTAAAAACACTTGTTGTTAGCTGTAGATGTGATGCCGACTCAGAATCCCATCCACCCATAGAGGATGAGTTTCCNGTTATCTGGATGAGATTCGTCCGATTTTCTCGGACAATCTTTTGCTACAAAAGAGGCAGTTGCGCTGACGAGTTGAGCAGATCGACAGATAAAGCGATAAACGGAAACAATCCCGATGATGAGCTCGACTCGAGGGAGAAGACCGGTGGGCATTAGATGNAAAAGGTGAGACCGTGAGGCTCTGGAATAACCACTGACAAAGCTATAACTTGATGAGACTTGAGTGACTAGCTAATGCAATCCCAACACCTCTTTCCTGTGTGCTCAACCTTTTATCAGTCTTTCAACTCCTCCCAACGAATAATCTCTTTGAGTCCATCTTCATTCAAGCCCCCCAACCTCCGCACCAATTTCCCCTCCCACTCTACTATTCCTCTAGAGCTACCTGTTACGACAAAAAGGAATGTTTCACGACAGGAGGCGAGCACGACACCTGATCGAAACAGTCTCTTGTGGCCCTCTCTCTCTCTCTCTCTCACCTTCCTCAGATTTATTGCATCGACATTTGTAGGATGTCTTGATTTACGGGTCCATGGTTGAAATTTGTGAACTCGCACTCACCTAATAAAACAGGCAACGGCAAACGAATTTGTCGGTTAGTTTTCATTGCGGTTTCAAATTTGGTTCAAATTAACGAGCAAGTTTCTTGATAAACTGCGCGCGATAGGACATGAAATGCATACAAGAAAACAAAACCGGCCTGCAAAAAGACTACCATCTCAATTCGCTCTTGGCTTAGGTTAACCGGAATATATTGCGAGATGAACCATTAGAGTACGAGGGATGTCGCCAAATTAACGTATTCTGACCACCAAACCACCAAGTGAGTGGTTCTGGCTTTACTGGGACGATAGATGGAACTGAGAGGTCAAGGCAATTTGACCAAAGGCATTCTGATGAACAAAGATAGCAGAGCCAAAGACTTTGTATCCAGAGAGGGAGAGAGAGAGAGAGAGAGAGACGATGAAACAAGAACACCTTCTGCTGTGTAAGTGATCGGCAGAATCAGTTCTGTAGAATTAACGTCCTGATATTCATCCTCAATGATCACATTAGCTTTCATTGGACATTCTCTCTTGTCATTGGTCAGAAAAGTTCAAATATTGATTAGAGCTTGATAATTTGGTGTCAAGTTTAATCCGGTCTTGGAGGCTCACTCGAGCAAACCAATATGGAACGGTCGGTTATGGTTTCTGTCAAGTGGCGAGCTCGGGTCGGAGCCAGAGGGCATCGTTTTCCATCCTTTATCATGCCCATCAAGGGCCCAGATAACCCTCGCCGCGAGCACCTGTCGTTTTCGAGTTTCCGCGAACGTAAACCAAACCCATCAACCCTCTGGGCGGCGAGATAACAGGGCATTTTGTGCGCGATTAGGGGTATTTATTCCCCNTATAACGCACCTACGGCTTAATAACACCCAACAAAGCACTTCATAATATGGGAGCTCAGCCTTGGAGGGACGGCCACACAATACGTGTCGATCGATCTATGTGGCTTGCGAGCGGTTGTTTGCATTTGAGNTGGTGGAACCTCTCAATGGAAAATCAAGATTACACGGAAGTGATGGAAAGGATGATGTCTCTCTGCATTTTGTAACTGTACGTTTCTATCCTATGAATGGTCATGGCAGGGCCGTTCTGCAAAAATTCATTGTTATTTTGATTGCGGAAGATGACTTGCAGTGGAGTAGGTTGCTAGAAATGCCAATCATGCGGCGTCTAACTCCAATCCGAGCGAGCGCAACAAGCAGCAGGTTACAGGTCAAGCCATGAGACTGATAGGCACAACAATGCAAAAAGGCACTTTCCGCAATTATTCTCAAAACTACCTACTGTTGCCGAGCTCATGAAAACAAACTTCCCTCCCGATCTAGCTTGACCAGATCAGAATGGCCGAGCGTGTAGTTGGTAGCGCCACGTTTATTTGAATTGTGACAAAGTCCGTAAGATTTCATTGTCGGCCTGCGTCCCATCGACAGAGTTGATCAGCAGACTTTTCGTCCACCCTCGACCGATTGAAGAGTCTCAAAAGGTTGCATCCGAACTGATCGACCTCATTTTGATCNGCCTCAACGAGCTCATGATTGGAGAGAGGTTAGTTTTTGAATCAAATTTTGCCGCTTGATAGGGGTTGTTTGGACAGATTCACAGCCCAAAACTATTGGCCAGACTTTAGGAGCCAACTTCTTGTTTTGACTCCCGCAAATCTAGCATGCGATCGGATCAGACCGCTGATAGAGAATGGCTAGACCAACTATGGAGGACCTGCAACTCCTTGATAGTGTGATAGTAACACGTCGCTTACTTTGCAACCGTGGCGGCCGTGAAATTGTCGCTTAAACCTGCAAGAAAACCCTTCACACTATTGATAATTCATGATTATCAACTATCANCTGCCAGCAGGCTACCAAAAGGTTCAAGAGCATAGATGGTGGGTCAAGCGCAGGCTAGCGATAGTGCTGATGCCAGCCAATGCTGATAAATTGCCAGACACTAAGAACCAAATGGTCGATCTTGAGTTGGGAAGGCAAATGAAATCTCGCATCTCAGCACCGTTCCATTTGCTGCCATTTTCCTCCTTTAACTGGCTAGATTCGTTGTTTTGATTCGTGCTCGAGTTTTATGGCTGCAAACCATTGCACACATTTGGACGAATGTGTATTGATATTGCATTGAAACTCCCCTCTCGACTCATGCAGCTCATAGTTGGATTGCTCGCTCTATTACCATGGCACCTGTGCTCGAGCCTGATACGCAATTGCATCTTGTCCAAGAACGATAGCTTGATCAGTACCCCCTAAATTAAGCCTTTGGGCGCCAAACCCAAGGAGGCCTGAGACTGGATCTCGGAAGGAGAGTAAAGCTCGACTGTGATAGGCCCCGATCGTTGCGCAGTGATCAAGGTATCAACTGAGAGGCATGATATTGTGCAAAAACGACAACCGTACAGCATGCATAGCCATGCAAACAATCAATGTGAATCTCTCCGACTGATACATAAAGCGATCTATCCGCCCACAGGAAGTCAGATTGCTGANTCCTGGCCGCCGATGAGGCTAAAAATATCAATCCCCTTCTTTGATTGCTCGAGGGTCATGCAAGGTTCGAGAGCGTTTTAGATGGGCACCATGAGGGTAGAGAGGAGGAGGTGGATCCGTTTGCAGACGAAACTAGCGGATGGGAGGCAGCTTTGCAGCGATAGGAGGGCATTCGTGAAACAACTTCCTCCAAGCACGACCAACTCATCCAAGAGCACTTTTAATAAGCCTCTCGGTCTGTACATTGAGTTATAATTGCGCCTACTCAACTCTATCCGCCAACTCGCTCTTCCTTCCCGATGAACGAGTCCCATTGGATCAGAAATGCGCTGGGCTAATTAAGCGGCTCTGGCTTGATTTGAACTGTTTGATCTAATTCGAGATTCATGTTTTGATGTGCTTTCAATTTGGCGGAAATAGTAGCAATGATGCATGTTTAGCCGACAATTTGGCGGTGATTATTGCGCTCCCGAGTGTGGATGTCAGACTTGTGAGCCAAATACACGATGGGGGTTTGAGGGGAGGAAAGGGGAGTTGGAAATTTGCGCCCTCGACGGGTGGCGGCTGAGAGCGAGATGGTGCTGCAATATCAAACTGTTCATCCCTTCGCCTTTGCCTTCACGCGATTGACCCTGTTTTAACTTGAAGCCAATCCCCAATTCGAGAAAATACGCCCACACGCTGAAACTCACTGGATATTTAAAATCCAGCCTCCAATTAGTCTACCCCCAGAGTGACATAGTTCTTGGAGGAGGCAAAACCTGGCTAGAGGCGGCGCCACATCAACACGAATGGCGCTAGAGGGGCTCCATTGCGTGAACCAAGTCAAAAATGGAAAACACTCTCAACTGAACTGCCCATTCCTTCTCTAAACAAACCAATGGGGCAAAACTCTTTCGACGCGGGAGAGTGGCGAGATTAGATAAGGTTTAGCGCTCGCAACAATGGGAGTGCCGACCGAGAGGCAGCCTCAAATCAAGAAGTGCCAGCAACAAGTTCAAGTCTGGCCAATATTATTCTTGCAACGAAAGCAAGGGCTCACCTCTGTTTAGGGTGCAATTCAAGCTCACACTCACTAAGCTAGTAATATGAGAGCATCAATTGGGATTCCTCAAGCCCGTTTGCTTTGTCTTCAGTACGATTGCCNGAGCTCACGTTGTGTTTTCTTCAGCCTTACCTTGCTTCAACTAAAGGAAATCAAAGTTCAAGCCGGACTTCTCGTCGCATGGAGTGACTTGGCTAAGCTTAGCACTGTGATGGTATAAGATGCGGATACGAGCTTTAAGATTTTGGCCAACCTTTTGCGAAATCTCTCCCAAGTCTGTATTTAAGAGCTCCATTTCCTTGCGAACATGACTCGCCATCGCACCTCCGTCTCTCCACGGCATCTAACAGGCTGACAGGTTTGTTAGAAGTTTGCGCGCACCAATGGCGGCAGATGGAGGAGATGCAAGATATCAGTATCCTCGATCTAAACGAGCATTTAGTTTTAAACTCTACGAATTCTGACACAGACTGATCCTACGAGAGTCCTAATCTCACTGTGCACTTCACTCTCTTGTTTTAGCTCGACAACAAANATCTCATGAACACAAAGACCCTAAATCTGATCGTTTGCATTTTAATCAGAAACGGCTGACGTAACTTGGCAGGACGAGCGAGTCGGGGGCNCGTTCGTTTGTTCGCCCTCTATTTGGTGAGATTATGAGCTTGAGAGTTAAAAGCGTCGCCCACCTGCAAAAACATGTAAGCCTTTGGCTTGGGCTGGACACAATGTGGGCTGCCATAAGTGGTAGTCAGCTGTCTGTACGTCGGGATATATACTTGTGATGAAACTCTGTGTGATTTCGATCTAAGCGAAGAGAGACATCCCATAGTGGGTTAAATTAGATTTGCAATTCAGGAATGCTTTTGGCTAAAGAACATTCGATTTGCCCACTATCATCGACGATCAACAGTCCAAAATGGATCCTGGCCAACGGGTTGATCTTGCCCCCTGTCTTGATCTATAGTGCACAACCTCACGGGAAGCTAGCGCCGGATTTTCACACCGCTGTCTGCAGCCACGAGCATAGTCCATCGATAACAACCTTGGGGCGACATGAACTCCAAGCTCTCATTTCTTGTTCTTCTGGCCGGCGTTGCGGCGTGTGTGGCCGCGTTAGAGGAGGATCTGACGGCGGCAGAGATAGAGGCTTATGCTCAGGTGGATATGCTGATGAGCGAGGATGGGCGAACGAGTCTTAACCAGGATATGCTCGCAGGTACAGAGCAGAAGATTAGCCTTCTACGAGCCACCCTTGAGAATCTGTCAATGACAGCCCAGGGAGAGGAAACAAGTTTGAGTGGCGAAGTGAGGGGAGCTGCCATTGTGTTGATGAGAAAATTGATCGAACTGCACGATCTTATCGATAAAAGTGGACAATTTCGCAACTTAAGTGAGGAGATCGGATCCAGGATATCTGAGGTTGGGTTGAAATTGAAGAAACAACTGTCAAATTTGGAATTGCTTTTGGCTACGTTCATTTCCTTGGCGGAAGAAAGCTATGACAGGGTAAACGTTATTGGCCAAGACTCTAGGCCAGCTCGTGGCCAGGATAGGGCTGCCTCGAAGCCATCTGAGGTCGGCTGGTTAGCCCGATTGTTGGGTAAAATATTTGGTTAGTTATAATCTAATGGCACGCAAAGGCTGTCAGACCTTTGCTAAACTCTCTCTCTCTCTCTCTCCCGCCGTCAGAGACTATTAATACTGGAGGCGAGAGATGTTTTTACTGCACATAAGCGACCGTCTAGGAGCAACAAAAGGAGACTGGAAAAGCTTGAAGGGTATTTGTTGACGCTGGATCAACCCTGGGCCGAAACGTGAGCCTGTGTCTAGATGAAGCGGCAGAGAAGCTTGAGGACACGCTCAATCTTGGACCATAGTTGGCGTTGCCGGGGGCATCAGAGAGCCAAACTTGGCTTCAGTCTAGCCGCTTGAACAAGTGACAACGTCAACCAGCCAAAGCNGGCCACAAGGGTTGATGCAACGGACCCGGTCAGCTGGCTCCACCAGCAGCCATGTAATAAAATCCTATCTAGTCCATCCGAAATTGCAGCCGCCCGAATGCAGAGCCCATTTTCCCTTTCGACGACTTTCCCTCTCCCCTTATATAATTTGCCGTTTATTTGGCCCCTGCTCCACCTGACGCCAGCGAGCAATTGAAGCCTCTAATTAGATGAATGGATGGTATTGCCTCATATTAGCCAAGAGCGTTAGCTCATTCTGCGAATGAGAACGCAAGGTTTTGATGGGCAAAAAGTTATTGCATCACATATTCATCGAGCCTCCCAGATGCATCGAGAGTCCAATAGCAAACGTTAAAGGTTGACCTTTGCGCAAATGTTGGATCGCCTCCACCACTCTTGGACTGTAGCGCAGGGCTGGAATGTGATAATAAGTGTGACTCAATTTGCTCCGCGAAGCAGTGGTCCTCATTTTGATCGCTAGCAAACGACTCNCTAGTGGGCCAACCGAACCAACCAAACCAACCTGCTCGTCTATCTCGCACTATGGCAGCCAAAGCAACAAAACGAATCTAGTTATAGCTGGATGAACATAGAACTTTGAGAGTGGATGTTAAAATTCGCCTGCCACAGCTCTTGTCCCAACCCAAAACCAACCGCATCCATCCTCTTGCATGGACTCCAGTTGTTTGCCTCGGNAGAAATTCTAGTTTGAATCATTTCATTATTATTTTAGCTTAGCAAATGAAAGCCAATGCAAGCTGGCGGCCTAAATGACTCAATCAATCGATCTAATGTTAGCCAAGTTCCATTGCCTGTGTATCTGTTGCTCGAGCATTCGTGTGCCTGAGAAGTTTGGCAAACTTTGCTCTGCCCACCTGACTTGACAGCCTTGAATTTAGCCCGCAACTCAAGTGGATGAGCTCGCTAGTTAAAGGCTTGCAAGCTTCAACTCACCGCGGGATGACTGCTAGTTTCCGGCGGATTCTTACCGAGGGCGGGTTAGAAGTCATTGCTGCCCATTTAGCAAACGTTAAAACTAAAACCGATCTCCACACGGATAGCTTGTCCACCCGTTAAAAGCCTCGAGCAAGGAGGCGTCAGGCGGGAGATGCATTGCTGACGATAGTCAAAAACGCTTTGGGCGAGAAATTACGGTCCAGTTTAGTTGGTAGTTGCAGCGACAGAGCCGCAACCTGAGCAAGTTTCGCAAATCCGCGCTTGGCCCAGTGGTGCGGTTTCCTCCATATCCATCATATTCAATCATTATTGGCGCCTCCGACTCATGAGCGCACCAACTCGCTAACTAAGCCAAGTGTTCCCAGGACGTCCGACAGTAGCGAGGAAGTTCTAAAGTTAGATTTGGACAAGAGAGGCGAGCGGCTCGCGAGTTAGCTCATGGAGCCATTCTTCTATCAATCAACAGGTGCTGCGCATCCAGAATTGAATAAAGCTGCCGAATTTTGCCCCTCTAACTTTAGTCTGGCGTTCATTAGGCCAGCACACACAATCACGCGCTTACAATCTTGCATTATATGCTCCTACTATACTCCAAACTCTACCTTAAAGTTTACAGCCTTTAAATGGATCCACCTAGCTAGCTTGTCTNGCCAACTTCGCATCGGCTCTCTCAATTTTTTCCCGCAGTGGATTCTTGTTCATTCAACAAGTTTAGAAACGCCAGCCAGTGCTCGCCACTTTGCTTGGCCGCTCGGATGGCCGGTCAGTCGAACCGAAGCCAAGAGAGCAAGATAGATAGATAGATAGCAGGCGGACGGACGGACGGGCGCCTGAGATGGGTAGCTCTCTCTCCCTCCTTCTGGCTGGATTTGCGGGTTGAATGGACGCGAAGTTAGCAGACTAATTACACGGCTGTCGTTATCACGAAAGTTGGCCGTCTTTGCAAGGAGCAGTGGAGAGAAGAGAAACTGCAGATAAGTCAGCAGCTTCGAGGGGAGATAACTGCAACTGATTTGAAGGCACCAACTCGGCTAGCTAGGTGGGAGTGAAAGTTCACCTGAGCAGAGGGGCTTGTCTATTCGGAGGGACGCATGCGCTCAAGCTTCTTGATTTTCCAAGACGCCGCCAAGTCGGCTTTCGGCTGCAGTTTGCAGCTTGCTCTCCACTTGCTCCCTTTGGTCAGTTCTAACCGGAGAGAAGGAGAGAGGAGGGCGAAGGGGAATAAAAGCGAGATAAGTGAAGCGTCAGATCAGCTTGCAGAGGATGTTACCTGACACGATTGGCTAATAATGCACGCGAAAAGCAAACACTGTTGGCTGGAGGAGAGAGCTCCACTTGTTGTGGTTTCAGGGAGACGAGAGGCTGACCGTTAGAACATCAAACCTTGTTCTTGTTCGTGTCGGCTTGCTTTCGTTAAACCNCAGTGATGGTTTCTACTCCTCTTCCCTGTGAATAACTTGAAGTCTTATCTCTGCTCCGTCGCCAAGCAAACAACGGGCACGAATGTCCAAGCGCTCGAAACTTGCTCGACCCTCGGGAAGCCCAACTCCAGGTGACACTCTCCCCCCTTTGAAGATTAATATATCCAGCTAGCTCGAGAGATGCAGCGCAAGTAAAGAAGCCAAAGTTAGAATGCACCGCGGCATCCACCCATCCATCTGAAGCAGGTTCAAATTAGATCTATCCATCGTCCATCAACGCAAGCAAGTATCATTGAACTAGAGTTAGTTTAATGACACTCGTCCACTTACATGCGCTTACAGGCAACTCTCCTCTCTCGAGCTGTCCGCAACAAATATACACCGCTTGTGACTTATAATGAAGCAATTGAATAATCAAGAGGAGACCGTTTGAGCCGTCGAGAAAGTTTGTGTTAGAGGTTAGCCCTGCAACAAGGTTCATTAGCTCAATCAGTCGTTGGCTGTCAGTTGAAGGAGAGTGGACAATTTGAAAGGATCGGTAAAATAGTGAAAGACAATACAATTAGCTAGCTGATGAACAAGAAACACTCATGTTGCGAAAACCAAGACCCAAGAGCCAGCCACCGCTGCCGCGCAAATTTAACAACGCCATCCCATTGGTGCGACCCGATATACAATGGAACGGGCTGATTGATGGCTACGGCGGCACTTTAGCCTCAAGTTTAGTGCCAAAAAAGATAACAGACGCAGGGATTCCCTCTCCTCCAACCTCCTCATCCTCCTCCTCTTCGCTCGCATCCTCAACTCTCTCGCTTTCAACCGATAGCTCAACCTCAACTGTCTTAGCAGCTCTAAATACGATCCAAATCAACCGAAGCAAGTCAATGATTGCAAGATATACAGCACCAACGAGCAATTGTACGAAACAGAATTGTCCAAGACAAGATAGGCTCAATAAGGGGACTCTTAAATCAACAAGAGGCTCAAGCGAAGACGACAATGAAGATGATGGACCCGAGCAGACATTATCGTCATCCTCATCGTCATCCTCAACTTCATCCTCGTCCGGCTTGTCATCGATGAACTCCTCATCGCGCAATAATCAGAATCGCTTCGCTATCGACCGATTGGATCGCAACGAAACGCTATCGGCTTGCTCAACTCAGGTTGGCGCTCGGCACGATGAGATGGAGATCAAGAAATGTTTAAGCGAATTGGTGGACTCAGTTGCTGAGCAAGCTGACAACGAAATTGGCTATAAAACTTTCAAGATACATGAGGCTATTCTGGCTCAAACTAGATCTACAACGAGCGGGAGTAGCGACGACGACTGGCCGGCTAGGACACCTGAGAAGTCGCCTGAGAAGCTCGATGGAAGTTTCAATGGAGGTGCTGATATGATGGATCACCAAGCTTCGTTTGTTGGATCATTCCAGTATCGAAATCACTGGCCACCGTCTGAGTGTCTCATTTTGAAATCGGCGCACGAGTGTATCTCGTTGACCCAACTTGAAATTGAGAGGGGGATTGGGGAATCAGAAAGGTGGCAGGTTTGCGTGAAAGCCNATGAATCGTTGATAGAGTGGCGCTCTCTCGACAAACCACACAAAAGAGCCAATGGCTTGCTCTTCTCTCAGGTTCTCAATTGTCTGGTTGATGAGCGGCTAGTTATGTGGGTTTTAGTTCCTCAAATTAAAACCAACTCTAATTTGGCCAACGTTGCGGCTAGATCAGATTTGAACGAACAAGTAGAGGAGGANGAAAAGGAGGAGAGGCAACAGGAATTGGAGACAACGCTGGATGATATCGCAATGGCTCTTGATGAGACGATTGATTTTGACAGCAACAACAATCATTCGATGCACATGGGCGCAATTAGGCACAATTGCAAGCAGGTATCCCTTGAGGTGTTGGTGTGGGTTTGCTCGAGTGAGAGTGTTGCAAGGGAGCTGGCAGCTACCTTCAAGAGGCATAGACAAATGGAGGGGATCTTAGACTCGTCGTGGGACGAGGAAAGCTCCTTGGACGGGCACTTGATATCTGCAGACCGAGCTCTTCGTGTGAAAGTTGAGCATCAGGGTGTATCGGTAAACAAGCGAGAGGAGATGGATAGTGGTCGTGTGTCTAGCATGAGACCGGTTGAGGTAACAAATGATCCGGTTTCCCGGATTGAAGACAACAGATTCACCAGGTTGCGAGCCAAACAACAGGTTAAATCTCCGAGAGACTCATCACAATCGTCAGTGCCGACCACTAAATCATCGTCCAGCAGAACAGACGTGAGGGTGAAGGCGAAAGCAAGTCCGGAAAATGTTGTTAATCATCATCATCAACAGCAGCAGCAGCAGCACCAGGTTAGACAGGTAGGCCGGCTTGGCTCTGAGAGTAAAAGGGCCGTCGAAACACCTGTCGTTGCGTCAGTCTGCCGACAGTCGCTGCAAACACCGATCGCCACCACCCATGAGCATGCGAGAACGAACGCGCCGGAGTCTGAGAGAAAGGGCAATAAAAGGGAACCGTCCATTGTGGAGAGCGGCCGAGTTGGAGCAAGTTTGGCAGATCCTGGCGACAAGAGAAACAAGAGGATAGCGGCCGACTCGACGGAATCTTCGTCGTCCTCTTTGGCCAGCTATTATCGAAGTGTTGCCAACAGAGTTATAAGCAACAGCCAGAGTAGGATCAAGAGTTTTAAGGATGAAGTGGTTAGATTGAATAGCCGAATGCCGGCATCAGCAGCGGCGGCCTCAAAACGACTTTCGATGTCTATCCAAACGGGCCGATCGTTTGCTAGGTCAAGCGTTGGTGGTCAACTCGATTGCGGGATGAGCGGATCCGTACGCAATTTATCATCTACAGATGAATCGGCGCTTGTCTCGGTCGAAGTAGGAGCGGCAACAACCCCGTTAGCTCAGACAATCGGAGCTCCGAGCCACCAACGTCGAAACGGGGATTCCGGAAAGCTTGCCGAAGGTCCCTCAAATAGGAGTAAATTTGATCAGAACACAACACCAGCCATAAAGCCGAGGACTAGCATTATGAAGAAAAAGCTGCAAAAAGATGCATGTGATAGCAATAATAACATTGACTACGGCCATAACGGAACCGAGCGCGCTGAAAAGGTCGATCCACTTTGGCTTCAAATGGACGTCAAGAGGCGAGTTTCGAACGATGAGGATGAACAATTCGGATTTAAGGACGATGCTTTGCAGCCATCACAAACCTTAAAGCCAAAATCAATCCTGAAAACAAGCAAATCTGTGCCAAATGTAGCTTACGAAGAAGCGGAGAGAACACATTCTAAAAATAACGCAAGAAAGAGTGAAGAAAGTTGCCAGTTCTCAGATGGAAAGGGTTCGAACTTATATAAGTCAAACATTTATGACAATGGTGAGCGAAATGCGCTTTCGAGTGCANAATTCAAGGGTTCAGAGGGGAGACTCGAATTGGTTGCACAGTCAAAAAGCAACTTGGATCCAGGCAGGTCTACTTATTCTATGGCTAATGAGAGCGTTGCGGCGAATNGAATCGAAAGAGAGGATACACTAGGTGAGGTTGAGTTTGAAAAGTCTGAGGAGAACAAAAGGGACTTGGCGTTTGAGAGAATCAGGCAACGAGCTTCCTGTTACGACATTTCACGCTTGATGTCGAAACAGAACGTCCGAATTCAGCTAAACAAACTAAAATCTGGCTCAGCCAGTTCCATTAGCGGCAAATTGCGCCAGAGAAGACCGGCACTGCTATTGGACNACAACGAGGCCAACACAAGCCAAGAGAAGCTGTCGAGGAGCGTTGAGAATGATCAAGATGCCCTAAAGTTAGCGTTGAAGTCAAGGAAGACAAGCTCAGGTACCGATGGAACCGTGCGTGCAAAGGTGAGTGCCGAGCAGCTAAACTCCAGTGCAATTGAATGGTCACAAGCTCGAAGCGGAGGCTCGGGTTCGATCGCAATAGCGTCAGCGCAAGGCGGTCGCAGGCAGCAACAACAACAGCAGCAACAGCAACGGCAGCATCCGGGAACCTCAGGCGCTCAACGGGATGATGCAAGCATGTCAAGATCAGCCAAACGATCTGAGTTCGATCCGAGATCGCTAAGGAAAGTTCCCCCGATGGTTTGCCAACGAGAAGCAGGTCAACATTCAAGTGCGACCGAAATCGAGGGCCAGAAACACAAGATTGTCGTCAACGTTCAAGCGCGTGATCGTCACGAGAAGCCAGATGAGGTTAAGATGGGCAAACAACTACCACCACCTCTTTCCGCCGGCATGAATGAGGATTCCTCGACGGAAGATGAGAGTCCAGGCCAGGTAGCCACGAGCTCACTTAGCAAGAACGGACCATTCAGTCTATTGCGTCAGAGTTTTAATCAGAAGACCATCTCCTCCATGCTCAAGTTTTCGGGTCGCGCTTCGCTACGCGTGAAGGCACCTGCGCAAACAGATGGCGAGGCCGCAAACAAGAGCTCGGCTGTAGTAATTGCNGAGGCCAATTTGATGGCAGCCAAGCAGCTCAAACAACAGGCCCAAAAGTTGAAGGAACAACAAAAGCGCGAACAGCATCAGTCAAACCTGGATTCAACGGCCNTAATGCTAGCGGCAGTTCANTACAACCAGCAAGTTCAACGCCAGCAACAACAGCAAATGCTTTACCAACGTTACGCGATCGCCGCCAGAGGTCAAATGTTTGACGCCCCAAGTGTTCAGCTGCANCAACACCAGTTGCTTTACCAGAGCCAACAGCAGCANCAACAACAACACTTTGCTTACATATCAAACTTGAACTCCGCCCACTATGTATCGATGCTGCCACCAACCAGCATGATGCCGATGGGCGCAATGCCCCCGCAACCCTTGGTGTACGTTCCGCCCCAAATGCCGATCCAGCATCAACCGCTGCAAGCCCAGACTGAATCTGGTATTTTTCGGAACTCAGCGCCAAAAGGGAAATCAAAACTCACACAGATTCCCTACCAACAAGCTCAGGTGGGCCAGCATCTAATGCCAATGGCGGTGAATCACCATTCTAGCCTCAATATAGTCTACGCTGGACCTTCATCACAAATTCCGCGCACTCAGCACCAGTCGTCCTCTTCAACATATTCATCGGTTCAAAACTATGAGGCGCCACAGCAGCAACCTGTCCAATATTCCCTNGGAGCCTCAATGCGCAAAACAGTCAAATCTATCCTAAGCAATAGATCGTCTTCGGAAGATTTCGCTGGCACTAAGGAAAATAGGGATNTTAAGGCCTCAAGCAGCGCNAAGGCAAGCAAACTCAAGAGCGCTTTGAAATCGAGCAAAGNCAATAGAGANATTGTGNTGAATAGTGAAGGATCAGATGGTGANGGCTCATCGAGCGACTCGACCACAATGAATTCCGGTTGTGAACCTAANTCGGTCTTGACCAAATCCGATATGGCTGGCCTCCCTAAATCAGTGCTCAAAAAGACTCTCAGTCGACAGGAATTATCATCGGAATCCTCCGATTCTTCATGTTCCTCAGCTGAAGTGACTGATTTCCATGAAAACCACAAGACAGTTGGACTGGTCGAGAACTTTGACTACAGGCACAGTATGGGGGTTGATAGCATGATCAGCAAGTATCATNCCTCGAGCTCAACCAATAGAACTTTGAGAAAGAAGAGTATAGGCAATACAGCGCGTAAAAATGTCACATTCAGTACTGTTACGTCGATATTGTGAGAGTTA
>Ga0058699_1000205_pt1 | contig 17497 bp, 14 predicted proteins | sample AgamicAtPe_FD_55078 | JGI IMG/M metagenome (GOLD analysis project Ga0058699, IMG submission 55078) | Agave microbial communities from Guanajuato, Mexico - At.P.e | ecosystem: Host-associated > Plants > Phyllosphere > Phylloplane/Leaf | place: Guanajuato, Mexico | collected 2012-10-15 | reverse complement strand
CGGCCATACTTGGTCAGCTACTGCAACTGGCTTGCCGCTAGCTATACGATTCAGATCCAAAGACAGAATGCAGATGGAGGGAGAGAGAGAGAGAGAGAGCGAGGAGGAAAGGAGGAGGGCTCAAGTTTAGTCTGGTCACTAGAGTTGCCACAATAGCCATTACCGTTGCTGGCTCTCTGCACTGCGGCGACCAGTCGAGGAGAAGGAAGGCTTGCGGCCGCAGGTAGCCAGTTTTCAGCTTCGGGCCCTATCAGCCCTTTTCCGGCCAAGTTTCCCTGCCTGTTATGCATCGGAATTCCGCCATTAAACTCCCACGCTATCAGGCCTGACTTGTGAGCTCGCACTGAGCCCTCTGATCGGCCCTACTTGACCAACGTTTGAATGCGGAAAAACTTTACGGACGGATAGCGGCCACTTGGTGCCCATCCGTTCAATTCCTGCCTACAGCTAGCCTAAATGAGCTGGGCTCAAATTTGCATTCTCTAAGGTCCGAGATTTTGGATTCCTGAGTTGTGTTTTTTTGCCAGCTATTTCAGCCCGGGCTTTGGTGGATTCGGTGTGAAGTGGCATAGAACTTCGTGGCCACATATACCTGAGCGTCGTCTTGCAAGTCGAGAGACTTCGCAAAAAGCGCCAAGCTCACCTTATGCAGGACGAATGACCGCAACTAAACCACTCGCCTTAGGCTCAAGTATTTGATGCACTGAAAGGGGAGGTCCAGTGAGAGGGGGAGCTCAGCCTTCAAGGCGACCCATATGGTCGAGTTGGATAAGCGTTTTCAGTAACGGGCTGGTCGAGCCAGCTGAGCGCTCCGTTACCTCGACGACAACTCTCGCTATCACCTCTCTAATGGTTCAATTTATTCAGAAAAAAATTAAAATTTGTGACAGTCAAGATCAATGGCTGACACCCTCAATTTGCGGAAGTGCTGTCATAAGCTCGACGCCAGGGTCGACAAGCTGTCTTTCTGGACTTTGAACTACTCAGTCTGATCTTTATTACATTTGTGCCTCTTGTTGCAATCACAAAAGTGCTTAACGTCTAATAGGTTGATCGGATTCGCTCTATCAAACGTATCTTGTGTACCCTTATTCTTAATCTTAGTCGTGGCCACGATCTTCTTTTGAATGGTGCTCAATCGGGCGGCCAGCTTGGCTTTTCGAAGACCATGCAAGCGGGCAATGAGCAATTTGAGTTTGTGCTTGCTGGACATGGAGATGAAGCTCGCGAGCAAACAAGCGCGTGGGAGCTTCTACCTGAGGGGATGAAGGATTGAGAGGCAGAGCGGCTATGGGTAAGGAATGGATGGAGTGGAGTGGAGTGGAGTGGCAATTCAGCGGCAAGATTCCAAGAGTGAGCAAACTATTGTGGGTGAGTGATTTGTTTGGCGGGCTTGCTCTTCACAATTCCAGTTGTTGCTCTTGTTGATGTTGTTATTGCCACTACCGTGATCCAGGAATCCTTGTTTGCCATGTGAATTCGCTTGTGGGCGATTGGTGGCCATTGTGGTCAGGGGGGCAATGAGACAAAATCATCGTGATCATCACAATCAGAACGAGAGTAGGATTTAGAGTCAGAATGAGAATCAGGATCGGCGCAATGGCAAACACAAATCCATGACGAGGGGAGGAGGGAAGGGGGAGGAGGAGAGGTATAGGGATAGGAATGGGGAGTCTCAGCCAAGATCCAATCTGAGCTTGCTTGGTGTGTCTAGCGCGCCAAAGACACAAACCGTTGCGGCCCAAACATGATAGACCGTTTGGCTGACCGGTAAACTGGTTGTCTGGATGGCAAGCGAGTTTAGTAAGGCAGTTTTATCAAAGCAGCAGCAACGGCAGTGGCAGCTCTTGCTCCGAATAGCTCCGATTGCTTTTGCTAACTTTATCTTCCAATTGTTTCTATCTATTGGCTCCTTGTTGGTAAACGTTACTTGAAATCCAATCCGATGAACTACTGACCTGTAGATTGTCATTCCGTTAAAACAAAAGACATGAATTGTGAGTGAGATAGAACGAGCAATTGGGCTTGTTAAAGCGTTCCAAGAATCCCATTTTAGCTCTCCAGCTTCACTCCTTTGGCCCTTTCATTGGATCAATGAATTGGATTTTGGGAATTCCCAAGCCAACGTCTGGCGGCCTAATAGGTGGCTGCTTATATAGCCGCCCACCATCAAAGCGCCGAGACTCTCTGAGAATCTGGAAAGCCAAGGGGAGTGAGAGAAGGCGATAGAGCCAACGAGTGGCGTCTCCCGTCGAGCTTTCGCTTACCCTGTGATAGATGCCCGGCTGATATTGTTTGGCACATGAGTAGCCAGCCGAGACTATGCCCACCAAGTACCAGACGCCAAACTGGTTCAGCATCAGTGGTCCTCCTGAGTCACCCTGCAAAGGTTTGCAAATCGAATGAGAACAGGAGAGAAAGAGCGCCCAATTCAATTAGTCTAAATTAACCTCCTTTGCCAAAAAGGATGATATCATTTCTCGCCTTCTAATTTTATAAAAAGCTTCATCCAAACCACTCACCTGGCAGGCGTCTCGCTGACCTAATTCGTAGCCGGCGCACATCATCTCATCATAAATCCTGATATCAATTCCCTTTCGCCTGTGCCAACTTTCACAAACATGGTTCTCTATCACAGGAACTGCTACATGTTGTAACACTTTAGGTCTTAGCTTGGAACCTGTTTTCGTTGGTTCGTTTTGGTTTGGAGAGAAGAGGAGAGTTGGAGTTATCAGTAGTTCAGTGTTTTAAATGGCTAAACCAAAATGTAAATGATTTACCGGCCATGGATTCACTAGCCGGCACATCTTTCCTCGATTCAAATCAGCATGCATGTGTTAGGTCAGTGGGGGGTAAGTGGGGCTTTTGGCTTGNGGAGGCGGCTCTATTTAAGCGCCAGATCCGTCAAGCTAGCGCCGACAAAACCTTGAACTCGGAGGCTGGCGTGCTCATCTCCATAGCATTAGCTTCAGAGCGTTAAACTAGACAACTCGTCATGATTTGGGCTGGTTTGGTCGCTGTTATCTTCAGGCCGCCGCCGCTGTGCCACTGATTGTGGTTCAGAGTGGCGTGACCTCCGCGCTCAAATCTCAAGGCTGCCGGACAAGACGNTTGCGCGAACTGAAGCAAAAGGCCAAGACTTACCTGCCTGTAAAGCGCCCCAGCCGGCTACGTAGGCCACTCGGCCAACAAAGGTCGCGTCCTTCTGGGGCAGACAAATGGGCTTTATGTTGTCCTTGTAGGATGCAGTTCGATCAAGTTCTAACACAGCAACGTCATATCTATCGGCTTGTGGTGTAAATCTGAAGTTTGGATGGAGTAAAACCTCAACCACGGAGAAAACTTCATGCGGGATGCTCTCAATATCCGAGTTTAATATGTAATCGCCGAGTGTAACTTTGATGCTCGATGGCGAGTGCTGAGATCTGGCGAGCGANGAAGGTTGAAATGCAGGTTAATTTTGTTCATATCATCATGAAAAAAGCGGGAGGATTCATTTCGTTCGTGATTCGTGTTNGTTCGTAAAGTGAAAGTCGTAAATTCTCTCGCAGGTAATTTAGTTCGGGTTTCGTTGTTTTGGTTGTTCGGTTGTTGTTTTTGAGCAAATGTTACGTTGTTAATTTGCATAAGTGAGAGTAGTAGATTCAACAGTTCGAGTTCGGGCGAGTTGGTTGTTGATTAGAATTCAACCAGTTTTCCATTCCAAGATGTTTCGCCGGAGCGGCAAAGTTACAAGTGGCAGTAGTTGTTACATTCGATGATGTTGAAAATAATGGCGATAATGGTAATGATTTATGGGCGGCGTACGCAAATCGGCGAGCATGTCGGCGTGGATGGTCAATTTTGTGAGAGAATTCGGGTTCGAGAAGGGAAAGTTTTCCTTCGAGTTAGAAGTCTCATTCAAGTTCTCGAGGGTTAGAGCGATAATTGTAGGCAATTAGAATCTAAGCCTTCAGGTTGAGCAAATCTTCTCCATCGAATCGACAGCCTTCCCCGCTCTGGCCAGCCAGCCAGCCGGCCGGCGAGCTGGCTAGTCCTCTTGAGCGGCCAGCTGGCCCGGCAAGCTCGCGGGCCAACAGCCAAGGCGGCAAGCCAGCCGGCCGGTCGACCGACAAATCAAGCGCGGCGAGACAACGAGCCGGCCGATCTATCCGGTGCTGGTGGCAGTCTGGTTAGATGAGAGGAGGAACAGTTTGGCAGGCTGCATGTTGGCCCGAGAGGGCTGCGAGCGTTAGCAGTCAAGTTGGCAGCGGCACAACTACCATTGCCAGAGCGGCCGGAGCTCCGAGTGAGGTCGAGCTCTAGCTTGAGAGATGCCAATGGGAGAGAAGGAGAAGATTGCAACTTGCCTCGCTTACCTTGCTACACAATGACCCGCTGTTACAACATGACGCGAACTTATTAATGCGCCGCCACATCGGCTACCACCCACCTGTACAAACGCTTGCCAAGGGAATTGGCCAAACGAGGCGTCCGTTCCGCCGATTATGCGATTTATTTTGCTTGTGCTCCGTCCACAATCTGTTGTAGTGGTTGTGCATAATCATATCGTTTACGGATCATGATTAAGTTTCCGAAAGCCGGCCAAATTCATGGGGGCAAGAGACGGCAGGTAGGATGTCGGCGACAAGAGGCGGCCGGCGGTGGGTGAGGAAGGTAGGGTGAGCTGGTTAATGCTTGCCGGTCGGATCTGATAATTGATTGCGCGTAAGCAGGTTGAGCTACTATGACCAACGGGCAAGTTTGCCAGCGTGACCAGTTTGCACATTGCGGCTCGTATCCGGTTGGCAGAGGCTCACTAGGTCGCCGAGCTCTGCTTTGCAACTTAGGCACTTCAGGCCAACTTACATGGATCGTTGACAACGGGCCCATAGAAGCCGGGTTGGATTTCTTGCCGACTTGGGGTGACGCAGCAGGTCATTAGGAGGCCGCAGGAGGCGCCCAAGGAGCCGCCAGACATCCAGCAGAAGGCGAAAAATTGGCACTTTGTGCCGCCGACGCAGCCCTGGTTAAAACGCGACTTTATCTGTTGCATTTGTGGTAGGACAAGCCGGCTTGAGTCTAAGTGGAGAAGTGCGCGCGAGTTTATCATCTCCTGGTTATTATCACTTCTAGTATCCCTTCCGTCAACCTCGCCGCCCTCATACGAGCGCTGCCTATCATGCTCGTCGGGCTCCATCAGCTGGTCCTCTTGCATTGAACCATAGTCTGAATCTTGAACGATGCTGTAGGGGATAATTGAGCTAAAGTTGTTGTAGTGTTGGCCAATCATGAGCTGGCGGCTCCTTTGCGCCTCTAGGGGAGTATCCTGTTGCTGTTGGCGCTGTTCTTGGTGCTTTGCTTGGGCTTGGTTGCTCAGGGGCGAGCTAGCTTGCGGTTGAAGGTGTTTTCTGGGGGGCCAATAGTTTGTTGACACAATTGGAGCTATTAAACTTGAGGTAACAATAATATAAATTAAAATTAACTGAACCAATGTAAACGCAATCATCTGATTGCTGTATCCTGGCCTCGGGGGTAAAGTTGGCAAGTGTTGCCCATGCGAACAGGGTGATGATTGTTGAAAGCTTGTTGATCTTGTGCTCGCTTTTAGGGGCCCAAAGAGTTGGGGTAGTTTGAGTTGGGGCTTTTGCTTGGCATTGTCTGGCCTCTTGCGGGTCGCTGTGGCAGGGGGCCGGGGGGAAGGGTGCTTTCCATTTATAAAACCTAAACATTGTTTCCTAATTGAACGGCCGGCCTTTTCACCTGGAAGCGGCTCCTTGGGTGCGCCGTTTCCGCTAAAACTCTCGCGCTTCATTTGCTCGGGTGCAATACAAGGATTGCAATTAGATTTCATCCTTCGCCTACAATCACATTCTCTGCTTGACCAACCAACTGTCCTCTCGTTGGGCCTCCAATGGTTGTTTGAGGCACAACAATTGGAGCTGACTAGCTTCTCATTGAGATTCAAATTATAAATTTGTCGCAAAGACGCCGATTGAAACTTAACTCGCTCAAGCTCACTAGCATCGCTACCAATCATACATCCACTTCTTGGCCTCTCAATACCTGAGACNAATTCTGTTATCGACCCTTCCCTTCCAAGTTTATGGTTCCGCTTGCTAGCGTCGTTGGTTCGTTTCTTCCATTGTTGGCCAACAGCAGGTAGAAACTTGCATTCTCCTGCCAACTCAAGCAGTGTCCAGCTCTTCCTCACATTGCGCCAACCAATCGCTTGCCTGCCTATCTCTCTTGTTCCATCTGCACACATGATTTTGGGTTCCTACTCGGGACGGATCGTTGTATCCGCTGATTGTGATGCAACGATCTGTAGTTTGGCTCGTTGTCGCGCCCGCTTTCTCGTCGAGTCCCGCGGCCACAACTAGCAACTGCGAAAGCGCCGCTGCTGCCACCACTGGCGCCACAACCACCACCACCACCGCTCCACTACTTTTACGTCCCTGCCCCTGTGTTGCCTGCCCTCTCTCTCTCCCTCCCTCCCTCTCTCTCTCTCTCTCATTCTCTATCTGTATTCCTATTGCGATTGCCGATGATGATCCACTTATCTTCCAGCCAGCCAGGCTCGCCTTTGCTGCTGTCGTTGCTTTTTCAAGCTAGCTTGCCCATCAACTTTGCTGGACGCCTGTTGTTCCCGTTGTGGCGACTCAACTTGTTGCCTTCCTATGTAGGGGGCAGGTAAGGCAGCAAGAGTGGAGCTCCGGCTTCGTTGCTCACTCTCTCGCAAGGCGCCGTTGCTGGCCGAAGCAGCGGACAGCTTCCAGCCGCCTTCCTGCAATTGCAGACACGCCGTCGGACGCAAGCGCCAGAGTGCACTACCTATTCGTGCTTGCCGGACCATTGAGAGTGGGCTCGAGTTGTCGCCTTCGGCTGGCTGCCTGGCTGGCTGNCTAGCCATCAAGCTAGCTCGGCCAACCAGCCGGATAGCCAGCAAGCTAACGAGCTTCTCAGCCGACCGTTCTCCTGGCTGGGCACCGGCTCACTGTGTAGCTTTCTGCGATAAAATCGCTTTTGGCGCCAGCTTGTTGTTGTTCGGTGCCGACGCTCGAACAACAAACGAAGATGCTTGTTTGGATTTGCGCCGAGCGTCTAGCTTGCTAACTCGCCCTCAGCTCGTCCAAGCCGGTAGAACCAATCCGCCGATTCTCGCTCTCCCTCCTCACCTATTGGCCAGTCTAATCGGCNAGCTGCATTCAACAGCTTGGTAGAAACGGATAAACTTGTTGGCTCATGAGAGAAAGAGTGAGAGAGCCATGACTCTCGCTGCNAGTGTCATTACGGAACAACCTGAAGCGCCATATTTCCAACTGTTTAACCTTATCTCTGGCTATCTAACCAATGTTCGCTTGGACTAGCAGCTTCCTTGAAGCGAGCAGAGAAATCTCATCAAGCTGTCATGAATACGATAGCAAGAATCTCTTTCCTCTACTCGAGAATTGACAAGTCCAACTAATCATCCCAATTGAATGCAGCTACCGCAACGTAAAGGCTCTTCCCTGCTGGAATCCTCAGGGCGGCCGGAAGTAGAGCGCTGTTCCGGCGGACTCGTTTTGCCCGGCCCGATTAGTTGTGTTGTTGGTAAATCCTCAAGTGTTGCAAACGGCCAAACCAATCGGGGCTCTGCTTTTAGTTGATGTGCAACAAGGCGGCTAAACAGGATGGAAAGCTCCTTACACAATTAGCCAAAAATGGGCTGACAATCGGAGCATGAAAGTTCAATTAGGCAGCGGTAAAGTTAGTCCTAACGGTAAGAATAGCTATTCTTGAGCTCTAGAGGAATATCTGGTGCAGGATATGACGGCAATGAGTCTCGTAATCAACAGGTTCATGCTTCAATGAGCCCAAGTGTTTGAGTTAAATGTTCTGGTCCCATTTAAATCGCATGTAGCGAGATTATTAGAAGCGCCGGCTTTCTGCTCCTGTCCAGAAATTATAATTATTCTAACGGTGGACCATTGAGCCTGAAATAAAAGAGCCAGTCGAGAGCCCTTGAGCTAGATGCTGGAGGATCGGAGGTAGCGTGTCTAGGGGTCCTATCAATGTGCATACGCTCCCGTATATACTCATGACAGAACTAAATTATGGAGTCTCTCACCCACTGTTTCTCATTTGCTGCTTACTCGTTTTGAACCTTGATGCCTCAATCGCCAAGACAACTGCTAGCTCGACATTATTTTATTGATGACAACTCGGATCTGTATCGGTCCTTAACCAATGCTAATAGAATAGATATTTATATATACAATGGACGGGAATCACGGATAGTCTGGAGTCCGTTCAACAATCAGAGGCTCCGCCCTTAGGGGAGCCTGTAGCATCCGCATTCGTAGGCGTGGTGGCTGGCTTGGGCGTTGAGGTGTCCACCTGTTTAGACTGTCCCGCCTCCCCGGATACACTCTGGCGTGGGCTAACTTGCTGGGGCACTTGAAGAGGTGTTGGGACCCTAATAAGCGGAGTTAACTGATTGTATTGAAGGCTTGGATAATGCATTATTGCAGCGGCAACTGCTGAGGACAGTTCACTGTCTCGCCGATCGCCACCTTGAAAGTTCAATTGATTTATTAAACTGTCTAGTTCTAAAATCTCGCGCTCTGACTTTTCAAACTGATGTGTCACTAAATTACGATAAAACTTAACTGCAAACGTAATAAATAATATGAATATCGGTATAAGTGCTATAGTCACTGAGATCGAGGCTATCTTCCCAACGTCCGTTCCAGAATGAGCACCATAATTCCAAAACTTGACCCAACAGATAAGATCAATCTCGACCAGGAACAGGAATATGCCGATAGTTGTGCTAAAAAACCATGACATCTCGATATAATTCCTTAACCTATCATGGGTTCCATCATTGGCTGAGTATTCGCTTGTTCCTGGGATGATAGCAACTGATTCTATATGAGGCAATATGCAGGTGGCAATCATAAGTGCTAACATATGGACGGCAATCAAGAATGTAGTGCAAATCACAAAACAGACTACCAGAGCAACGGGCACTTCACCTTCGTTATTAAGTTGTATCTCGACAAGGGCTACCTGTGGCATGCACCAGTGTGGTGAGACCAATAGGAATTGGTATCAGAGAGTTGAACAAAGCTATGAGTTGATGGTCATTGCTTACTTACCATGGCAAAACCAGACAATAGCGCTGAGGCCCGAGCCGAGGCTTTTAGTTTGGACCTACCCAAGTTCAGTCGCCTCCACCACATTTTCTGAGCTTCCATCTTGTAGGCCCTGTCAGTCCATGGGCCTTGTTGTCGTAATCTTCGTCGGTTCTTGGCGCCGTGTGATATGGCTAATTCGAGAGAGAATTTCAGAAAAAAAGGTAGCGGCGACTCACGAACGATTATATCTGTTCTTGGCTTCTCGGCACGTTCTTCAAACGTATTTGTACGGCTTGGATGTGCGAACTCTCATTTCTTTATTTTCAATAGCGAGAACAACGAATCTAATTCTAAAAGGGAAATCGCCGAAATTGACACATCTCGCGCTCATAGAGAGCTCAATATAACAGCGTAACAATCAATAAAACTTGAACTAGTGGTAATAGTTGAAAAGTCATGAGAGTGCAACCCTAAATGGGTAGCTCGAAATGCACCCCAACGTCGGCAGATTTCGCCAAACTGACAATCTGTGACACCTTTACGGCGAGCTGAGCTGCCTCATCCAAGTCGTCGCGTGCGTGTATCCTCATGTTGCTAGCGTGAATTAGCGCTTGGGCATCATCAACCCTGGTCCCTTGAAGGCGACAGATGATCGGGGTTCTCAGATTCAATGTTTCAGCGGCTTGTATTATACCTTCGGCAATGACATCGCATCTCATGATGCCACCGAATATGTTAACAAGTATCGCCTGAACCTTAGGGTCGCTAGAAATTATCCTGAAGGCTTCTGTGACCTGTTTTGCGGTGGCGCCTCCACCAACGTCCAGAAAGTTAGCTGGATTTCCTCCATGCAGTTTTATGATGTCCATCGTGGCCATAGCTAAACCTGCACCATTGACTAAGCAACCAATATCACCATCTAGAGCTATGTAATTCAGATTGCTCGTGGCTGCCTCGCGTTCCCTAGTATCAGATTGAGACCAATCTCTCGACTCAAACAAGTCTTTATGCCTGAAGAACGCATTATCATCGAAACGACACTTGGCGTCCAGACAGAGCACCCTCCCGCTTGTATCCTCAACAAAGGGATTAATTTCAAGCATTACGGCGTCATTCTTCAAGAAGGTGTCATACAATCTTTGTATCATCTCTGTCGCCTCATCTAGAGACGTTTCTGAGAAGCCCAGCTTTTCTGCGACCCTTCTCGCTTGCTCGGGTTTCACACCGACGTTTATATCAATTGGTTCAGTGATGATGGCCTCCGGGTTTTCGGCTGCAATCTCCTCTATGTTTACGCCGCCAACAGAGCTGGCCAACATGACCGGTCCGTCGTAGGATCGTTCCATCATTATGGCAAAATAGAACTCTCGTCGCGGATAAAGCCTCTCGACTATCATGACCTCATTGCAAATTATTCCCTTTTCTCCGGTTTGTTTGGTGATCAACTTGTGTCCAATCATTTGGCTTGCAAGCTTAGATGCTTCGGCATCACTAAATGCCATCCGAACTCCGCCCTTGAGACCGTTGTCGAAATGACCTTTGCCTCGACCGCCTGCCAGTACCTGAGCCTTGACAACATAATCTTTTGATTTCAACTGCTTTATTATATGAGCCACTTCACCAGGTGACTTTGCAACACCAAATTTTGGAACCTGAACTCCATGATCCCTGAGTATTCGCATGGATACATTTTCATGAACATTTAGATGACGTTTACTAATAATCTGAGTGAATCCGTCGACAGGCTTCAATGTAAACAACCGTCTTCCAACAGCAGACGCCATCTCTATGCAGGTAAGTGACCTCTAGAATTTAAGTCTGTTGGAAGCAGATTTCTTCACTATCGAGGAACGAATACAACAGTCTGTATCATACGGTACAATAGATTGTAAATCACGAAAACATTATTATTCGGACCTAGTTTTAACGAAGGCCCAATTGAGGACATTGCTTCGCGCAGCTCGCATACTCTGCGTAAATAAAGCGCATTCTTCCATCATACGCACCATTTTGATGGGCGCACATGGCCGAAATTGTTACCTTTGACGATGTCCTAAACTCGGTTTACAATGAGACAAAGTCGTTATTTTGAAGCTATTACCTGTACCGCCCCGCGATCCACTTAGAATGAATTCACACCTCTTGAAAACCCAATCGCTTTCAAACGTCAACTGTTTGTTGACGAGCATTGGACAGTCGACACAAGTGAGGAATCATGTTAAAATCTACCCCTGGCGATTCGTTCGCTCTGCTCGCGAATCCTATCTAGACAGTTCGAAAACACCCTATACCGACAGATACAACATCAACGAATTCAACCACAATAAGCGTAAAAAGCCATGGATGGAGGTCATACCCAAAGAACGCGACAATAGGTATAATGCTTACAAATGGAACGACAGTTATAGGAGCGACCCGAAAGAGGCAAAAGAGACTGCCTTCAGTAAATTAAGCCGATTTCAACAATCTCTCAAGGATCGCGGCTCCGCACGAGAGAGTGAGCCTTATGTGCCACCAGCTGGAGTCCAGGATCAAGTTATAGCGATATTCAAGGAATTGAAAGCGTCCGAGCTGGGAGATGATGGCTCGATGCAACTTGGAACCTCGGATGACGATATCACCAAATTCGATCTGTACCAATCCAAGGCTCTCAGGTTCAAATTTATCACGGGATGCATCGAGCATTTTAATCACAACATGCCAAGTTCATACTTGAATGATATGGCATCAGTGGGCGATGTTATAGAATACTTTTCGACTCCAGTTCGCGGCATTAATCCATATGAAGCGCTCAATCGTGAAAGTGAGTCACTGCCGACAAATTTAAGCCTCATCGCGGAACCCGATCGATTCAACAAGGATTCAGACCAATTTTTTGGAGGTTATAATGCGTTTCCCGGTATTGTTAGCAAGGTGCCTGGTTTGCGAGCATCAAAGAAGTACCCAGTTTTCAATCAGGATGAGTTTCAATGGCCTGACGTCTGAATAAAGCTTTTCTTGAGGGGCCAATATCGTCTTGTAAGACACAGGAGGATTTGTCTGCATTTCGTTCGGATGAAATTATAGATTAGTTTGGCAGCCGAGGTATCTGAGCGAAAGGCAGATTCCAATTTCTCAGTTGGTCTGATCTACTAAATTGTTTTCCCCTCTATTCGGGGATCCAAATGGATAGAAGTGGGAAAGAGAGAAAGAGAGAGGGTCGGGTAGGTGAGTTTGTGTAGGTTGAGCGGGCCAGATTGGTCCATATGCGCGCAAGCGCATCTTGCGCTCGCCTAGCGCCAAGTGCGAGCGGTGGTTGCCCTTGTATCTTAATTGAATAACCTACCTTTCAGTGTTGGACAAGTTGGACAGGTAGGAAATTTCAAACTTTTGCATCGAAACATCGGAACGCAATCTAGAGGCCGACTATTGGGGCGCTAGATAAGTGGAGTGCAATATGAGACTGGTGGACATTCGTTTGGAACTCTTCAACGATGATATGTCCTCTTTGGAGGGTTTCAAGCAAGAGCGCCAGCATATTGTGGGCGGCGATTTTGTTGGCGAAAAAGAATCTTCCAACGGAGAGGAATTAGAATGCTTGCAACAGATTAGTTACAGCAACTCAGATGGAGGCCTGGATGGAATGGCGACGAAGGGTTCAGATTTTTTGGAAATTTCAGCCATCAAGTATGTAAACTTACCATATGGTTGCACGCGTCACCAGTGTGGCAGCCAAATTTTGCTAACAGAACCACCACAGGCCAGCGCCGTTGAATTGGTTGGAAGTGGAGCAGGAAATAATGTTGTTCTGAGGGGAGGCGAAGTTTGCGAGGAGCTGAGGGAGTTGTTCGTGTTGAATCGGTTTAGAATATCGTCATTCAGAATCGGTGTCACTGGCAGACATCATTTGAGCAAGCGGCACAGTTTTAGCGCCCGACAAACCGGATGGAGCGCGAGCAAGGGGGGCGGCGCTCTGATTGGGGGCAAGTTGCGCCCGAGGCTTCTGGCTCGGGAGGAAGTCAGTTTGGAGCGAGAGGCGCACAGGGGGCTGAGGATGATCAGGGAGGAGGTGTCAGAGTTGCAACAAGCGGTTAGGGTTCCACTTGGGAGGAGCGAGTGCGGGAAGAAGTTTGGAGGAAAGGCTGACTCGCTCGCTCTGTCCATAGGCGATAAGTTCCGAAGACAAGAGGTTCCAAGCGGATGGAGCCCAAGAGGCGAGCGCGAGGAGGAGGAGGAGGAGAGCTATGAGCAACGGCGGCGCCCCTGTCTAAGTGGCCACCATCAGTGCTGGCTAACCAAGAGCAGTGGGCTGGCGAGGGAGAGGAGCGCTGCAGTGGTGGCGGCGAGCGTGTCGCCAGGATTGCGTGCTTGCTGGCTCGAGCCGAGCGACAGACACAAAGCCAATGGAAGCGCCTCTGGAGGCCCCTACCTTGTTTCGTCGTTTGGCGCAACCTGCGAGCGGAGCGGAGCAGCGCTACCTCTCGACAGCGATTGCCGACAGAACGTCAAGTTGGTCACAACAAAACAGTCCGCACCTGTAGCAACAGAAACAAGGGGCCAACAACGAGGACCGAGAGGAGTGGAGCGAGCGGCCGTGTTCACTGTTGGCGATGGAAGGGTGTTTGCTGAAAAACAACGCAGCTCAACTCTCGCCGCGAAACCACCAGAGCACAGAAACGGGAGGCGAAAATCAACCGAGGCCCCACTGTCAGGCCTCCCAATTAAACGAAATATGCACCTGTCTTCGGATGGAGTAGAAAACATGTCCGCTCAACTGGAGATAAGCAGAGGCGGCGGCTCTCTGGTGGGCAAAAGTGAGCTAGATCCTGCGGACAGATTTAGGCTGAGCCAGAGGTTCGAGGAGAGGCGCCGTTCGGGATCGCAGGATGGTTGCACGGATCAGCGCAACAAGCGGCCGCTGCTTGGCGAGGGAGGATCTCTCACGAATGGACTGGCAGAGGGGCGACGGGGAGGAAGAGGGAGGCATTTGGCGTGTTTGAGGCGCGCGAGCTTGACCGGCACCCAGCAGTCTGGCCCCAAGAGGAATGGGCGCGCGTTGAGGGTCAACGAGGAGGCCAACTGTTGCGCAAACCTCCATCCGCTGGAGCTTGTGGACAAGCGAACGCGCCTTTCCATTTCCATCTATGAGCCGCTTCCCTTTCCAGCGGCAAGTTTGCGGTTGCAAGGGCAAGAGGAGCAGCAGGGCCAAGATCAGGATTGCGAAGAGCCAAGCTTGCGACGGCAGCGCCGCCAGCAAGGAGACGGGCGGCAGCTGGGCCCGCTCGCAGCCAGAGGCCGCCACAAGCGCCTTGGCGAAAGTGAACACGCCCAAGGCTGGAGGCGCCCCTCTGGCCAGCGTGCGGCGGCCATTGGCCGGCGCTCAGCAGCTGAGAGAGGCGACAGTGTTAGCGCGAACAGGGCGAGCGGCAGCAGCGGCCACCAGCAGTGGCGAGCCTGCAACCGTTCACAGGTGGCGGGCGGCGGACACTTGGCGCCCGGCTTGCGGAAGTCGGCTGCAAAGCCAAGCGAGTTTGCTGCCGCGGCCGCCAGTGCAGCACAGCCGGCGGACTTGGCCGGCGAGCAGCCGAGTTGCGAGCCCAACATCCTGTTTGTTAGCATCGAGGCTCAAGATGGGCGCCAGTCGAGGCCGCTTCGAATCGATTCAAAATGGTCGCGCGAACAACTGATTGAGAATCTCCAATTGGAGCTCATTGAATTGGACGGACTTGGCGATTTTGCGGCCGAAGGCGAGGCGCCGGACTCGTTGCGTGAGGCAGCGCGCTCGCTCGCAACCCTTTGCCAGGAGCACCTGTCTGCGGCGCAACAGTTGCAGCCGCAGCCTGAGCCGCCGGCGGGCGAGTCGCGCTGGCCGCGCGCAAGCGGAGCGACTCGCTTTCAAGGCTACGGCGGCGCCACAATCTCCTCGCCAGAGTTGGCCGACCCAACCGCCATGAGCGGACCCGAGCTGAGCCTGCTAGCCGAGCTGAGCGGCCTCGATGTAGCGGACGGAATTGGGCAGACAGGCGAGAGCGACACGGCCCAAATGGCGCCGGCAGCTGCTGCTGCTGCTGCTGGGGCCAAAAGCGGCTGCTTGGCCCAGAGCGGCTCGCCGGCTGAGGCTGGCGGTGAAGTGGGACGCAGGCCNTGCAGGAGCATGGGCGGCCCCAGAGCAGAGCGGCCGGCCGCGCAGCAGCGAGAGGGAGCCCCACTCGGCCGGCGCGAGGCCATTGGAGCCGCGCGCAGCCCTCTAGGTGGCGGCGAGCAGAGCGGCGCCGACGACATAGATCATTGTCGGCCTAGCCAACAGGAGTCGGGGGGAAATGGGGGGCCTATCGATTGCGCAGTCGGCTCTGGCTGGCAGCAGAGCGCGCGCCAGCCAGCAGCCACTCGGCGCGCGGAGCTCGGCGCGAGCAAGACAGAGGCGACGGCCACAACCAGTGCAGCAGCAGCAGCAGCAGCAAAAGTAACTCCAACACCAACTCCAACACCAAGGCCAACGCCAACGCTAACACCATCAAGCGGCCGACAAGCAGAGGAGACGGCCACCTTGCCTTGCTCGGCCGGCGGACAGGAAGCGGAAGGGGCGCGCTTGGAGCGAAGTGTCAGTGTCGGCGGTGGCGCGATGGCCGTGCTCCAGGTGAAGGCCAGCGGCGCAGGCCAAGCGGAGGCAAGCAGCCACTCGTCGGGCAGCCGAGCGCCAACGGCTCATGCCAGGAGCGCGAAGCAACAGGCAAGTGGCGGCGGCGGCGGCGGCGGCAGCTGCTGTGGCAACGAGAGCAAAGGTAAGCGATATGTGCGCAAACTCCCTTCCCTTCACTTCACTTCCCTTTGCTTTGGCCAGAGTTGGCCGAGATCGCATTTCTCTCGCCCATTGAATTGGATGGGGAAGCCGGCGGTGTGCGTGTGGTCTAGTTTTGTGGCTAGTTTCATTCCGTTTTGCTGATCGGGCGAAAGGAGGAGCGAAAGTTTGGAAGGGGNCGAGAGCGACTTGATTGGCGGCCAAGCGAGCGCCGATCCATCCGCCTGCAAGCGGCTCACCCGGCAAGTGAAACNTCCAAGCTCAAAACTAAAGCTCTCTCTCTCCCTCCTCTACCTCCGCCTCTAACTTTGCCTTTGCCCTCGAGTGAGTGCGAGTGTTTCAGCGCAGAGTAGAGGCGGGGAGGATGTAGTCTGATTTCAGGGCGAAAAGTGTCAAGTCTCCTGAACATGGCAAAGCGGCGGCGGTCGCTTTGCTTGGCGGCTGGCTGGCGGCGCAACATTCAGGCCGACAGTTGACATCTATTGTGCCTCAGCTTCCCATCGTCGACTTTTTGGCGGTTAATTTTAACTTGCTCCCTCGAGCCTTTCATTTCCCTAGCCTGCCAGCCAGGGCAGTTGGCTGCAGTTGTTGTTGTTGTTGTCGTTGCGGCCGCCGCGCTTGTGTTCAAGCGTCTCCCTGGGCCTAAGTGTGGGAGTTGGTGCACTTTGTCATCGCGCTAGCCAACCGACCGCCCCTCCAGGCTTGGGTTGCTTTTGGCAAGACTGGCGGGCGCAAACTGCTCGGCGCAACCGGCCCCGCAAACCCGAGTTGGCGGCGTTGGGGCCGACGCACCTGTTTGCGGGTCGCCGGTGCTGGCGGCCCCGTCAGCGAGCTAGCCGGCAACCTGGGTCCTGCACGGCTTGCTCGCCACGCCAGGCCGGCCGAGTGGGGCCGAGCAGTGCCGGTCGCTCTGCGTCGAGTGGGCGCAACTCGAGCGACCGCGCCATCCACCAGGCCGGCCCGCGCGCCCCCCGGCCTGGAGCCGGCCACTTCCGCCCACCACTCTGGCCGTCCAAGCCGCCTCTTCCGGCCGCGAGAGGCCAGTCCCAGCGTCGGCCGCTCGCTCGCTCTCTCTCTCTGCTGGCCGCATTCGTGGCCGCACAAAGGGAGCCCATGAATGTGCCTTACGTTGCCATTGTGCTCGCAACAAGCGTCTATGTATCCTTGCACATGAGCATCAGCGGCCCAAGTAGCATATCTTGCTGGCTAACAATTTGTTGGCCGGCCGAGCTGACTTGAGCTGAGTCGAGTCGAGTCGAGTCGAGTCGGGTTGAAGTTGAGTTGAGCTCGGCTCAACTCGTTGAGCTCGCCGTTTGGCTCAGCTTTGTTGCGCAATCGGCGCTTGTTTGCGCTCAACCATTATGAGCCGCTAGCACTTGCGCTTGTGGCTGAACCACTGGAATCACTGTATAGAGGAGCGGGCGAAATCGCTTAACTTTGCCTCAATTATCAGCCGGCAGCTAGGAGCCAGTTGCCGGCCGGGCGGCTTGATTGTTGATCTTGGTTAGATTGATCTATCGCAACAAAGCAATCATCATCGACGCCAGCGAGCGCGGCCACGGCGGCGGCAGGGGCGTCGCCGGCCAGAGTTGGATGCCTGGCTGGCTGGCTGGCTGGC
>Ga0058699_1000203_pt1 | contig 17518 bp, 13 predicted proteins | sample AgamicAtPe_FD_55078 | JGI IMG/M metagenome (GOLD analysis project Ga0058699, IMG submission 55078) | Agave microbial communities from Guanajuato, Mexico - At.P.e | ecosystem: Host-associated > Plants > Phyllosphere > Phylloplane/Leaf | place: Guanajuato, Mexico | collected 2012-10-15 | reverse complement strand
TGTAAAGGCTCGACTCTAGTGTTTCGATTTCAAAAATAATATTTATACGTGCGGCGGGCGAGCTTCCTCCTGCAGCGAATCGAACTATCTGAGTTGCTCGTTCGGTATAGTTAGGTTTTATCAAAGTTTGATCGTGCCCTACATACAAAGTTGCAACTTTTCAATTAATCCTCGCTTAGGCAAACTCTAAAAACTTGGGNGCGGGGAGATGACAGTTGAGGATTCGCGAAGCTTTGAATGAGGGCGTGTGATCGAGTTCAACAAGCACCCGAACCGTATTTGAAATCAGCTTGACGGGGTTGACGGCAAAAGACTCACGAGTCGTACCCTCAGNGGATACTCGCGGTTCCCTAGATTTTTTGATTCGACCTGCACAAGACAAACTTAGGTTACGCTCAACGATGAGCTCTCGGGCTTCTGGTTTGGTGGCGAACGAGATGATAAAGTTGCAAACTCGACAACCTCATGATTCGTTAACCAGAAGGGTAGAGTTTGGCGCTAGATCAAGTGACACGGCTTTATGGAGGAGAGAGCTGTCTATACATTCCAAAATCGGTTAGCCAGGCTCAGAACTGTTCTTCGCGAACTAACTCGGGAAGTAACAACACAATGTATCAATATAAAATTCCTAATGGCCTCGGCTATCTTCATGGCATTCGTTTTGGGAACTCATAGATCGGGAGCTGCAAGTACAAACTTCACCCAATAAGAAGATGCAAGGCAGCGAGTCTCTTGAACGTTGAATACGGTTTGCGTGAGGGGCTTGTTACGTCCAAGATGAGGACACTAGCATAGATCCCTTTACGCTTTGGAAATTGCCTCAAGGTGGGGGGGCCAGTCAGGAATCAGGAATCTCGACCTCTCAAGGCAAAAATTCCTCTAATAGTGCTTGTATACATGCTGAGCTCGACGTTTCGAGATGGCTCGACGGATCAGTCAAACAATTAACATCGGATCCCTATGACGAAGAATACCACAGTCAGAATCTCTGAAAATGTTCAAACCTCAACCATTATCACGGACAGTTGAGCATGATGATGACGATGGTGATGATAGATCTTTCTCTGATTCTTCAAGCTGACTGTGCTCATTCGTCTCTTTACGTTCAAAACTAGTAGAGTCGGTGCTTTCATCCAATTCGTTGATATCTTTCTTGAACTTGGCCGTCCTCTCTGCCACACAAAGACTAAAATAGTCCCTGGTTGCCCTGAGTCTCTTTTCAGTTATTGCCGTGTGCTCTTTTGGCGACCAGAATATTTTGGGCTTTGTATCTGTTTGTATGAAGCCACATAAATGGCGGTAGGAGTTATTCCAATTTTCGAATTGGTGCACCAAATCGGACCGCACCTGAGCTTTGCTGGGGGGCTTTTCTTCTAGGTCTGTTGATACATCCATCAATCGTTGTTCATCTAAAGTCGATTCTAGCTTTTGTTCAACCCTGGATCTTTTAGAAGTTGATCTCTCCCTTGTCGTCTCTTCAACTTTGAATTGTTGCAAAGTGCCCATGAGCATTCCAAACATCCTCTTGTTTCTATTGAAGCCCTGTTTGTCGTTACGCTGGCTTTCAAGTATCGCCTTCCTTCTCTGCTCGATGGCGACATCTTGAGTATCACGAATGGGGTAAATGGATACAGAGGATAGTTTGATCGGTTGTCTTGATTCGGAACGAGAAGAGTCTGCGTTACTTAGCGAGTCTTGGGTGTTGTGTGCACTGCTGACCAGCAAATCGTTGTTAGAGACCAAGTTTTCACATTGATCTCCGAAGCTTTTGGGATGCTCGTTATCGATCGGAAATTCGTCCGTTTCCATTCTGTCTGTGATTCTCCAGTTCTAATGATCTAAAATATATCTCTTAGACCATGTTAATCCAGGTCCACATGCGTATTTACCGCTCTTGATCGAAACGTGAGCGATTCTTCGTAAGTCCCGACGTTCCGTCATGACGGGCTACCAATATTGCATCCTTTTCGTTGGTTGGGTATAGATTAATTTCGTTGCTGATGATATAACCAGATCGCTCTCCTTCAATAATCGGTGTAAATAACGGTGATCGAATGTAACATTCTCGAGATGGCACAGCCACGAAAATAAATAGAACGAAAATCTCCAACGAAACTCGCCATCTGTGCATCCATCAAAATAGCAGAATGAATGCTAGCACCATTCTGATTTTAGTTCCACAAATTCGAGCATTCTCTGCAGCGATATATGTTTGTTGGCTCTATTATCGATAGAATTTGAGATACAGAGAACATGCCAATTACTAGCCAGAGCGTATTCCCTACAGTGTATCAAGGTAGAAGGCCTCGCTGAGGGCGAGAGAGAATCTTTAGATCTTCTTCCTGTGACAGCGAATTGAATTCACCGATTAGCAATCTGAAGGACTATCGATTCCTTGAAAAAAAACGATATACTAGATTGATAGTGAACCTATTGACAACAAATTGTAGAACATACGATTCCTCACCATGAATATGGACAACATTCAGCAAACTATACTCTCAAAGCTGACCTCAACGATGCAAGCGCCTATGAGGCTCCGTGATCTCATCCGCCAGATTAGGGCAGCTAGAACGGCTGCTGATGAGAGATCAGTTGTTCAGAAAGAGTGCGCTTACATCAGGACAACATTCCGACAAGAGGACAATGTTTGGAGATGCCGGAACGTTGTCAAACTGCTATACCTGCACGTTCTAGGCTATCCAGTGCAATTCGGNCAACTCGAGTGCCTCAAACTCATAGCCTCGCCTAGATACACTGATAAGCGAATTGGTTATTTGGGTGCAATGCTTTTGTTAGACGAGAAGTCAGAGGTTCATTTATTGATGACAAATAGCCTCAAGAACGATTTGAACAGCACGGAGCAGTTTGTTGTTGGTCTCTCTCTATGTGCCCTTGGTGCAATATGTTCAACGGAAATGGCACGTGATTTGGCTGGCGAGGTGGAGCGATTGATGAAGTCGTCAGCGGCCTATATAAAAAAGAANGCAATTATATGCGCGGCAAGGATGATCAGAAAGGCACCTGAACTATTGGAACTATTCATTCCGGCTACGAAGAATCTGCTTAGTGAAAGAAGCCATGGTGTTCTCATAGCAAGTATCGTTCTGATGACAGAAATGAGCGAACAAAGCCCCGAGGCTCTTATTCATTTTAGAAAATCCATCCCTCAACTGGTTAGGCTACTCAAGAACCTTATGATGTCAGGAAACTCTCCTGACCACGACATTTCTTGCATAAGCGACCCCTTTTTACAGGTGCGAATTCTTCGTCTCCTNAGAATACTCGGCAAAAACGATGCCGAGGGTAGTGAGGCTATGACTGATATTCTAGCATCAGTTGCAACCAATACAGAGAGCAGTAAAAATGTCGGCAACGCAATATTATATGAAACTGTGCTTACAATGATGGGCATACAAGCTGAAAGTAGCTTGAGACAACTTGCGATCAATACACTAGGTAGATTTCTGCTCAATATCGATAAAAATATTAGATATGTGGCGCTGGAGACTCTTCTCAAGACTGCACAGTCTGATTATAATTACGTCCAACGGCATCGAGTCACCATAGTGGAGTGCTTGAAGGATGTTGATGTGTCTATTCAGAAGAAAGCCTTAGAGTTATCATTCTTCCTGATCAATTCAACAAACTTTGNCACCATGTCGAAGGATCTCCTAACATTCTTAGGCAATTCAGATGATGAGCTGAAGGCGATTTGCGCATCTAATCTGTGTATATGCGCGGAGAAATTTGCATCCAATCCAAAGTCTCAGATTGATACCATGATCAAGGTGCTCAGTATTGCTGGTAACCACGTTCGTGACGATGTAGTTGGCACACTATGCCAACTGGTCTCAGATACAACGCCCCTCCACTCTTACTGTGTTAAGCAACTCTGGTTACAATTGGATAAGAATCTGCACACCAAGCAACCATTGGTTCAAGTTGCCATGTGGTGTCTTGGCGAATACGGCAATCTTATCAATGAAATCGCTAGTATCCCCGACTTTCCAGATGGCGATTCAAAGATCGCATCAGCTGAAAAGACGGTGGATCTATCATTTGATCCATTTGGATCCGACATGTCTAACTTATTAATTGATATAACGAACTCATCCACAAATCCAATTTCAAGCCCTCTAAGCTCACCTGTGGGTTNGAATAGTAAGTTTTATGACAAGANTGATGAAGAGAGGACAGATGATGAAGATATGGGCACTTTGGACGAGAACAACTCCGGCACAAACTTATCATCTGGTTTTGTTGATGAGGAGGACATTGTTAGACAATGTCAGGAAATTGTAAATGATTCCAAGATCAATATTGCCACTAAAGAGTATGCCATAAATGCTCTATTCAAGCTGAGCGCCCGTTTCCCTGATCAATCTGCTCAGGTTAAAATGTTTACAGATGGNCTCACGACAGATTTAAATCTAGAGATGCAGCAAAGATCAATAGAATTTTCGACCATATTTTCGCGTCACGAAGACTTGTTGCCGGCAATATTTGAACCAATGCCTCCACTGGAGAAACCTGCCAAAGAGGATCCTTTATGAGCTTGCGCCCTCTGAATTAGCTTGGCTATGGTGGAGCATGAGCGATGCAATAGAGTTGCACTTACCTTCGGATAGGATGTAGTTCGCTCTGATGATCTGTCCAATCCGTCTTTCCGCCCAACTTATCGATCTAGGATTCTATATCAGAGTGAAGCCAGGGCTTTTAGAGAACCCGTCTCGATCTCTCGAATCGAATGGATAAGCTGGTTAACTTAGATAAAATTTTCCACTCTGTTTCGATCAAAGTCTCACATTATCTCGGCTGCAACTGTTTTCACTGCAATGCATCGCAAGTGGTCATCAAACAGACGACTCACGCTAGCCTGGTTGTTGTGGGTTTCGTGTTGGCATTGTAAGGTGTCTAACTCAATCCAATCAGACCCCCGATGGAATGGTATTCATAGTTTGTCCATGTTGCTAAGGTGGTCATCTAGAGATGTAGAATGATTGAGCTAGCTCACGTGCTGGTCCGTGCTTGGCGCTTGTTCGAGGAAGCAAAATCACTAACAACCTGTCATCGAGCGGCAATGAACTCAAAAGAGTTCTCTTGCGCAGGTGCACGAGTCGATTGTGTCAGAGGGAGAGGATCGTTTTGGGGGGATATAGACAGGGATAGACGCTCCAGGTTTTTGCTTTACCTTTTTGGGAATTGGGCGATGGGAAAGCTGGGGAAGTGTGAAAGTCGGGATTTCTGTTAATCCCTATGGGCTACCAGGAGACTTGAAAAGGGAAATCGTTCACACTCGTGTTTAATTTGTCGGGGATATCAGTTGATTGAATAACTGGCCGCTTTGCGCCGCTGATGGGAATTTTGGCTTGCAAAGTGGATCCCTGAAACTTGGAAAGTCTATCAAGCAGACGCTTCCCAGTAGATCCATCACAAATCCCGGGTCTTCATTTGCACGATTTAGTACATCATACCCAAAAAGTTAGTGAAAGTGCCCCAAACTAGGAAAAGCTTCAGCGGCGCCAGCAGCAACAACGACGACTAATCAATCTCGCTGGGACTAGCTCGACGACTCGACCTACCAGTTCAGATTTGATCCTCGACAAATGAACAACAAGACCGAGCTAGTGGCTAGGACAGTTCAAAGGGACTTCATCGTCTGAATCAGTTTGCACCTTAGCTCACGCATAAACGCACTCTTGCGCCTACACGCAGGTAGCCAACTATTGATAGAAAGGATCGAATTCACCTGTTCAGAGCTATGAGAACACCAACTCAAATGAAAATCATAACAAGCTTCGAATACGAAAAATTTCCAAGCTCATCCAGCTGAAACGCGCGTCGAGAGGGCCAACAGATATTGATCAAAATGGAGCCGGAAACTGGAAAGGCGCAAATATCAAGCAAATACTGCTCCTCATCAAGCTCTTTGTCCTCATCTGGATCCTCCTCCTCCTCTGAATCCTCCTCCTCGTCCTCCTCCTCCTCTGAGTCGTCGTCGTCCTCCTCATCAACCTCATCATCAAATGTCACCGCATTTCTGAGCAAACTCTGGCGCCTGGTCAACGATCACAGCAACGACGATCTAATTAGCTGGTCTCAGGTGAGTAGAGTTGGGTGCAAACAGATGAGTGCTTAGCCCTGTGCCATGCTGTTCAATTAGAGGAGCAAAGAGGCAAGCCATAGTTTAGATGGTGACATCTAAGTTTGTTTAATTTGTCGGGCAAGCGGATTGCGAGCGGATCAATCGAGGAGATCACGTTTGCGGCCACGCGAGTCGATTTGGCCAGCTCGCAGATGGTAGAGGCGACAGCGGCAGTCTCCACCACAAAGCGCCCAAACGCAAGCGAGTGCTTGCGGCGCCGCCGCCGCCGCTCACGCTAGCGCGCCTGAAGCGCCGCAAACAAGCCTCGCACAACAAGTTCATTGCAACGAGCTCGCTGGCTCTGGCTATCCGGCGAGCAGGTGGCCAGACCCGCGCGCCGACTATCAAGCCGTAGCCTCTGGCTTCCTGTCGCGCCCCCACTCGGCGGCCCGCCTCACTGGGCGAGAGGCGCGCGCGCTCGCCAGCCGGGCAGGGATAATCCAGCCCATCTATCCTCCAGTGTTACCGAGCGGGCCTCAGCTGGACGCACCCTCTCTCCTGGTGATGAAAGCCCCTTCCTGAACTAACCTTGGCCCTACTCTACTCTCGCCCGCCGCTCCCCCGCGACACCTGGGGCCTCCTCAACGTTGCGGCGCCCTCACGTTTGCGGCCGGACCCTCAGAGCGGTTGCAGTTTCGTCATCATAAACCAAATACAGTTTGCCAAAGACATTTTGCCGCTTTACTTCAAGCACAGTAACATGGCTAGCTTCATTAGGCAGCTCAACATGTGTAAGTACGCGTGTGTAGCCAACAAGGCTACTCGGCGGTTGGTGACCGACGCTCGCTCAGTCTCGCATCACCCGGCCGCAATAACAAGCCGCCGATTAGAGTTCAAGCCGAGCACACTGCTTGTCTGGCTGACAATCAGTGTCCCCTGCTCTTGCCTGGCTGGCTAGCTGGCTTGCTGGCGCCGACTACGGGCGCTCATGTGTCCGACTTCATGACGCCGGGCGAACGCAATGGCAACTTGCGCCCCCATATCACCGCCGCCGCCGCCAACCACCTTTTCGCGCGTCCAATCTGATGCCGGTTGATCCGCGTGCAAGCAACCTAGCGCTAACATAACCCTCGCTTNCCAACAAAACCCCCTAATTTGTGTTAAAACAACCAACTCTCGCTCGGCCAACCAGACGGTTTCAGGAAGATTCCCATGGTTGGCGAAAACGGGAGCCCCGACCAGCGCACTGACATTGCCCAGTTCTACCATGTAAACTTTATGCGCGGCCAAGAGCAACGACTCTCGAGCATCAAACGAAAGGTAACGAGTCCACCTGAGCCATGTACTTGATCTGCTTTGCTTAAACCTGCGACAACCAAGCTAACCTGTCAATTGAATGCCTGCCGAATCTTCCAATCCGAATCCGAATCCAAATCCCAACCTAAATCCCCGCCCCCAACAACAAACCTCTCGCCCGCTCCTCCGCCTGACTCAACCTGTGCCAACCCCTTTCGCCCTCTTGCCATACTAAACACTTGATCCGTCCGAGTGATCTACTTGCTCAAACTCAACCACTATCTTGTGCTATCCACCAATCTTGCCCTCTTGATCCGGCGATCTGGCCACCTGAACACCCGTTTCAAACTCGTAAGTTAGCAGCCAATCAGCTCGGCATTGAAGGGGCCAACCCGAGTATCTAAGTAACTCTCGCTTGGTCTCTTGATTGTAAACTCACAAGTGAGCTCTTGTCCTCCCTAAAAACAACAGAACACCAACGAGCAGAACAACTCGTGCAAGACTCACAACTTAGTGGTCAATGGGACCTTCTGCGACGAGGTCAGATCAATCCTGAGCGATGTTAGATCCATCCGCGATGGCCAAAACTCGTCGGAGTCAATCTTGGGCGCCATGCAAGTGGACAANAAATCCTTGTGGCGCGACGTGGCCCTTCTAAGATCCCAGCATCACAAGCAGAGGCGCGTGATTGAAAAGTTAATCCAATTTCTGCTCTCCTTGATCCAGAATCGTAACAACGTTGTTAGCAAGAAGCGCAAGGTTCGCCTAATGATAAGCGCGACAGCAAAGAGCGGAAGCGACAGTGGCGCCAGCGACGGAGCCTTAAGTCCGATGGACGCCGACCACTTGGCTTCCTCACCAGCAACCAGCTCTGCGGGCAACTCAATCATGGGCTCGCCGCGCGCCGCCCAGCTAGTGCAGAGTCTCTGCCATTCGGCCATCGGCGANGGACTCATGAGTGCCGATCTAAATCCNATGGACGCCATCCTCGCCGGCCAGGCAGTGTCTGGCCAGCTTGGCGTTGGGCTTGGCGGCGGCGGCGGCGGCAGTAGCAGCAGTGGTAGCGNCAGTGTTATCGAGGTTAAGGGTGAGCAACAGCCACAGCAATTGGGCACCATGGTCGCTAGTCTGCCGTCCGCAACTGGCTTCCACTCTTTCGTGCACCAGACGCCGCTTGGCCCCGTGACCAGCCAACCGAGCCGAGCTGCGGTGGTCTTGGCGGGCAGCGGCAACGAGAACACTGACGGCACTGGCACCAGCCAGGACGCCAACGGGTACCAGCAGTTGGCGCTCCAGTTCTCCAATGGAATCGACGACGTCTGCGATGGCGGCGGCGGCGGCAGCGGCAGCTCTAACGGAAACAACAACAACAACATGCGCGGCGCCTACCATCACGTAACCCAATGGGCGGCAAACTCCATCTACAACACTATGGCCGAGGCTCCGGCGCAAGGGCTCGGCTTGAGTTCTGGAGTGGGCGTGTTCGGGGAGCTACGCATTGGGCCAAGCTGCTTGCCTGGCCTAGAGGTCAACCAAGGGGGCTCCCTCAGAGCTCACGCTAGCCAGCACCACCAACCGCGGCACCAACAACAGCCACAGCACCAACATCATCACCAAAACCAGCTCCAACTTCAACACCAACATCAGCACCAACAGCCAAATCACCTGCTAACGCAGCACGGCCACCACCAGCACTGCTTCTACAGCTAACACAAGCTCCACGATCAGTAGGCGCCAGTTGGGGCGCGCGAACGATAGGATAGATAGAAGAACTGAACGGAGCCAATTGGCAGAGGAACGGAAGGGAACGAGCGAGATGGAGAGATAGAAAGAGAGAGACAAAGCGAGAGAAAGAGAGAGAGAGCGAATGTAAATTGAAACTGTATGTTGTATGGCTACTAATACCTGCGAGCTATTTCCTGGAGCCCTCGGGCTGGCAGCCTGCATTCCATCCAACAAGGCGGCCTCTCAACTCTTGCTGGCGAGCTTTTACGCGACAACAGCAATTTGCTGTCTGTCACCACGTTCATGTACGAAAAACGCGTACGCGCTGAATATACTACAAACAAACCCAAGATAACTTAACATTAGCCTACATAAGAGAAACAAAACTTAACCATGATCAACTAAACAAATAGTATATGAAATTCGAATGGAGAAAGCTCCAGCCAACTCCCACTTCCAAGCCTCTTGCCGCCTCCTTTGAAAATCTCCATCTGACTCCCTATAACTTGTGAGCTTGCCAGTACAGAACGACCAGCGAGATGGTGTGTTCAATGGTTTCATTTATTGATCATTAGACAACAAGCAGGTGGTTTAAATTAGTTTATCACAGTTGAGTGTAGTATTGTTTTCTATTTTGTTTTCGAGCTTGCAAATAGAGGCGCGAACGGGCGCGCTAAAGGTCATCGCTTTTTGGGCCGGTGAACTTGAGATCATTTCAACTAGTCTACTAATGGTGGGTTTGCTTAATTTAGTGAGGAGGTGAGGGAACTATTGAGTATCCTATGGATTGGCCTAAAGACGAGTTAGCCCTGCGAGCTCCAGAGATCTTGGTGTCCGGGTTGCTGCTTCTGTAGTTGTAGTAGCTGTTGTTGTTGTTGTTGCTGCTGCTGGTTAGCGGACATCAACTGGCAGCGCTGTTGTGGTTCGATCGAGGGTAGACGGACGTAGGTTAGCATCTGTCTGAGGTTTACTCTGTCTACAATGGACAACAAAGAAACAAAGAGGCTGGCTCCATTGGGACCAACGAGCTCATGACTACTCACGTTTTGTTTTGCGTGCCAATTTCTGTAGGCGGACTTGTATCGCTCTATTTCGCGGCACCAATCTGCATAGATGCGCCTAAAATCGGACTCATTCGGAGTGGCGCAGGTTTCTAGAGTTTGTGAGAAACAAAGGAAGTTGTTAGACATGAACTTGTTGAGCTCTAAGATTGCCAGTTTGCTTTTGTCTCTGTTAAACTTACTTGTGTCGATTATCAGGTTATAGCTGTAGATTATCTGATTGCCGAGCCGGCACTGGTACCAGCCTGGCTCATTTGCGTTAAGAATAACTAGACCCTGGTCGGCGGCCAAGATGAACTTGTCGCGACGTTGCAGGACAGGGTAACCGGGCGAGAGGACATTGTCGCGACGGTGATAGTACCATTGAATGTAGTTGGCCGGTTGGCTTAGACCATGAGGCTGGCCAAAGGAGCCACCTGTTTGGCCCTGCAAACCAAACGACTCGTCGGTCAGCGGGCCAGTTTGGCCATAACGGCCGAGCTGATGATGCTGTTGCTTTTGCTGTGCGGCCAACAGTTGCTGGAGATCCTGTGTTTCCTGAATAAAGCCATTGAATCGGCAAGGCAAGTGGACGCTCTGACCCCAGGTAACATGAACGTCCTTGTGCTTGATCACCGTGTGACAGAGGTCTGGCGTTTCGTTGGTTACATCCTGGATAAGACTTGAGCTAGTGCTACGGATTTGGATGAGATGGGGCGCGTTAGTTGATCGATACTCCTTTGGGGGGGGGGGCATTGAGTTGGGCGAAAAGTGACTCTTGAGAGATGGACTTACTCAATGGGTGAAAAGTGACGACACTCAAGGTGTTTTCGGTCCCAGCCACAGTATGGGTCTCTAACGCATTGCATGCAGTTGTCGTGTCTTTGACGGCAATTTAACAAATTGATCTGCCTCACCTGGCTATCCGAGCCCACGTAAAGCGATTTATGGCGGGTAGATATCTCCATAGCTCTCACTGGTTCCGGCACAGTTGCTTCGATCACCTCGACCAAAGTGGACTGTGCAAATTGGGCTCCCGAGCCTGGTTGGCCCGAGTTGGACGTTGAACTTGGCCCCTGGCCATTCATGACGGCCTCCAAGTTTGGGTAGTTGGCCGGGCTGGCGGGATCGGACATGGGGGAGCTGCCCTGCGGATACCATTCGACTATCTTGTAAACGTGGCCAGTGTTTGTTCCCACGAAATAAACACTGTACCTGATTCCGTCAATCTCAATTATATCTACAACAATCTTTGTGAACATGATATCGCGCCGATAGAAAACTGGCCGCCCATTGTCATTGGCAACGGCTGAATCCATAAGCGGGTGGCCTCTAATAAAGGTAACCAAGTGATCACTAAGAGCCTGAGTATCGTCTACGCAAGTTCCTGGACGCGGTTCGTTTGGGTTGAGCTTGTAACTAGGAACTGGCAACCAGGCGGCCGTTGACGATTGTTGTTCCTTAAATTTACCATTGAAAGCCTCTTGGATGGAATCAAGTGAGAAGGTGCAAATAGCTGAGCCAGTGAGACCATTGTTCGAGGTTGTAAAAACTGCGTGAAACTTTCTATCATCGTAAGGGTTCCGGTAAATGCTCTCTAATGTTGTAATTGTTTCGATAGGAGGAATTTTCAGGTTGCCAGTTAGTTTGTTTGCGCGCCACCAGATGGAGTTGTCGGGCGACCGGGTGGGGCCCATCTTGCGAAAGGAAAACTTACGAATCTCATCAAAGTAAAAGGGGAACTCGCCAGGAATTGAGCAATTTAAGCGAGCCTTCAAGAAGGTTGTCCACACTTTCTCGTACATGGCCGGCTTGAATCCGTTATCACGCTGTTTTTGGATTTGCCCAACCGGATGGACGGGCGCGTTTGTCAGGTTGAGGGGTGGAATCGGCCGAGCCTTGGAGTTAGAGGATGGGCTAGTTTTGGATTTTGCCTGCAACTGAGCCTGGCGGCGCGCTTCCGGTGGCAACAAAACCAAACCGAAGCTNTCACAGCCTCTCAACTTACCTTGCAAACTCGTGCAACTCGCGAGTAAATACTCTTACCACAGTTTATGTATTCTACTGCACTTTCGCGAAAGAAAAAGTAAACGTAGTCGCCAATTTCGAAGGAGCCGACAAAATTTGGCTCTGCAATATTGTTGGATCAGTTCGGTTGCGTCAGGTTGGTGTTTGCGCAGTTGTTGTTGTTGGTGTTTGGCCAGGTTAGTTGGGGGGGATTTTGTCACAGGCGGCGCGTTTTTGGCGTTTAGAGGATGAGATAGTTTTGTTTGCATAACATTTGGCGGAAGCGGAAGCGAGCGGCGTGGGGGAGGTTTTGCATTAGTTTGGCGGCAAATTGGGCAAGCTTTGAGTGTTTGTTCGGGGGTGGGGGAATTGAACTTACTGTCGAGCCACTTTGAATCGTATTTGGTGGTTCGTTTGGCTTCGTGCACCTTGAGGCCGCTAGTCTGGTTGTAGAGTTCTGTGCGGAAGATGAGCGGGTCTGCCTTGTTGAAGTCGGTGGCCGTTCCCGTGTAGAGGGCGGGCGCATCCGAGGGATTTCCGCGCTCGACCCAAACGGCGGTGGAGTTGTCGTCCGGGTCGAAGGGACACTCTGCTTGGGCGGCGGCGCCAACTCCGTGCATGGAGTCGCTCGAGAGCGAGAGGTTTGTTGCGAAGAGGAGGTAGTCGCGCGGGTTGTAGGCGTTCGTGCCGCAAACGTAGAGCCGATCGCCGGCTTTGCTCATTGGCTGGATCACCTTTACGTGGTTCCTGCAGTCGAAGTTCTGGGTGAGGCCGAGTTTGGTTAGCAATGCCGCTGCAAACTTGACAGCTATTTGCGAGCGAGGAGCCGCGCAAAGCGAGCCTAAAACTTACCTCCGACTTTCCCTTGCTGATGCACTTTTGAGTGTCCAGAGGCTCGAGCCTGATTGCGTCCTCCTGCGCGCAAAGTGGATACGTGTTTCGGTTAGAACTCTCTGCTTTGGGCCTCTTTTTATTGGAGCGGCCAGCTATAGGCGGCGGACAGGAAACAAACAGAGGCTCGCCAGCCGATCATTACGTATGCAAATTATTTGTTGTTGTTGTTGCTGTCGCTCGCTCGCTTTTTCCAATTCGACCCAATTGCGTCCGCGCGCAGGAGCGTTTGCCTTAAAGCGGCACGTAAATTTCAATTAGCCTTGGGCCAGCAGCTGCAGCGGGCAGTGTCAAGCGGCCGGCCGAGTGATCATAACTCAAGTTTGCGCGTTCAACGGCCGCAGAGGCCACTCGCCGGGCTCGCCCCACTTCCGCTCGAGTCGGCGGCCGCGGGCGCAAAGGGGTCCCGTTTGCGTCGCCAACTCGCTTTGGCCTGGCGCGATAAGCGTGGCGCTTGTGCTGCAGTTACAGTGCAATGGCAGCTGCACCAGCGCCCATGGCACAACATTTGGCGCTAGCGAGCCATTGTTTCACGCGCGCCTCTTGGCCCCAAAATCGCGTCTACTTTTGGCCCCAAGCCGAGCCATAGTGGGCGCCAATGTTTGCGTTTGCGCCCCCACGCCAGCCTCAGAGGGAGCCGACGGAAGTTGGCGCCAGACGAGGCGAGGCGAGGCGAGGCCATTTGTGTGCGCCAACAAAGGGAACATTATTTTAAACATTGGGCTGCAACTTGGAGGCGAATCATTAAGTCGACGGGCGGCTCTCTTGTTGGGCCCAATGTAAGTTGCGTGTGTTTGGTTTGGGCCCAAATTGATGGCGCGTTTGCTGGAGATCTTATCTGAGCTCTAGCTTGCGAGCGAGCGAGCTGGCGAGAACAAGTGGGCCAGGTGGCAGCACCGCCAAGCGCCAGCCTGGCTGGAACACTCCGCGCCGGAAGCCAGGCAAGCGGAAGCGAGTGTTGCAATTAGAGGCCTGGCTCGGCTTGGCGCCGACTGGGCCCAAGTGGGGCGTTCCAATTTGATAAACAAGGCGCTCGTTATTGGCTTCCTGTTCCCATGTCCACTCGGGCGGCGGCGGCGGCGCGCTTCCGCCGCTAGGCTCGTCTGCGCTCCCCCCTCTCGCTGCCCAAAGGGGGTCTCTCTCTCCGCCTCTCTCCGCGCGAGCACTCTCAGCGGGCCCAAAGCCAGATAAGACTAATGAGACTTGATGGAGTCGGCCAATCTAATGACATTGATAATATTGTTCGGCCCGAGCTCAGCGCGGCCAAGTGCGCGTATGCAAGCGAGCCGAGCCGGGCCGGACGGGGATTCTTGTGCGGCGGACGGGGTCGCATTGATTAATTTGGGAGAGAGCCCGAAAGTCACTCCGGGCGGCTCGGAGTCACGCGCTAGAAATGCCCCGTTTTGTTGCCAACGCACTCAGGGGCGAGGGGGGGGGAAGCAACACTGAGGGCTGAAGGGAGAGCACTTATTTGCTCTGTATTTACTTTCAAATGAACGCCGGCAGTGGGGGCCAAAACAAAGCAGCAGCGCGGGAATAATGAGGCAGAAATGAAAAATGGATTGCGACCCCGTCCGCCGGCCAAACTGGGCGCCCCGTTCGGCCAGCGCGCCCATCCCGGATCGAGCCTCTTTGGGTGCTCCCAAACTGGGCCGCTATCTAGATCGGCGGCCGGCGCCTCCACCTGGAGCAGCGGCGCGCTCAGCCAGCGAGCGGCAGGCGCAAGATAAATGAAGACAAACAGTGGCCAGCTTTTGGCGCGAGCTCCACCTGGCCGCCTTGCGCACCACATTCGAATGGTTGGCCGGAGCCAAAGCAAGCTGAGGCCACCAATCAACTAAATGGATCTATCTCGCGCTCGGACGATTCAAGTTGGCCAGCTTTGGGGCTTTTTGGCTCAATCAGCGCGCAAGGCGGCGCGCCAATCAGGGCGGCCATATTTGCATGGCTCGGCCGGCGCCGCTGCGGCCGCGGACGCATCCGCGCGCACCAGCGCCCATCGGCTGGCTGGCTGGCTGGCTGGCTGGCGATAATTGACGCAATTTGTCATAGGCTCGCTTGGAGCTCGTCCAAGAGTCGCCGGAAGGGGAGAGCTCTCGCCTCGGGCGATCGATGTCGCGGCGCCCGAGTCTTGACAAGCAGTCGCGACTCATTGGCCGCTCAGCGGGCGAGCTGAAGTTTTGCCCGAGCTGCCCGGCCGACAGCGAGCCGAGCTGGGCTGAGCTCACTAGCTGAGCAAATTTGGCCGCCGGCTCGGCTCAGTTGGCCAAATTTACAGCGCAAAGGCGCTAAGCCGCCAAGCTAGTTAGTTGGCATTTTGCTCCAGTTTGCTGGCTTAGCGCCCAGAGTTGAGCTGAGTTGGGCGGCGCAGTGCGGGGAGCGGACCTGGCGGAAGTGGCGGCCAACAAATGGGCGCGCCGAGTTGAAGTTGCACGAGCGAGAGCCGGCTTGACAACTCGGCGCGCCTCGCTCGCAATCGATCATTTGAGCGGAGGAATATTCGCCGCCAGCCAACTCGCCAAGCTCATTACGATGTTTCCGCTTCCGAGTTGTCTGCCAAGTTGCGTGTTTGGCCGAATTAAATCGCGCTCGCGGCGGCCCCTTCCGCCGGAAGGGGGCGCCAAGTTTGTTTTCATAACTGCGAGAGTTGGCGGGCGAGCGAGCGAGCGAGCGCTTTGGTTTGAGCGGGAGGCAGAGTTGGCAATATGAGAAGTCATAATCACGATCTGGCGCTTTGAGAATTTAATTTAAACTCGCTGCCGCCGCCGCCGCCGCCGCCGCCGCCAGTGCGCCGACTCGAGGGCTGGCGCCACTTCCGGCGTCAAGCAATCGACAGGCGGCGAATCCATCAGGGAGATAAAATCGGGCCGCCTCGCTTATCGCCGATCGGCCGGCTAGCCGAGGTAATGGAGCCGCCTTGGCGGCCGATTAATTAAGCGGCCGGAAGGCGGGCGCGCGCGCGCAAAGGGGCGTCGGCCTAATTCGATTAGTCGGCCGCCACTTCCGCCCGCCGCGCTGGCTCCAGGAGGCCGAGCTGAGTTGGACTGGCCGCTTCCGGCTAGCTGGCGAGCGCGTGCTGCCGCTGGCCGCCTCGCGCGCTATTGCTATTTGGTGGCAGCGGCCGCCGCTTTGCTGCGTCGTGCGCCGCTGCGCGCGCCTCTCGGCGAGCGCGCGCAGAGCCCAAAAATGGAAATTTATGGCCCACTAAACGGGCGCGGCCAGTTCGCTCGCGCGCATCCACCAAGTTGCAATCCAATTTCGAGCGCCAGATTTGAATCCAACACAATGCAGCTCGTCAATTTCCGCTCCGATCGGCGCGTCCGAGTGGCGGCGGGCGGGCGGGCGGGCGAGCGAGCGAGCGAGCGCTAGCAGCGCAAAGCTCACCTTGCGCGCCGCCCTAATCTCGCCGCCGGCCGATTATTCCGCCGGCCGGAAATCAATCAGGCCTCCCGGGCGCCATTGTTGTCTGGCTCGGTTGGCCGCTCGTGTTTGGTTTGTCGCGCGCTCGCGCTGATTGCGCGCCGGCCGAGTGGAGCGCGCGCGCCGCCTGATTGGCCGGCGGCAGCGTGACGCCGGCGCGCAACTCGCCCGATGATCGATCGCGGCCACCGACCGACCGACCGGCCGGCCGGCCGGCCAGCCAGCCAGCCGGCCAGCTAATTGGGCCCAGGTGAGCCGGGCCGGAAGCGACCTGCGCCAAGAGCGAGCGGCAACAATAACATTGATATTAATAATGTCATTAGGGCCAATAAAGTGGCGCCTCGAGCGTTCGCGTGAGTTTAGAAGCGCGAGCTTGCGCAATGGGCGCCGCCGCCGCCGCCGGCAGCAGCAGAATTAAGACGCCGTTGCGCAAATTATTGCCGGCCCTCTGCGCGTTCGCCCTAATGGAAATGAGATCAAATCTAGACGACGGCGCCGCCGCTTACAAGCGGCATTAGCCGATGGGCCCCTCGGCCGAGCTCTTGGTTAGACTTGGCCCTCAAAGGGCCAACCAAAGCGACATCACCTCGCCCTTTTATGGCTTCGATTCGGGTTGCGAGCGCGCGTCTCGCCAGTTTGCGCAAGAAGTGGAGCGCCACTCTGGGCGCAAACTGGCCAAGCTGCCTGGCGAGAGACAAAAGGGCGCGACACCCATTTGGCCGCTCGTAAAAAGGCCCCAAATGGGCGCCCGCCCGCCCAATATCGGGCCAGCGGGGCGGCCATTAAACTCGAGCGGCCAGTTTGCCTGCTCACGAGCCAAGACGGGCGCACAAGAGCTCGTCGCGAGCGGCCGACAAATTGCGCCATCAGCCTGGCTGGCTTGGCCGCCGCGGCCGCTAATTGAAAGCTATGATTTTTGATCGGCGTTCGCGGGCGCTGCCGCTCGTGGCGCTGCAATCGGGCGCGCACTCGGCCCATAAATCACATCCCCGATTTGACTTGATTCCCATTCGGCCAGATTTGATGCGCTTTCGTCTCTCGCGCTGGCGGC
>Ga0058699_1000199_pt1 | contig 17596 bp, 10 predicted proteins | sample AgamicAtPe_FD_55078 | JGI IMG/M metagenome (GOLD analysis project Ga0058699, IMG submission 55078) | Agave microbial communities from Guanajuato, Mexico - At.P.e | ecosystem: Host-associated > Plants > Phyllosphere > Phylloplane/Leaf | place: Guanajuato, Mexico | collected 2012-10-15 | reverse complement strand
GAGAGAGAGAGAGACGGCTGGCCAAGTCTGCTCGCTTGCTAGGCCAACGATTAGGGGGCTCGAGAATGAAGTATTGTTCTTGGCCTGGCTTGTTATAGTCAAAAGCATGCGCCACCTCTAATCGGCGGCTCAGGGAGATGCTCACGAATCTTGGCGGATGGCGGAGTAAATCTTCTCGTAAGAGAGATTGCGCTTGTGCGGCAGTGGCGGAGAGCTGGCGATGGAGGAAGTTCATGCAACAACAGCAACAACATCCGAGGCTCCATTTGTGGCCGCCGCCGCCGGCTCCACTCTGCCAGTGCACCACGACTGGGTTGCTTACTGTTTTCATAGGCGACCGCCAAGTCGAGAAAGGTAGTCATAAGTTTGCGTGTGCCTTTAATATATATATATATATATATATTTTCATACGTACTTGTATAATATATCGTCACAGATTAGTTCTGCCCTCCGATTAGCTAATTCTCGCCAACGATCCTTTGTTGAGGATTGCGTTGAAAAATCGTGAATCTTATCCGCTACGAAATGGCCGGCGCCATCCAGCAGCGGCAGTCGCCGCCGCCGTTCCATAGTGTGCCGGTAACAGAGCGTGGAAGCGCCACATTAGCACCATTGAGCATTGGAACAAGCTCGCCCATTTCTATGGTCACCGCTTAGTCCTCAGTGCTCCATGTTGGCTGCTCCAGTTGTCGCTTGCACTGTCTCCCCAACCAGCGATCCAACTGGACCTCGAAACAATTATCTCGCTTACTTTGCTAAACTAGCATCTCGCGCAACAACTCCCACTCGATAGTGATGAGTTTGAATTAAGAGCGTAGATACAAAATTAATTACGTATGAAATTAAAACTAGAACTGACGATTTGTTTATGGTGGTGTGAGTTCAAACGGAAAGAGAGAGAGAGAGAGAGAGAGAGGAAGTTGATGGCGAAGTCGAGAGCCCAACCATTGCAGGCAGAGATTGATCATCTTGGCTGGAGGCGCGCTTGCGTTGTAAGTGGTAAAAGTTGTGCAACATAACACGTCAGATAGGATAGCAAACACGATGATTAGTCTCGCAATCAATCTTTCCTAGCTAAACAGTAGGAGAAGCAGTTGGACGAAGGCAGTGTGGGGCAGCCTTTCAAGTTCAACACCAGGCTCGTTGCTCGCAACTTTGGTTTGCTTGTCCGCGAATAAAGTGAAAAGTTTAAACTCGCTTATCGTTCCATTAAGACCCAAATTGATGAGCTCGCGAAAGAAAGCTGCCCGTAAAGTTTCTAACCATTTCCTCCTCCGATTGTTCGAGCTCTTGGCGCCGGTAGGTAAACAAAAATCGTCGCGCGCCAAATTGAATCTACTCGGGGCGACTAAAAGCGAAGGCTGCCAACAGAGCAGACAACAAGTGTCTATGTGGCTAAATACACGCCCGGCGCCAGTTGGTAAACAATGCCAGATTGATACTATTCTCGTCGGCCATTCGTTTGGATTTAAATAGATTTATCGTCGATCCTTGGACAAACGTCGATGGCTCATGGAGAACCCTTGGCAAGTTTGCGCGAGAACTCTCAGCTCAGTGAGCAGCACATGGAATGTAACTTACCTAGCATTTTGCTTAGATCTGCGTTGTGCAAATCTGGATTCTCATCGGCAAGACGCTTTCTTTCCGCCTTAGCCCAAACCATGAACGCGTTCATGGGGCGCCGAATGCGATGAACCGCGTGATGGTGCGCCGGGTGGTGGGGATGCGGTAGCACTTGGTGAGCTATGATTGGGGGCTGCTGTTGCTGCTGGCTTTGGCTCTGGCGCCCAGTTGCTTGCAGATGTTGCTGCTGCTGTTGCTGTTGAGCGTCTTGATGTAGCTGGTGCTGATGATGCTGGTGCACGCTGGAGGGATGATGCTGCACCATGGAGGCATTGACGGCCATCTGTTGGTTCAACATGGCCGAGTGCTGGTCCATTTGCGTTGTTTGGTGGTGCTGGTGGAGGTGCTGTTGGCCAAGGCTGGCGGTGACTAGCTGGTATTGCTGGCTGGCAGGCCCGTAATGCTGCTGCTGGATTTGGTTCAGATGAGCCAGTTGTTGCGAGGCGCTATTTGTTTGTTGCTGTTGCTGCTGTTGTTGTTGTTGTTGTTGCTGCTGCTGCTGCTGCTGCTGCTGATTGTTACCGGGCGACAAACTCTCCATCTTGGATTGCCCAGTTGTCATCGACTGGTGGGCAACGTTCGCTCCTGCTAACGAGAGCCCCGAACCTCCAACCCTTTAATATAAACACTATACCTCCAATTTTGATCCAATCTGCTCTCTCTCTCTATCTTTTGTTGACTTAATTTTGATTCAATCGACAAACTATCTATTCAACACGTTAGTTTTTCTGTTCCACCTCCATCTAACCCTTTTGGACGAATTTCATAGTCTTCGTTTAAGCCTATTAGCCAGGCCGACTGGTTGAAGACGTCCTTAGGTTTATCATTTGCCCGCTTGAACAACCAACTGCGCTCACTGTTTGCACTTGTCTCTTCCATGACAAGCCAGTGCAGGCGCAACAGCAAATTTTGTTCGCTCTGTTGCAGGGCCAACTTCTTAGCGCATGCGTGCTGCTAGACGAATCGAATTTTATCTCTCATGGCTGCCGCCATCTTGCGGCCTAGAAGATATTCTCAAGANCGACTTTTGACCACTTCACCATTTCACCCCTCCAAATCAGTTTAAAATCTAGTTTAAAGGTATCTGGATTCTAATGACGCAAGCGACAGTGCGATCTGAGCAATCAATAAACTCTACAGTTTAAGATCACGTTGCGGCCAACATGGTCGCTCCAAGTGTTTCTCAACCGGCTAACGATACAACCACTGTCGAGTGGGTTGGTATTTATTCGAATTTTGTGCTACTTGAACAGATCTCACAATCTCGCGTTGACATCACCGAGACCGTCAAGGAAATAGAAAGCTCCAGCTAAGCAAAGTGTCCCAATCAGGTCAGCTAGTGCCATCAAGAGGGAGATTCCAAAGATGTCCGGATCGAGATTTCGCCGCATCAACAAGGTCATGAGGGGTTCACATATTGTCAGCAGGATGGACACTTGAAGCAGACAGAGAGCCATGTAGATGAAATAGAATGTCCAAGTCAAGATAACATGATTGGTAGGGGCCAACATCCAGATGACTATGAAGTAGATGCTTTGTGCNGGTGCAAGCATCATCAACAATAATCTTGCCGCGATCGAATTGGGAGAGGAGTTGCAAAAAGACCATAGGATTTTACGGATAAACTTAATGGAATACTTTGATAGGCTAAGTATGGGTAGTTTTTCCATAATTGAAGGCTCAGGTTTTGTGAATGCTGCAAGGGATCCGACAGTTNTCTCAGGGATGTTTGCGATTTGTTTTGTAGTCGACAACTTCCTCAANGCAGAGCACCAGAGCCATGTTGAGACCCGGCTAGCTTGAACAGCAATTAAGTTTGCACCGAACCCGTTCACTACTGGTTGGTACAGAGCAATTAATTTGAATCTATCAATAACCGAAGCGAGAACGGCACCCGATCCCATAGAAATGATGATGCTCGTCAGCATAGGTGGTATTGATGATAATGCAATACTGTGAGTTGCTTTGAATTTGTATGCCAAATACAATAAGGTTGGATAAGTGAGCAATGTTGAGCCGAGGATGAGTATGGGCCATAGGAGCATGTCGCGTTCTTTCAGAGAGAGCATCAAATCAGCCATTAGGCCGTAAAAGAGCACGCAAGACACGTCCCCATAAAGGGCCGCAATAAGGGTCGACAAATTATCTGGATTCACTCGAATTAAATTTGCCAGTCCGACCGCAAACGACATCATAAGGCTAGATATCACGACCAATAATATCGCTGTAGCTAGCGCACTTGGCAGCACAACTAGGACGGAAGTGTTGAACAACTCTGTGAAATTATGTTCGAGTTTGTGGCCACTTAATAGGAGTTCACACATGATTGATACGAACGCAGCAAAGATGCTCAATCCAATTGCCTGGCTGAGGATAAGGATTAAATTGCATATATACGCCTTGCGCCACTGATAGCTCGTCACCAGTAGGTTCAAATTTGAGAGGGTTGAGAGGCGTGATGCTAAGGTCATTTCAATGTTGCCCTTGAGACCAACGAATGGCGGCAACATGATGAAGAAGATTGGAATGTGATGAAAGGCACGCCACTGGGACACCCAGTTGAGGACTAGACCGGCAGCCATATTTCCAAATCCGGCCATTATGAAGGGTAGGCACACCTGCAACATAATGATTAGTTTCGTTTCTTTATGTGGATCCGGTGGTTCTGAACGGGAGGTGNCAATACTGTCACTCCTTCGACTGGCTGATTCACTGTTGCCTGAAATCGTACTGTATAGGGACAGTTCTGAGCCAGTTCGGCGCAAGACGCGTCCCATTTGGTTCACTCGACCTTTAGAAACTCGCGTCTTAAGGTCTTCAGTTGATTCTTTTGAAACGTTCTCGAATATCGTTTGCTTCGTGTTACGAAGGGGCGGTCTCGATAAATGGGCGGGAAGATTCCGATTGGACTTGTCATGCTGCTCGAAGGAGCTCAATAGGTCTATCGAGGCCAAAGTGGAGGCTAGACTGGGCGATTTACGGACTGGTTGTTGTAGTACTTGATTAGATTTGATTATAGATGGCGCTAGTTTCTTCTCGGCGGACGTTGGTTTCACCAAACCAACGCTATCCAAGCCAGATGGGTCGACGGACGTCAAACCATTCAAGTTTGCAGCAAGACTGCCCAAAGATGAACTACGGCGCTCGTGATTGGTTGGCGGAAGTTGTTGCGGCATTGGCTTTGTCGAGATTTTCTTTGAGCGTCCCCTCTCAACATCCTCGACACTTCCGAGGTGCAACGATGACGATATGGAAACAGTTCCATTGTAGGCATCCGAAAAGAACTCAATTCCGAAGTTTAAATCGCTCACATACGAACTGAGCGAGCAAAGGTCATCGCTAAATCTGGGCCCGCTCGAGGGTGCGCCCAGAATCAAATTTATCAAGCTACTTCTGCGCCTGGTCCTCAACTCATCATTGAAGGCTTCCTTTTCGCTCCGGGGCTTCATTGATAACAATTGTATGTTTCGATGCGATAAATTCGATAATTTTCTGACATGCTGCTCCTGTTCGCTCGTCCTCTTCTTCGGGCATCTTGAAGCTTGATTTTTGCTACTCTCGGGGGCCTCTTGCTGCGACGTTGAATCATCAGAATTTGGTTCGAGATTGCAAGCGCTCTTGTGGCACTGATGGCCATCTGAATGGACTTGGCCCATCCTTGTTTATTTCTGTTTTCCTCTTGTTTGTTAATCAATCGAGCGACCAAGATTTAACAGTCACCCATTCAGGTGGGCTGCTTGTTGCAATCTGTCTAAAACTGCCCAGGTTTTCGGCGTCATATTGAGAGAGGTAATATTCTATAACTTGCATTCGTGAAATTGTTGAAACTCGTTCATATTTCGTCTGGCAAAGCTCGCTGAGCTTTTTGGTGACAATCAGCATCTGTTTTTGTGTTTACAGAACAATCTCCCAGANAGATAGTCTAAACTCTAAGTGAACATGAGCGTTTTCATTTTGTCAAGAGCTCATATTGTAAGTTGTTGTAGCAGCTCAGGAGACAACAACGAAAGGTAACATTAGATGGTGGAACGAGATTGGTTGCAATTGTATCATGAACAAATAGTAGACACCCCGGTGGCGAGACACGAATTCGCCACCTTTCACTTTTTAAGCCAGCTCTTTAGGATGTTGGATCCACCTCATGGCCCAGGAATCGACACCTGTGGGACAATTGACTTTGCATGGTTCCGGCACACTCGTAGTGCTTCATGTTAATTGATTAAACATAGCACAAGCTCGGCTCTAAGTTGATTACACAATTTACCATGTCAGTAATGAGCATCGTCGCTGAATATTTGGTTAGTTCACGTGCAGCCTTGAGCTCAACCAGTTTTGTGGGAGGAGTCACGCGCTGAGAGTAGATGAGGTACATCTGTTGTAATTGGATTTAACCTTATCAACAAGGTGATAGACAGGTGCAACAAAAGTCTTTTGTTTCGTGCGTGAAGATTTGGACTAGCTCATTCAGTATGAATATTGAGGATGCCAACATCTAGCGGCCGAGGTTTTGATGCATGCTTTGTTGATGCTGCTTGCGTTAGCTCGCTTAAATCGTACCCCATTTAGCCTGGGGCCTCAGTCACACTAAACAATGTCCAAGAGTCGGAGCAAAACTCGGGCCTGATTCTTGATGAATCGGCCGAGCAGCTTTCATGAGTCCCCATGCAAACAGAACATTTGTGATGAGACAGAATGACGGCCGAACCTCGCCAGTGCGTTCATGCAAATGAGTTTGCTAGAGTTTCATCACCGGTTTAGATGTCGCCTAAAGTCGGCCACATGGCTTNACTCAAGCATTCGAACAGTTCTGATCATCGATCGTCTCACGGCTATTGGAACAGTGGAAGGGTGTGCCCTAAACTGGGACGCGTTTTGCGGTTCAACGCCGTAGCAGTGTATGAGTTGAGAGACTATCCTTGGATCCCTTGAGATAAGATAAGTGCCTGGGATAGTAATTTATCAATCGTCTATTTTGAACGCCAAACTAGCATGAGCAGGATAAGCCAAAGAGCTCTACCGATGCTTGGCTGCGTAGACTCGCATACGACAACTTCCGCTAGCCACTTTCTGGCTCAATCTTTCACCTGTCATTGAGGATGAAACTGGTTGGAAATTCTATTCTTAACTCGGATACTTCGTTTCACATGAATCCGAAGGCCATTACTCCTATGACTGTTGTCATGGAAGGTAAGCCCAGGTTAGCAATTCCATTGGCCAGCTTTTGTCTGTTCTGGTGAACATCTTGCCCACTATATTTGTTCCCTTGAGTGGTACTGGAGATTATGATCGATGGTGGCAATAACATGCTCCCATTACAACTTTAAAAGCCAAGAGGGAGAGAGAGAGAGGCTACTATCATGCTCGCTTTGTGCAGGCGAAACAGGCAAGCGCTTTACCTGCTCCTACCTGCGTGCCAGCGCCTCCCAAGGTTCGGTAGCAAATTGGGCCCAATGAGNAAATTGAAATTTGTCTTCCCTTGGGGAGCACCAGGCCGGGAGCCAGTTTGTATATGGAAGCCCGTTGAAACGCTGCCGTCGTCTCGCTCATGATGACGCTGAGAGGCATGCGCCACATAGTTCGTGGATCCATATTAATATCTTGTGACTAGATGCCCGAGGATTGAGGCTGGAGTTGAGAGGGAGGCGCGTGAGTAATTAGTGGCGCTGGTTTGNATTTGAGCTCTGTGACTGTTCCAGGATGGTTCCGTTGCCAGCCTACCACAACTTCGATTTGAGACCACCAATCTCGTGGGCGCCAACGCAGCAGCGCTTGCGTTCCATTAAGAGTTCCATTAAGTTGAGCGTCCGAGGGCTTGAGATTAGCTTGGGCGAGTTTTTCAAGCGCCCTCGAAGGTCAACNATTCGAGTAATTGTGCAAATGCGGCTGGCCTCTCGCTTCCGGTGAGCACTCGGAGGGGGACTCTTCGCAAACTTGCGCTCCAACAACCAGAGCGCCCTGTTTGGTCGGCTGAAATTGGAGCCTTGCGGGGCTCCAGTTGTTTGCTCGGCCGCTCGCTTGGTGTGGTCAGTTTTGAATATTCATTTTGAACCAAAGNCAGCCACCCGAGAAGACGAGGACCGTTAAAACAGAGGCGAGCGCAACCAGCGGCCAACTCGGTCCGCCGGTTGCACTTGTGGCACGAGACTAACTCTCTCTCTCTCTGCTTAAGCCAAAAGATGGAGCCATCAAGAGGCGCATTAGGGATGATCTGTTAAATTAGCGCCTCCTTTGCGCTGGCTCAGCTTTCTCCAAAACAGCCGCCAGCTTGGCCGCGCATCGATGATTGAGGGGCGAGGGGCCCCCAACGAGCATTGGGCGGCGGCGCGTTGCAGCCAGCGACGTGGGTCACATTTAGGCGCAATTTTTCATGCATGCGATTTGGGGGGGGGGGCGGACTTCTGGCGAGCGGCGGCTTTGGCCTCCTCGTTGACTCCCCTTTGGATGTAGGCGAACTGGGGTCGGTTGTGGCCAGATGTTCTCCAGGCGCGTCTGGCTTTACAGCGTCAGCCGCGGCCGCTCGAGTTTGTTCGCCTGGCTCGGGCTCAAGTTCGACACAGTTGCAGTGGCGCACAAGTGGCGAGTCAGGCGGTGGCGGCGGCGGCGGCGAGGCCCTCGTCGTTGGGCAGGGAGTAATGGCTTAAGTTGGGTACAATTTGTCCGACCGCTCACCAAGTCCGACTGGTGCGCTGGGCAGGAGTTGCGCGCTTGCGGGCGAGCCGGCGAGCGACGTAACTGGCCCGCTGATCATGCGCCGACTTGCGCGCCCGGCGCCAACGTTCGGCGCTCGCGCGGACAAATATTGCTCGCGCACCACCAAAGGCGGCACGAGCCGCTAAGTGATTCCCCCCGCGTCTTGCTTCTTGTGTCGCAACCGGTTCGCGCGGCGCACAGTCGCCGTGGCGCCCGACCAAAGAGGCCAACGACGGCGACTGCACTTGAATTTGGGCGACGCATTCGACTTTTGGGCCGGCGCTGGCGGGCACAACGACTGGACTGGAAAACTCTGCCGGCCGAGCGCGCGAATCGAGAGGACAGTGGGGCAGCGAGAGGGAGAGAGAGAGAGAGCGCTAGGAGGAGCAGGAGCGATAGGGGAGAGAGCTGGCGCGCGCGTTTGAGGGGAGAAGTGGGAGGAGTTGCCGTTGCTGCTGCCGCGAATCAATCGCCCCATGCAACTTGGCCAAGCAAGAGCAACTGAATTAATTCGCCAAAATTCGATTCGTTCGTTTTGTTGGCGCTGTTGTTTGCGTGATTCGTTAGCCGAGTTGCGGTGGTGCCAATATGCGCGCTGACCGTGGCGCACTTTCAGCCGCGTTGGCCGCCACCCGGCCCAGTTGGTTGGCCAAAGCAACAGCATGTGTTTAACGAGTTGGCCCCAACTAACGCAGCTGGCCGTCGAGCCTTGCCACTGCTGAGAGTGCGCGAGGGGGAGGCTTGGGCCTGTTTGCGTTTCATGCGTTGGTCTTGTTGGCGCAACCCGCTGCAAAGTTGCGACTCGCGGGCCCGAGCAGCGCGAAGAGGAGCGCGCGACTAATTCGCTCGGCGCCCCCGACTCGAATTCGTAACGTAAAGCGGCCGAAATAAGCCTCCAGTTCGCCAAAATCAACACGTTGCAAGCGAAGCAACGAGACGGCTTTTGGCCAGGTTGGTTGCGGCCAGAGGTTTTGGTTAGCCTTAGGCGGCGAGAGGGAACCAATTTCAGGATTTCAAGTGATCGATGGGGAGAGTTTTGTCTCTGTCTTGGGGTTTGAGTCTGAGTTTTGGTTTTGGTTTTGGTTTGGGCGAGTGAGGCGGCAAGATTTGGGCCTGGAAACAAGAGAAGCGGCTGGCAAACAAATGAATCAAGCAAAGCTCGGCTAAGCTCGTCGTCGAGGAGAAGAAACTGAACGCGCGGCCAAACTCAACTCGGCGCCTCATTTCAAGCTCAAATCAAATGGAGGAAGAGTGTTGGCGCGAGGATTTAAGAGGAGGAGTGATGTTGCTGTTGTTGCCGGCGTTTGCAGTGTTTAATTCCGAACAGAAATTGAAGCTCACCGGATTCTCCTCGTCCAAATGCGATCGCTTGCGAAATAAATCAGCAGATTGAACCATTTTTCAGAGTGCTCGCGCGCAAGAGCTAGCGAAAGGGAGAGGCCTGAATTTGATTGAAGCATCGCGGCGCGCCAGCCGGCGAACAAAGACTTTTGGCTAAGCCAAAGGTCAGGAGAGGGAGGAGACGGCGCCAACAGCCGAGCTTGAGCCGGCCCAATTTGAGCCAGCCCGAGCAAGCTGTCTCGGCCTTGATGAGCGGCGCAATCGCCGGCCAAACTAGGTAAGTCGTCCAAGTTGAAATTAGGGATTCAGCCAGCCAACCAACGGTTGCCAGCCTCTCCCCTTCCGTTCCCTCTTCCCACCTCCCCTCCTCCCACCTCCATCGGCGCCCTTTAGCAAGCTTGACGTCGCGAGCTTAGCCCACGCGCAAGCTCAGCAATTACCAAATGAGCCACCCCAGACTAGCGCACCCAATAGTGCGCCCCCTCCCCCTTGCCCAGAAAAACGCTCGTTGCTGGCCATGTGAGAGCCAAGCGAAAACCCGAGCTACATGATCAAATTGAATACATCACTTGTCTGCCCACCTAGGTGCCGCCAGCCATCAGCTAGCTTGCGGGCCCAAGTCTCAATGGTGTTGTCTCAGTTTCGCCAGTCAATGTCAGCCGAATGATAGATTTGGCCCCCAGGCTAGCGGCTGGAATCTGGCCTTCGTTGCAAAAGTGCACCTATGAGCGCCATTCCGTTCTCTTGTCACCTCTCAAACCAGACGCTGTCTAAGCGCGCTCGCCCTCTCTCTCTCTCGCCGGCAAACAGGCCCACGGGTGTTTGTGTTTTTCGTCAAGAACCGGCGCAACTTGATTGATTAGATGGATGCCGCGTGGAGAGCCTCCAACTGGCCGTGTGGTTTATTGATTAGGAGCTTGTTGTCAGTCTGCTTGTTATACGGAGCGCGACAGCGGTGCCAACGATGGCGGAAGTGGAAGTGGACAAAATCTAACCCATTGTCATGAGGCGAGGGCGGTGGGCCAGGCCGGTGAGTGGTATTTCGCGCGCTTGCTCGCACCAAAACAGTCGCCCAAAAGACTTAAACAGGGAAAAAGCTGATTGGCCATCAATCTTGCCCCACTCTCTCCCTCGGCTCCCACTCTCCGCTATACTTGTGCCCTTGTTTCTGGGCAATGGTTTTGGCGCTGAACTCGTCCCCGTTGCGCACACTTTTCGCCACCTCTTCCAGTTTGCTCAGGCGCGCCAATTCATAGACCAGCCTGCTAGACAGGTTTGTCGCCGCCTCCGATATAGCCAACTAGCTAGCACAAGGGATCTCCTCCATTCTCACTGATTTGTCGTTGCATTCGGCCAACTGACACCACCAGCAGAGCAGATGTAACCATCGGGAGGTACAATTTTTGTGCCAGGCTAGCACCATTATTCTATGAATTAGATTTCTACCTGCCCCCGCCCCCCCACCCTCAACCGCTAAACGTCTAGAAAGCTATTCACCAGAAATCAGTGAATTGTAAGCGATTGTAGGAAGCGCTAGTTGTATTGGGCTAAACAAATGGAAGCTGAATGTTGATTAACATTGAAGGCTTGCATCGGCGACTGCTCATCTCCATTATCCTCCGCTTAGCAGCCACTTTTGCCCAGAGGCCTAAGCGATTGTCCCAATCACTTTCGGCCTTAACACTGACATAAGCTGCCTGATCTCCATTCTGTATACAATCTACAGCTACTACAATAATCATCTTCACTCCAATCACATGGAACGGGTGGTCGCATGTGCCTGTGGAACATTAGTTATCCAGTTAGCGATAGTCTGTGACAACTAACAGAGGCCTAGAGATTTGGCAAAAATAACCCCTCGAAAGAAGGAACTCATAAGTTCGGTTCAAATCAATGCGTTATGTCAGCTGGAATGAGGATTTGGAGGGAGAGAGCCTCATGTGCGCAAGAACTAATGTGTCTGGCCAATCAACAACGAGGAAGAGCAACACACCAATCTAACTATGGGTGCGATCGATCTCCCCGAAGCATTCGATCAACATTCTGNCTACTAACTAGGCGCACAACCAATCACAGAACCGACTGACCACAGCTACTGTCGATTGCAGTTTGCAGCTAGCGCGGGAAGCCAGCAAGAACATAGCTCCTAGCAGTGTAACGGTTGATCCCTCAAGCATGCGTAGCCTGTGCATGGTTTGNATTTGGATGGGGGAGATGTAATGAGACTACCTTTCGGCAAGCTCACGGGACACTCAAATCAAACGCGCAGCTCTGTATTTGGTACACAACAAAGCAAGACCATGCATTGCCCGGTCTCAAAAACGGCTCGCTTAGTTTAAAGGCTTCCGACTGGTAAGATCGGGGGGGTCTTGCGAAAGGAGCTTTGTGGTCGTAATCCAGTTTCAGTTGAGTCAGAACAGTCAAAACAAAAAGAACCAAAATGAGTGAGGCAAGGATAACTGACTAAAGCATCAAACTTTTTCAACTTCACGGCGATAGAGGAGCCCCATTCGGTAGGAAACTCGGCAGCGTAACACTAGAAAGTGAGAGCGCCGCTAGACATAAGCGGGCCTGACAAATCAAATAGTGAATCACTCTAAGTGTCTATCGTGCAGTTTGTTCATAAATTAGAATATGAANTGAATAGGAGCACAGGCACACATACATACACACCTCTTTGCAACAGATGCGTCGAACCGTCGAGGCGGCAAATTCAGCCTGAGTTGGTCCCATGAAAGAGTTGGGGTTTAACAAAGAACAAAGCCATATCGAATTTAACGCAGGCAGCTGGTCTTACGCTGGTGCGCAGGTTAACGAGTCGATTATGTGTCAAACACAATTCACGCCGACTCAAGTTCTGCATGATACATGATCATATCCAGATCCAGCAAGAATATTCGTCCTATGGCCTCTGTGTTTGTCATAGAATAAAACAACAAAGACTACCTGCGAGGACTGCAAACCCATTGAATACTGGCTTCCACTGGACTGAGATCATCGTCTAGGCAAATTCGATCACTCTGAGCACTTTTGGATCTGAAGCACAAATTAGTTCCTTCAAAATGGGTATTGACTTTTGCAATGACTCTGAGCGACAAAATCTCATGCAACTATTCAGCACCAAGAGGGACCTGGATATAAAACCCCTGTACACCTACCTGTGCCCCGTAATAATATTCGTATGCTTCTTCAGTATTATTTTCAATGCAATATTAATGGGCATAAGCAGACAGAGCAAAGTCGTCAACAAATCTCCAATCCTACTGCTATCGCTCAATTTAGCTGTAACTGATCTGATTGCATCCTTATTAAATGGATTGAGCATATTATTCAACTCATATCTGCCGGAAGTTTACGATATTAAGATGGGACTATGCTCAATGCTGATGTTTGAGGTTGTTCGCTGTGCTGCGTTGGTCGCCTCAGCATTGCACTTATTAGCTCTTGCGTTCGTACATTATCGAGGTATAGTGAACCCGCTTCATTACAGGTAAGTAGAAGGCGCGATATGCGAGCAAAAGGAGGTGCTAGATCTAGCAAGTTATGATTTACTGGTTGCCGAGCTTTTTTTCCTCCAAAGACTGTGAGATCTTACTCTCGCGCTTGTGAAACGCCATTAGCCAGCTACCATTTATTTAGAGAATGAGCAAAGGCGGCGCTTCCCCGAGGGTGCCACTACGAAACAAGCAACGAGCAGCCCGAACGGTGCCGATGACCAAAGTGATAGCGCAGAAGAATCTGGTCTTCATGTTTATGGGGCAAAGTGATTTATGGTTGGCGTTGTCATGGTTTTTGACCCATTATACATCCAAGCTGTTACCGAATTTCCGTTCGTTTATCCGTCGTCGATGGTTCCATAATGAAGAGAAATCATTTTAGGAGTAACCACTCTAGTAAATAGAGCGGAGATCTCCGAGAATTCGCCCTCTAAGACCATTCATATCGCTACTTTCCTTTCAAGCAGACGAGAACTGCTCCTCCTAGCTGGGATGAGGCGTGAAACTTGGAAAAATCTTTTCATATCTTGGTCAAACGCGCCCATTTAAGAGAGGAGAATAATGGAAAACCATGCGCAATGGGACTCTCCTGGGCTTCAACTATTGGACATTGGACAAGGTCGTTCCCTGCGAGACCGTACGTGTCACAGATGTTTCGCTAAGGCCTCAGGGCAGAAGTGCAAACTATTATGCATTGAAAGNATCCTTGCAGTTTGACGACATTCGTCATCCCACGGAAGTCTGACAATTCCTCCCTCTGGGATGGAGAGGACTTGCCTCGAACTTTTAAGTTTAACGCTGAAAAGAACGAGTTTAAGGAAGACGATTATATGGGCACAGTGCTAGTTGCACATGAACATGGCGCCCAACTTTTGTTCCTCTATTTACAGTGTCCGCATGGACTGGGCTTCCGAACGAACTCGCGCGTGCAGAATATAAGCCTTCAATGGCTAGCTCTCTAGCCACCGTAGATAGTATTTGTTCATTTCTGGACTCTTTGGAAAGCTCCACTTCATTGCTTGAGCAACCAGATTACTAGGCATTCATTCAGTTTGAACATAAGTACTCGCACTATCTAGCTAGAAGCGCTCGCTGTGGTTGCGATCTAATTTCGTTTAGAAAATGTGATTATATGAATAGCAACTAAGCCAGGATTTCATGAACCATGAGACTTCTGACATCTGTTATATGATCAATTCAATGGGCGAGGGTCCAAGGTTTAATCAACGTTTAAAGTGAGCTCAGATGTAGGCTCTCATCTCAGTCATTCTCCATTGGTGGCCGATCTCGATATTAGGTTCCAGAGCCTTCGAGCGGATAGGCTCCAGTCGAGCAGCCACATAACAACGAGAGATTTGTCAAACAAACTTAGAATGCCCGCGGCCTTAACGAGCAATGGCCGAATTAACAACTGTGCCTGTCACAGCCGAGTTGCGTCCTTGCTTTCTCCGCTGAGCAAATATAAGAATTCCGAGCTCTTACAAGGCTCACACACATGGTGGACGTTCAAGGTGACTAGCTTCAAATTATAATCCTTGCAGGATGATACCGAAGCACGAAGTTTTCCCCGTGGCGGGCGCGTTTATTTAGTCTGTGCGGAGGCGATCGTCCAAGATCTGATCGCGGTGAGGAGAGGTTAACTGTCGGGGATTAATTTATCTTGTTAAATGAAACAGACGTCACAGGAGCCATCTTTGCCACTGAAAAAGCGCCCTCAGAGCAGTTTATTGCACAGCCCTTGGCGCTCTCCATCGAGCTATTTCGTGCTATACTCCATTAAATCTACTTGTCTCACCTCAGAATCGATCGAGCTCAAAGCTAGACCCTAGTGAGAATTGTCAATGTTGAGCGATACCTAAATTGCTAAAATTGGCTGAAAAGGGAAGCACCCTGCGCCGCGGCAACAAATTCCACTCTGTTATTGGCACCGAGTTTAGTTCATTCTCGTTTGACTTTTCGTTTCCGGGTGAGTTTCCTGTTCTATCAGTTGCGAACAGATGGCAAAACAATGCCACTCATCTCTCGGCAACTGTGTCTCAATTTGTCATAGCCATGGCACGGAAAGCACTAGATCTAATGATTTCGCTTGGCTTAACCAGGACGAAGCCACTTCCGTGTACGCTAGAAATTCATCTTGGACACCGCTATGCTCAGAGTCGCAGCAGCTTCCGAGCAATTTCGCACAAAACTCGGACGTCCGTGGAAATACGGCCATATTCCAGAGACCAACCACTTATGAAGTTGAAACCCATTACTTGTTGACTTCTTCCTCTTCTCAAAGTCGTTTGTTGAATACTGACCAGTCAACTCTACGACAGTGAAGCATCAGGGTCCTCTTTTGATCGACTTAGATACAACCAGCGAGCCTTCTGAACGTCAACAGCTCGCTTCAAACCTTGACCTGCTGTTCTGGGGCACAATCTACAGTGCCTCAACTGANAGCACCTCTCAGTTGCTGTCAATATTTGTTCTGTCGATTTTTGATTCGATTCCGCATTGTAAAAGGAAGTTCAGGCTGCGTTTTCTCGAATCAGCTGCAGCCAACCGGAATCAAATCGAAGAGGCCAACTCATAGGGTGCTTTTGAACTATCTTAGACTGGTAGTTCCGTTTTTGAGGGACTGTTTTCTCAACTCTTGCAGCAATCGATGGAGTGATAGAAAGAGAGAGAGAGCTGACAAGACAGCGCGCAGTGAATCAAGCATCCTAGCGCAGATAGCTCAGAGAGGTCCTGCATCACCACATAGGGTGGATTGAGCGTCGACAACCGACCATCCCGACTTGTTATAGTCGCCAATTTGCTCATAAATCTGATTATCATCAACTCGCNGGCCCTTCTCGCTCACGCGGAACCNTTGATTATGTGGAGAATGGCGATGCACTTGATTTGTTTATGTTTGTTCCTTGAATAGACCCATAAGTGGTCGCTAGTTCGTGGGAAGGAAGCGCGCTTATTCAGCTGCGGACACAGTCGCAGCTTGACGCTAACCTTTGCTCACNAAAGGGCTCAAGCAGAGGAAGTATCTAGGCTCTAGTTTGAGTTCAGGGTGGCACGAGAATTAACTGGGCAGTTCGTTTCCTCGGCCACTTGAAGATATTTACCATGCGCTTACATTGTTGTGTTTGCCGTTCCGTTGGCGCCAATAATTGCTCGCGGGGCATTGTCTATGGCACAGTGATCTTGCTCAAAGCGAATCCGACAACAATGAAAGCGGATTGATTGTTCAGAATGGATGGTGCGCAAAACTCTTACTTAAGTCAAACAGATTTCACTCAAGCCAGGCCAAGGATCACTGCCAAGTTTCTGCTCTCTCTCTCTCTCTCTCTCTCTCTCTCTCTCTCTCTTTCTCTTTGTTATGCGTCCCGTGGCAAAGATCGATCCTTCGTCAACTTGGCTTGTCTGTCACGTTAAAGAGCAAGAACAAAATCTAAATGTGACGCTTGAAGACGGTGAGCGGGTTTAGGGACGAAGGTCTCACTTTGTTCCTCGTAAGACAGATGCTGTCCGAGCTAATCCATGACGACTGTGCAATACTCGCAGATGTGGATAATTGGAATTCTTAGGCGCGCGCGAAAACTACNTCATTTTAGGTGAGGGAGAGAGGCACTGACGGCTCATCGGTCTTTCCCGTTACAAGCGTTTGGTGTTAAAAATAAATCCAATTTACTTTGCTACCGAGCACTTTGTCCGCCAAGCTGCCTCTAATCGCATGTTANCGCTTGCTAGGCGGAGCAGCGCACCCTCGGCCAGCATTTCTAATGGAAGGTCAACTGGCAGCATCGGAGGCGACAGCAACGGCGGCGGATGTGGCGCTGAAGGCAAACATTGGAGGCCTGTGCCAAGCCTATGGCCCAGAGTAGTCTGGAGTGGAATTAATTGTTTCACAACAAACAGGGTTGCTGGCGTCACCGAAGGGACACCATGACCACAGGCCGAGNGCAGTGGTGAGCGATGGTTGATTTGATGCAAACGCGCCCGGGGCTCGTGGAAAAAGAGCTGGGCGAAGTTGAGATCGGAAGGGCTCAGGGAAGTGCTCAATTTTCTTGCCCAATTCGATTACATGGCCTCATTTACATTCTGTTGAACAGAGCGAGCCAGCCAGCCAGCCAGGCTGCTCACTCACTCGCCCAGCTCGCGGAAGTTTACATATTCAGTCTCTAATGACAGATTGTTGTGGCTGCTGGTGCTGGTGCTGTTGCTGTTGGTTTATAACACGAGCAGAATCCTCTGTTATTTGCTCGAAATCGCGCAAAGTCTAGGTAGCCGCGTCAGCTGCCATCGGTTTGTTGGTTGGCGGTCCGGGCTATAAACATTAGCTGGGCTTGAATTCCAGTTGCTTCATTAAAATTACAAAGCTACCGGCTGTTGCTCCATGAGAGGGTCTGACTTCAGTCTCGAGCCGCAAAAAATGGATGATCTATTTCCTACAAGTTCCTCCAAGTCTA
>Ga0058699_1000195_pt1 | contig 17828 bp, 9 predicted proteins | sample AgamicAtPe_FD_55078 | JGI IMG/M metagenome (GOLD analysis project Ga0058699, IMG submission 55078) | Agave microbial communities from Guanajuato, Mexico - At.P.e | ecosystem: Host-associated > Plants > Phyllosphere > Phylloplane/Leaf | place: Guanajuato, Mexico | collected 2012-10-15 | reverse complement strand
GTTCAAATGAACCTTATCGAGAATCTCGGCTAAGTCTGCATCCGTGTAGCCCTTCTTCTTCATAACTTCGATAGAGTCTGGATAAATTACCTGGTCTCTAAGGGTTCCTAGGGACATGTAGGGTCGTTGTGGGACATAAAACATCTCCCGGCTTGAGGGACGCTCAATTTGGCCGTTGAAGATGGGCCAAACTCCGGCCATTATGCGAAACAGCGAGCTCTTTCCACAGCCGTTCGGGCCCGTGATAAGCAAGTGCATGTCTTGTCTCACTTCCAGTGTTAAACTGGGCACGACAATGTCATAGTTGGGCGTTATAACTGGCACCTCTTTCAGCCTGATGTAGTCGTCCACTTCCACCACCTTGCCCAAAATTTGGGGCATTCCGTCCTTGAATTGGAGGGCAGGTAATTGTTTGCGCGATTTTGCTGCGATTGCAGCGCCCGGCCTCTTGTAAGCTCCCTTGTTAACTTGTTCGAAGACCGTGAACATCTTGGCCACTCTATTAGAGTATCCAGCCAACTCGTGAGCTTCTTTGTAGGAAGAGAGTAGCCTTTCTAGAGCGTCGGCGCCCGCAATCAGGATGTTCTTAGCTGTCGTCATGTATTGAGTCCGTTCCGACACATCATCAGTGTCTGGGTCGTCTAAGTCGGCACTTGCTAAAGGCAGGGTGCCCGTCATAACAGGAATAGCGATAATAACCATGCCGGTTGCGCTCCAACAGTATTTCATCAAGAATTGCTCCAGCATAATGTACCATAGTTTAGTATTTAAAATCCTATTGACTTGTTGTGCCAACTGCCGGTAGGATTGTTGCAACAGGTTGAGCTCTATATCATGGCCGCCATAGAAGGCGATCTCTTCACTATTGGTCACTATACGCGAGTGTAGCGACCGTAGGAATCCCTTACGCCTTGCCTCTTCGGCTACGAGTGTTCCGAAGGGTGGCGAGCACCATCTCAGAATGCCGTGAGTGGCAAATCCAATAACGGAGGCCATAAGGGGCCCGTATGATTGATACGACCCGCCTAAGTCTTTAGCCATACTGACCAGTGTGAACGCGATGACGGTCAGATCAAGGCAAGGCTTTGTCACTGAGGAATACAAGTGGGCGCAGTGTATCGAGAAAGTAGTGATATCGTCAGTGAGCGAGTGATCCGGATTTTCTAAACGGCCATCAAGGTTTGAAACTGCATAATAGGTATCATTCTTAAAATACAGGTCGTAGGCATAACGCACTAGACGAGTTCTAAAAGCTAACGCCATCTGTCCTTCCAAGAATCTAATAAGGGAATTAATAAAAGTTGCTGGTAGGGCAACGAGTAGCCATTTTGAGAGCATCAATGAAAAGTTATAAACATCACGNCTAACAATATACTTGACAACTTTACCCTCCAAGTTAGCGACATAAATTGATAGGAATGTTCGTGAGACAAGCGATAGGGTGTGAGCAAGCAGAATAAGCGATTCAGATGACCAGACATTGGGTATCATGATGCGGATTAGCTTGATCATCTGAACAATGAAGTCAACATTGATCCCCGTTAAATACTGAAAAAAGTAGAGCATCTTGATCATATACTCTTCGATAGGTGCAATTATAAAATTGTCCCTCGGGGGCCCAAAGTCGGTGTAACTTTCCCTGCTACCTTGAAGATCGCGCTGATTCGCCTCTCTTCTGGCGGCCGCCAGAAGATCCACATGACCCTCACGGGCAAGCTCGCCCTCTATCGAAGCCGTTTTATCTTGAAAGTTCAGAGCTTTGCGCTTGATCCCGTCAAATCCTTGCTTTAGTAGAGGAGAACCCACATGGCAAAGGTAGACCCCAAATATAGTTACACAGGCCCCCCTTGTGACATAATGGAATGGGATCCCGTAGGCGTCGCTGAGAACGCGCATTTTTGATATGACGTTCGTCATGTTGGTCAATATAAAAGCCCAATACTCTTGATGTTTACCCGGCGACTAGCTATAGATTAGGTTGGGTTTCCACTAGTTTTGTGTCTCCGGTATTTTCGATCTTGGCTTGCAATTTTATTAAGTAAAGAAAAAGAAAATGCGCACTAACGGTTCATGACCGATCGCCAACCGGCAGACAACTTTTTCCTACTCCAATCGTTTTCCCCTCCTCCTGTCTCCTACTCACTGGCAATGTAAAAGATATTATCTAGAGAGTACCGACTAACCAAGCTCGGACACACCTCAATGCGAAGGAAGGAGGTGGGCACAGGGACCAGTTGTCCGATTCCGTTGACGTCGCAACAGTCTTTGCTTAATCTACATTCTGCCCGACCGAATACACCTGTGTATTACTGTCTTGACACCACAGTTGCCGCTCCAACTAACTCAAGCCAAATGCGTTAGCACAAGTAACTTGCCAGTGGGCTTCTTCTTACCTTTGCTAAGCTTTCGACTGGTTATTGTGGCTGCCTAGCTGGACGAGGGCGGGACATGGGAGGAGAAAATAGGGAAACGCTGGGATTCCTTTCGTCGACTTAGTTGAGCAGAGAATGGCCTCCAACACAACGCTAACCACTTAGCCAGAGACGGGCGAAAGCAATCCTCTCTTACTCCTCCTTTCTCTCCTCAGGTCTGATGTAACATGCTCTAGCTAACAAATGAACCGAGTTCTCTTGCATAAAACTAGCGAGATCGTCTTGACACCGGAGCCCATAGGATAAACAATTCGTCCGATCCCATTATTCGCCGTACCTCTACCAGCTATATTGCTCGTCCACTTGCTAGGCAATCTTGGTGGCTAATCTTGTAACTCCCTACTCATCGTCACACTTGTCAGAGAATCTCTAGTCCAGGGACTGGCTTGAGTTTGGAAGGAGCCAAGGCAAGAGTCAATAACATGACACCCTGCAACTAGTTTCAAGGTTCCACCTTCTCTCGTTGGCGACGCATCGAGCAAAGTAAACTTGTCATCGAAATTTTTATGCCCAAAAAGTTGAATGCTTTTGAGCTGAGTACCACTTTCGCGTTCACTGCGCGAGAGACCCTCAAATGTTATCTTTGAACCAAATTTGCCGGCATTAAGCTGGTTGTTGCATCCTGGCTCGAATAAGCGAGCTATCTCCAGATAACAAACTCGACGGCTGGTTGTAGTAGCAAACTTTATTATGCTCAAATTCTAGCGTTCTCGCTACGATTTAATTCGAACTCAGAATTCCAACCTTTCAGCCCGCCGATGTCGAACAGGGCCCACTCATCTAACTTAGATGAAGATCTAACTCCAATCTACGCTGATCCAATAGGCCCTTCAAACCCAGGAGCAGTTTCTCGTTCAACATCGAGTCCAATTCCATGTCGAATTGCGTCATCCTCTTGTCGAATATCTTGTCCAGATATTGTTGTTGAAATTCATTGCAACCGAGACAATCGATCTCGTAGGCTATATTTGGCGATAACTGCACATGTTGAACAGACAGACATTCATCATAATTTATGCGCTGAATCAACTGAACTAGAAAGGAGGAATTCTCCAAACGGATTCGAAACGAGCCCGTTTCGTGCTCACCTGTCGAAGGGTTTCTAAACCGGTAATGCACTTCGATCGCCTTGAATGGGTTATACAGATCCAGATTGAATATTAGAGTGTAAACGCGGTCTCTGCCAACTAAACAGGTGACAAATACATCCTGGATTAGCGTTAAATTTTTGCTGCTTGTGTTCGCGCCCAAATCGAAACTCGTCTCCGCGTATGTTATATCAATTCCAGTGACCTTTTTCAAAGAACTTTTTTGTTTCAAATCATTGATAGTAACTCTCTTCTGATTGATCTACAACTTGAACTCGAAGCTCAGACTTACCTGACGTCGAGAGTTTCTTTTGGCCAGAAGATGGTGGCAAGCGCTTGTGGGTCCAGAATGAGCTCAATGTTCTTCCTAGTATAGCCCTTGAGCCATTCCGATCCAATCCTGCACGAGTCAACAGGTAGACCTGCAGATCATTGGCGACAGAGTAAGTATCATCTTGAGGTCAATCACGAATTGTAATGTTCTGTATCCTACTCACTTAGATAAAACGGGCTCGCTGCTAACACGAGCAGTAGGGTTGAAAGCATGGCTGCCATCTTGAAACTGAGTGCGACTTTGGGGAGCCAAGATAGATTGCACATTCGTCATTTGGGTGAACTCGATCAGCCCCTGATTATGCTGAGGTTGCAACATTTCTAACAGATTTAACGCATTAGATAGATACAGTGTAAGTTGATTTTATTCATATTTGTCGCAGCTTAGATGTTAGCGAGATCGTCGCGAACGCTCATGGACGTTTGTTTCAACGGAGACTCTAGCGACTCGATATGGTTTTGTTCAAGCCAGCAAGAGATTGGCTAGTCGTCCTCTGGGGCGAAGTTGAATTCAGTGCCAAGGTAGAGTTGGCACTCTGGCTAGAGCTGAACAAATTTGAAATGCGGTCTCTAGTATTCTTGTAACGATTACCAATTCCGCTTCTCAGGCTCCCGAGCCCATAGCTTATTCTTGAATAACCTGACTCTAGCATGTTGTTACCCTCCCAGTAGAGACGCTTTTGGAATCCTAATAGCGGCTCAAGTATATTGTTGATAATGTCCAGCAGAGTGCTGAAATAGCCGCCTTGTTGCTGCTGGGATCTATCTTGAGCCTTCGAGTTACTCATTCGAGCTTGGACGTAGTCTTTTACAGAGTCTGTTATCTTACAAACATGCTCGAGTATGGTTTCGGACTTGATCCAACTAGTGTTAATTAGATCAGTAAGGTTGTACGAAGCGGCCTTGTTGGAGGCGTTCGGGTAGAATTGGATCACGGAAAAGTCCAAGGGTTCGGATTTGTTAACCGAGGCACGTTTAAAGACAACAAACATGGAGTCTAGCGCCTCATCGATTGCCTTGCATCGATTCTCTTTGCCAGTTCCGTTGTTGTTGTATTTTGTGACATCGATATTAACCGAAATTGGATAGCTAGAGTCCAGATCGGAGCGGCAAATGTTGTCCATTAGGGCGGAAACATTGGCTAACTGCTCGTTATCGTAGTTGGCTTGGTCGAGAAACACTCGCATCTGTTGGACGAGATACTCGGTTTCGTTTAGACTCGAGTCTCTTAGAGGCGGCAATTCACCGATGCAGTGGCCATATCTGCGCAAAGTTACGCGCAAGTCGTGATAGGACGATGAGAACTGGTAATAGCGATGAATTTGATTAGAGATTCTGAGCTCTGAGGACGGATGGATTACAGTTCTATCGATCACTTACCCATCTGCTGATACAAGCTGCCGGATACACGCTCGAGGCGCAGAGTGCAAACAATATGAACAGGTTGATTTTTGCCATTATGATATCACCTTAGAGTTGGTTGTTTTGCAACTTGATGTATCGGAGATTATGCGTTGGACTTGTCCATAGGCAGGTCTAGCACTACATGAGGAAACGAACTGATCACGGATGACAATTTGCAACAAGAAAGTCGGTGTTTTGGTGAGGACCCTTTGTCTCGCACCACGGAAATCAGCAAAACCAAAGGACAAAAGATGCGCGGTAGAATCGTCCAGAACTTGCTACGGCTAAGAATCTCTTGGCCTGGACTCGAGGCACTGGTTTCGGGCCCGGGAACCCGAAACCAGAACTGAATCGCTCTCATGGGCTAGAGGGATGCTAGAGTGCTTTGTTCGACGACTGTGGAGAAGCGAATACAAAGGGTCATAAAATCGTGCAGCATTCATCCTGTTATAAGCCATGAGGATTCCGCTTTTCCTGTCGGATTCGAATGCGCCAGTAATCGGAATCGCATGTGCGACGCACCCCAAACTAGCGGTGATCCGCCGGGCTCCTTTGAGCATCTAAAAGACTGTAAACAACACCCCTCCACTCCTATACTGGAACACGAGAATATTGTCAACAACGCCCAAGAGAATGATGCATGTCGGTTTTATTAATGCTTATTTGCATCAAGGTGATTCTCAACATTAAACATCAAATACTTTGCCAACATATGGACAGAATTTCTTATTCAGAACGGGTGAATAGTTGATCTCCTCTGGCCTTGGTGGCAGCGGAGGCGGAGGCGGGGTTCTCCGAGCGCAACAGTTGGGTACGTGGTGCATGCGGCTCAAGTCAATTTTATCAATGAAATCCGAACTTCCTCCTGGCTCGACCCGACTATTTTCATCCAAGTTGTGCTGCTGACAAGGTAAGCCAATCCTATAATAAGGACAATCTAGTGGGCACTCTGAGTTTGATCGCAATACAAGTTTGCGCTTGGCGCATCTGGACGACACAGAGGTCGTAGTGGTTGAATTTAGAGTGCTGGTGGTCTCATTGACCGTTGCAAACGAGATAGTTGCAGCTGAGCAGTTCGTGGAATTCAATTGCGTCGAGGTGGCACCCTTTTCCGATAAAATCTTTCTTGCTGTGTTGCGGTCCAATTGCCATGTTTTACAAAATCTAGGATAGCAATCTGATTTCATGAGATCATAAATTTCGTTTTGTGCTTCACAGAATAAGTCAGCCTTGGGTTCTTTCATATTTTTGATTATATTCTGTAAGCAAGCATAATCTATGTTCACTGGTTGTCTAGCTTTCTCACTCAGATAGTCGTTGAATATTTGGGTTGCGATGAACTTGGTCAAATCTTTGCCCGCCTTGTCTGGTTCCAACTTGCGGTACCTCTCACAGGCTAAGTAGAAGTCGATGTTTTCGTGGCAGTATTGCTGTTTCAGAAATTGTCTAAATACTTGCACGTTGTCTTTGTTGGCTAGAAAACTTTTGAAGTCGGGTAGAGGTTGTACTCGCGTGCTGGAAGTATCTTTCAATAAGTCAGCGAGGGCGACTCTGGATAGCTGTCGCACTGCTGCCTCCCTCTTNTGAACCTTCTTTTTATTACTATCAATCTTTAGGATCTTGTTCAGAGAGTCTAATCGTAACTTGTTTGCCGAGGACGTTATACTGTGACTGAGACGTCGCTTGGAACTCATTGTAAGCGGATTTCTCGGACAGTTAACTACTGTCTGCTTCTTGCGCGGTGGTGGCTAAAAGACCTTACTTTGAGTCTCTAAATCTATGGTGTGGTCAGGCAAGAGCAGAGCCTATAGTTATAACCTGCAGGTGCGTGCGATTCAACAATTGCAATAATTANTCACCTAAAATGCGCGCCACTGAACTTGGAGGAGAAGCCTCGAGCCTTGCAATTTGCAACGAACCGTTTATTTGGCCGCGATGCGCGCCGCTGTCCCTCGATTCGGTTCAATCACATGGACAACAGCTGGCCTCGCTCACTTTTCGTCTTTAAACTGAACCCACCAGGTGGACTCATCAACCCTTGAGTTGGGTTAATTATCCTGTTCGTCCTTCGATCCAGAATTAGCTCTAGATATGCCCAACGATCAAGCACCTGGTNGTAATGGATCCGAGTCGCCCGTCAGCGAGGAAGGCGAGCAAAATGAGCAAAACGGCCAGCAAAAGGCGGTCTTACCCGAAGGCAGCGATAAGGAGAAGATGCAAATCATATGGTCACAATTTACTGAGGAGCAGCTCAATAGATACGAAATGTTCAGGAGATCCACCTTCCCTAAGGCATCGATTAAGCGCCTGATACAATCGATTTCAGGTAGTTCTGTGTCCCAGAATGTTGTCATCGCTATGTCGGGCATCGCAAAGGTCTTTGTCGGCGAACTAGTGGAAGAGGCAATCAGAATACAATCCAGATATGGTGAGTCTGGTCCTGTAGAGCCAAAGCATCTCAGAGAGGCTTACAGAGTTATCAAAAACAAGTCAGACAGGACAGTGAGATTAGAATAATTTAATTTTCCTATTAGAGAGTTATTTTACCTATATCCAGTTATAACTGAGTGGCTTGCTACCACTGCCAACAGACTCGATATTGAACCCCAAGTCCCTTAGAGATTGTTTCTCCAAGATCCTTCTACCATCGAATATGAGAGCTGGCTTCTCCATGCTATCATAGATTCGTGAGTAGTCGTAGTGTATGAACTCATCCCACTCGGTGCAAATAACTATTGCATGACAGCCCATAGCACAATCGTACGCATTGTCTAATATTTGGACACAATCTCTATATGCTTGGTTGTTCTTCCTCGCATCACTTGATAGGTCCAATTCGATCCTTTCTCGAGTAACCTTAGGATCGTATATACGCAAGTGTGCCCCCTCATCCAGCAATTGGAGGCAAATGTACTTTGCAGAAGACTCCCTTGTGTCNCCTGTATTGGCCTTAAAGGCGAAGCCAAATATCGCCAAGCGCTTATCATGTACTGTATTATGTAGACATTTAACAATTCTTTGGGATGTTCGGGACCGTTGATAATCGTTCATTTCAATCACTTTATACCAATAATCTGCCACCTCTCTAAGATTCAAACACTCGCTCAAGTAAACTAGATTAAGAACATCCTTTTGGAAACAAGAGCCCCCGAAGCCCATGCTGGCTCTTAAAAAATTGGATCCTATTCTTGAATCCATTCCAACTGCCCTAGATACTTCATCAATGTCTGCGCCGGTAGCCTCGCATATGGTTGCCATAGCATTTATAGAGGATAAACGCTGAGATAGAAAAGCGTTTGACGCCAGTTTTGAGAGTTCAGACGACCAAGTGTTTGTTGTGAGGATCTTCGATTCATCGATCCAGGTGCTGTACAAATCTTTCAATATCTGCACAGCATGCCTACCTGAAGGTGTAGCTGTGTTGCCACCGACTAATATGCGATCCGGATTTATGAGGTTCTCAATGGCAGTACCCTCCGACATGAACTCTGGGTTTGATATCACTTCGAAGTCGATGTCGTGAGATTTGTTAGCCATCAAGATACTCTTGATACTCTCAGCTGCTCTTACCGGTACCGTCGATTTTTCTACTATGATCTTGTTTCTGGTGGAGTGCCTGGCGATGGTTCTAGCAACATTCTCAAGATTTCTCATATCAGCGGCGCGGCCCTTACCAATACCAGTAGTCTTTGTTGGAGTGTCTACAGCGATGAAGATGAGATCTGCCATCTTTATTTGTGAACCAATATCCGTGACAAAGAACAAGTTCTTGCCTCGACAATTCTGCACTATGGCATCCAGACCCGGTTCATAGATTGGAACATTCTCCGAGTTCCATCGATTTATCTTCTCGCTGTCCATGTCGACTACATAGCATTTCAGGTGAGGGCATTTTGAGGCGATAACCGCCATTGTGGGCCCACCGACATAGCCGGCGCCAATGCACAACACCCTCCNTAGCTGCCTGTCGCGATCTAGAACTGTGGTCTCATCCTTATCATGGCCGTTCAGAAGTGGACTCATGGTAGCAGCTAATCAATAAAATTGCACCCTGTTGTATGAATTTAATATCAAGAGCCAATTTTTGAGGAAACCATACTTCTTTTTGTCATTTTGAGTCAGCCATATTCTGCCTCGTGAAGCCGGCAGCTATGCTCCTATGGTGAGCTTCGAGATCGTAAGTTCAAGGCAACTGAACTGACAGATCTGGAAACTGCCGAGTCGACGGTATCGAGGTTCGATGTTAGAGATCAGATGGGGTTTAATGGAGTGCTTGTTTGAAGATATTAGCCATCTGAATACATCGATGAACTAACANAAGTTAAGTCTTTATACAGATACGTGAAGCCTCTAAGCATTTACCATGCACAAACTCATTGAAGCGGATTTTGTTTACATCGACAACGAACTTTTATTCGTTCGCACCATTTAAATGAACCGTAAAGCTTGTTTCTAGTAATGATGGGCGTTTTTTCTGAATCATTGTTTGGTTATCAGAGCTAATATTTAGACCGAGGATCAATAGTGAAGCCTGCTGTTACAATGACACCAGATATTGAGGAGCTGATTAACAAGGTGAACACATTAACCTTAGACAAAAACCGGCTGAGACAAAAGTTGGCGCTGCTCAACCATAATACAGGTGGCTCGACGAACCAGTCTCCTGGTTTACCAGCCTCGCAAGGCAACAATCAACCATTGGAACAAAATCCCTCGGATGCATGTGATACAACAAGCTCAAAAAGTAGCAAGGGCTCCTTAGGCAACCGATTGATCAAAGACTTTTCGGCCAACACGATCGGGGGAGTCGAATGTTCTACATCATGTGAAGATGATCTGTTATTCATGAACAATCTATACAAGAAACGAATAGAAGAGTATGACGAAAAATGGGATCACATTCAAAGTAAATGCTCGGCTTTATTATCTGAGGTAAATGCTCTCCAAAAACAATACGCCATTCAAAAGAAAGAAAATTTAGATCTGGAGGAAAAGCTCAGACTCCAAAGTGATGAAAACGATAAGATCAAAGGCGAACTCCAAACTGTTGTCTTGAACTATGAAACTCAATTAAGTGCAATGAGTGAACACTTGTCTATGATCACGAGTCAGGTTAGCCTTGGATGACGTTTTAGAAAGGGAAACAGCCTTATCAAAACCTCATTACATGATCGTGGGCGAGCATCCGCCAGTAAATATGAGTCACCTTATCCAAGACTTGAGGACGGAGGAGAGTCTGAATTGTTTGAGGACCCTATCCAAATTGCAGCCCGGGGGAATCAGCAGCAACGAGCTAAGCAAACCCTGCTACAATATTGTTGTTGGAACTTCGTATATAAAGTTACAAGGATGAATCACCTCTAGTAACATCCTACGAACGAAAATCCTCCTGCATGACATCCCTCGTAAATTGGTGCCTAGCAGCAGCGTGAATAATACACGGAAATCAGCGCATTTGATTCTACAGCCTATTCGCTCGAGAGCGTTAGCCAGACTCATTTGTTGTCGGGGAAAAATCAACTTCGAAGAGAATCGACCACTATACGCCTAATTCCGGCCTAAACGAAATTGGCGCCATACTAGCCCCTCCTCCACATACACACAACTTCTCTAACTTCTGAGGATGTACTGTTGCTTAAATANGTCTCCAAGAGATTCCGCCTCTCGATCTATCATTCCAGAGGGTCAACTTGTCTAGTTGGATAGCTATAATGAACAAGGACTCTATAACTCCCTACATGAGCCATCAGGATATGGTAGCCATCAGGATTCGGTCGAACCAACTGTCAGTGGATGGATCTGGTTTGGCATAGTTGTGAATGAGCAATTGGTTTGTCAACCCCTGATGACGATAAGTGAACAGAGGGAGAGAGAACGAGTGAGTGAGTGAGGGAGGGAGAGNGGTGGTAACAAGTGCATAGCTTGTGAGGAGTCGATGACAAGTTGAGTACCAGTGGTGTGATACCGCCATAACTATTAGGCACCACACTCGGAGTTGGCTGGAAGGACGAACAAAAATTATGATAATGTCACAACTCGATTGATCAAGCTCGGAGACCGCCAAAGAGCAGTTATGGAGGATAGTGGTCTTGATTGAATAAACTAGTCGGCCAGTTTAATCAGCGCCATTGATCGCCTTGGAAAATGGCCAATTGGGCTAAGCGAGGCTGCGCAACTTTTCTACGGACGACAATGCTCTCGAACATATCTGAAATACCATTAGGTTGCTAGAGTNTATCGATCTGCCTGATAGATTTGGCGGATTCCTGACTCTCAGCTCGATGCGCCTTGTAGTAAGGCTGACTCTCCTGGCTAATTCGATACGTTTTCATCCTCTCTTCAAATATAAGTTGAAAACCCATTTGGCGGTTTTCAGAATAGACCAGTGACTACAAACGCTTGTTCTAGTCGATGAGTTGATTCTACGAGAAATAAGAAATAAAGAATAGTGAAAGAGCGAGAAGAATTCGTCAAAGCGGAAGCAATCCAACTGACTGTTGCGAAAAACTAGCTCAAGTGTTGCCACATCTTTGGCCATAGAGCCCAGCTAGACCGGTAAACAATCATAATTTCGTGGAAAACATATATTGAACATTATGAAAGAATGGGGGCTGGGACCGTGAATTCAAGTAAGACTCTCACTAGACTCCTACCTTTTCGCGCGCTTTCATTCCACCACCGACATCGTCGTCACCGTTGTCCCTAGGAGTTACCTAGTCGGAAAATTACGAAATCTGTTCACATACCATATAGAGGAATTAACAAATTGAACTTGGTCGCGTCAACATACAAAGCACTCACCACCAGAGTATTAATATCGTCCACAATTCGTTTGTCCTGAGAATCCATCAACATTCAGTTGGTCTCACTCCAGCGAGAGGGAGAGAGAATTGAGGTTTGCAATAGAGCGAGAGAGGGAGCGAGATTTCGAGGGCTCAAGAGGAGGGCAGACTAAGCCACGTTTGAGTTGCTACAGTCACAAATAGAACGCTTAGAATCATCATCCCCCAGCAACGGCAAGCTAAAACTGGAAAGAATACAGCTTTGTTATCTGTAGGAGTTAACTGCTTTGCCAGAGGATCGTTAGCCACGGGAGGCTGGCAGGTTGTGCTATAAAACTGACATTGGAACTCGATTTCATCTAAACCTGAGACCCTTTGCTCCCCTCAATGATGAAAACAACCAACTTCGTCCGTCATCTGCAAGCTCGGTCGGTGGCCAGAGTGGCACTGGTTGAATCATCGCCACCAACACACGCGCCGGAGCTCCCAACCGCTAGCGTTGCTGCTTTAACCGATGCCGCTGGACAGGTCACTTCAACTTCAAAACCCTCAGCAAATGCTCTGAATTTAGATGTAGCGAGAAAGCAGGTAGAAGCGCAAGAAAGTCAAGTTTGCGGCCACGATGAGCTTGATTTAACCTTCAATGATAGCCGAAAGGCCTATAAAAGCAAGACGATGCGCCAATTGCTGCGCAACTACTTTGTGCTTGGTCTTTGTTCAAACGAGTTCTTGGTTAAAAACAACGGACTTGTGATGAAACTTACTAGGTCTATTGTAGGTAAGCGAGGCTTTGAGCAGATAATGCGCTCGACTTTCTATGGTCAGTTTGTTGCTGGCGCAGACGAACAAGAGATTGTTCCCGTCATAAAACATCTCTCCTCCTTTGGAGTGAAAACGATCCTCGATTACAGTGCGGAAGAGGATGTCAAAGAGGAGGAGGTGAGGGAAGATGCACGGGCAGATGTTGAAAAGAACCAGAGTGAGCTGAACTATCTAGCCAACGTGGATGGTAGCTCACCATTACGCCGCTACCAGCAATCAACCGATTTCGCCGACAGGCGCAAATACTTACCAGTTGCAAGGACCTACTTTTACCATGGCGAGTCCCAATGCGAACGAAACCTGGAGATCTTCTTCAAAGCCATTGAGGCCGTGGCAAAAACAACCGGCAACACAGGTTTTGCTGCAATCAAGCTAACTGCGCTGGGCCGACCAAGACTACTGATGAAATTGAGCAAAATAATCGACTACATGCGTCAAATTGAGGGCCACTCAAGGGCTGAAAGCTTAACAGATCTACTGAGAAGGTTTAATTCGCTGAGCAAAGCTCACATAAATCCTTTGGACGAGGACGAGGAGGAGATGCTGTTCAACNTGATGCGCCGAGTTAACAGGATAGCCGCCTACGCAAGCCAGGTTGGTGGCGCCCGTTGCATGATTGACGCCGAGCAAACTTACATGCAACCAGCGATAAACATGATAGCAATGGAGTTAATGCGCCAGTACAACAGACGAGAGGCGATCATTTTCAACACTTATCAGTGCTACCTGAAGGGTGCCCAGGAACAGGTGAAGCAGGACCTGGCGCAGGCAAGAAAGGAGAACTTCTTCTTTGGGGCCAAGCTGGTGCGTGGCGCTTATATGGAGCAGGAGCGAGCTCGTGCGGCAAAATTGGGTTACGAGGATCCCATCAACGAATCGTTCGAGGCAACAACCAAAATGTATGAACAAACTCTCTCATATCTGATGGGTGAGATTGAGCGCGAGCTCAAGTTGGACGGCGACCAGGACGGGCAAAATAATCGGCGCATCAGCATTATGGTTGCAACTCACAACGAGGACGCAGTTAGATTTGCCCTGGAACAAATGGAGAGGAGAGGAATAAAGCCCGGTCATAAGGTTATCTGTTTTGGCCAACTATACGGAATGTGCGACCATGTTTCATTTATGCTTGGCCAGGCTGGTTACTCGGTCTACAAATACACACCTTATGGGCCGATTGAGGAGGTGTTGCCCTACTTGGGAAGGCGCGCAATCGAGAACCACGGCTTCCTGAGCAAGTTGCAGCGAGAAAGAGCCCTGCTTGCCGAAGAGATCCGAAATCGACTCATCACGATGCGCTGGTTCTATAAACCGGTTGGCAACTATAGACCGGTCTAGGCGCTGGATGTTTGCCATGACCGCTCGACTTGTGGTCAGCGGTTGCATCATCCCTGGTAGAGGCAGGTGGAAGGGGGACGATTTTTTGACGACAGTGGTGAAATGTCAATGCTTGTTGAGTCTAAGTGGAGCGAGAACAGGCTTTGGTAGGCTAGTCTCTCTAAATTAAATTGGCAAACACTGTAACTAATATTTTGTGATAAGGATTTTCACTTCGCCTTTATTGTTTCAGACNTATTGAAAGTTCCAATCAATTTGCTCTTCGTTCAGCATTCAGCTTTCTTCCACCTAGATAAATATTTGACGTCGTCAAATGCTGTCCTCCTCCAGTCGAGAGCTGTTGAGGATACTGACTGAAACCACGACTAGAAAACCAGATACCGGCGCAAAGCAGGTGAACAGCTAAGGGCAGTTTGCAAAACGGTGCTCATTATCGAAAGAATACTGAAAAAGACGACGGAGTAGCTATCGTGCATCGAAGATATCGCAGACGAGTAGACTAAACTTGGGCTCCTAAGGCTTATCCTGGTTCGTGGCGTCGAGTGATTGCCAGTCGGCACGCCAGCTCCGTTCACCATCACGCCGTTTTCCTGAGCATTGTCAGCCCCAAAGGATCCTGTTCTATGATCATTGATATGAGTGCCCAAGATGCGAGTACCCCCCTCAAGGCCAGCGAAGAAGGACCAATCAACGTCCTGGCTGTCTTGAGATGAGCCCTCACTTTCTCTGAGACTGGTTGGCAGAGCCCTTTGCGCTAAATTTGATGAAACGCAACCAAACCACCACTCGGATGAGAGTCGAGGGAAGGGCGGCCGACCTCTCGATTCAACCTGAATTGTATGTTGGAATCTCAATATCAGTTTTACTGTCTCGACAGAANCCNAGATCTGCTCATACGAAGCTATTCACTCACCCTAAAATCCTTATCATTGAAACGATAATACTGATTCCCCTTGAAGAAATAAGTGACATTATTCTCCCATTTGAAAGCTGCATTGATGTGAAATGGAACTCCATTCCAAATTTTGATTGAACGAGGATACTCGCTGCTAACGGGCGGGTCAGCTTTACTATCGAAACGCCAATACTCGGTGCCCTTGAAGATGTACGTCCTTCCATTGCCGCTCCAAACAAATGCCGCNTCAATATCATCGGGGATACCTGCGAAGCCTGCGCTAATCAACTTTGGATAACCAATGTCCCTGCGACGATTCCTGAAGCGCCAGTATTTGTTTGCCTTGAAGAAGAAAGTCTTGCCATCCGGCCAAGTCAATGCAGCATCAAGAGAGCCAGGTAAACCCTCCCAATCAGCAGAGATTTTTCTAGGGTAACCTTTAGCTAGGCCCTCACTTGTGAGCAACCAATAGTAGTCGCCCTTGAACACGTAGGAGTTGCCGTCCTCAGTTCTAGTCACGGCGTCTATGCTCGATTCGCTGCATAGATCGGGCGGGTAGTTTGAGGGTGTAGAAGACCCTAGAGGACCGCCTTCTTCGATACCATTCTGGCCTAGNCCATTTGAGCTTGACATATCTGGGATGCTATTCTCATCCTCATGCATTTCTCTCGAATCTGGATGCTTTGGGGCAAAGAATCTGGGTTTGTCTGGCCTGATTCCAGAATCATGAGTTGAAACGGAAAACTTGGTTGTAGATGGCAGGCTTCTCGCGCTGGTAGTCGCTTGAGAGCTGGTAGATTGGATTGGTATCGGGGTTGTTGGCGTTGGTGTCACAGTTGGATGAACAGTNTCGGGCATTGTTTGAGGAACNTCAGGTAGGAACGGTTTTTCTCCATAGAGCGCCTGGATGGCTAAAACATCATCGATGTGGAGCTTAAAGTTGGGTTTGTACTTTTGATAAAACGGCGCCATCAGCGCCTCGCGAACGTTGCTATGTCCTAAACCTAGCGAGTGGCCCAACTCATGAGCTGCCACCTGGAAGATGTTTGTGCCCGCATAAGAATCTATGGTCCAGTATTCCTGGTCGTCGAAATGCGCGTCGCCACCGTATTGGGGAAAGTAGGCGTGGGCCAGAGTGTTTCCGGGCCCATCAAAAGCGTCCCCATCGCCGTGATCGCCGCTCGCAAACCTGATATCAATATGAACCCGGCCATCTTTNTTCACAACAAAGTTAATCGGAGCAACCTGCGACCAGATGCCGAACGCCTTTTCGATTTGTGCGTCAACCTCGTGGCGTTTTCCATTGAACCGGGTGGGATACTGCGAGATCCTGTAAGTTAGCTCCTGGCGCCTCCATTTGCTGCCCTGAAGTGCATATCTCTTCCTTCTAACGGAACGCAAGTTGATACTGACTGGTGCACCTCTGACTCTTGCGCCTGCTTGAGATTGGTCGACGTTACCGCAACGAGGCATTTGCATGNACCGCAAAGTTAGCTCGTCGACATCACCTAAACGGCGTGTTGAGTCATATTCGAGAGAGATCTTGTTAGATTTTCGCGCTTGCTACACTAAATCAAACGCCCACGACGCAGGCATCGCGAGGAGCCAGGTCGGAGGGGATTTGAGAAGAAACGAATAATCTATAATCCAGACAGTTGGTAGCAGAACAAACTCAGGTCAACAATGGCCGTCACCTAGAGAAAGGATAAGAATCGCTAAAAATATTCTTGGGAGCCGTCTAAGTCTGGTTGTTTGTGACGACACTTATCAGCTGTCTGAATCAGTAGATAAAGAGACAAATTTGTTTGTTATGAATCTCTCCACCGTCATTGAGATGTCCTTCTCGTGACTGTTTAAAAGGTTGAGCAGATCGTAAAATCGCTGTGAGTAAGGCAAGGAAAGTTTCTTCGATGGATTTTTCAGGTTCAAGTTTGAGGTCGCAAGATGTCTTGCTGGCCGCCTTGGTTTCAGTGGCCTGTTTTGGGGCCATAACGGTCGTTCATCTTTACAAGAATGTCTACAGTTATTGGACGAGAAAAGGTATCAGAGGGCCAACTCCGCTTCCCATCTTTGGAAACTTTCTATCAATTTTGTTCAGAAATCAGATGAAACGTCACATGGAATGGATGAACAATTATGGGAAAATTTACGGAACTTATTTCGGAACAAAACCGCGTTTGGTGATCGCAGATCCTGAGGTGATGCAGCAAGTTTGCATCAAAGATTTCGATGCCTTTCAAGATCACGATCTGTTGGAGTTCTTTAACAAATACCAGAAGAACTTCCTCTTNTTCCTCAAGGGCGATCACTGGAAGAAGGTGCGCGCCATGATGACTCCCACTTTTACCAGTGGAAAGATCAAGAGGATGTTCAGGTTTCTCGACGAGTGCGCAAACGATCTGATCCAGTGCTTTGAGGAACAGCTAATCGAGAAAGGTGGCAAAGAGGCTGTAGTGAATGCAAAGGACACGTACAGTTTGTTCACAATGGATGCGATAGCCACCTGTTGTTATGGTCTCAAGTTAGAGAGATCTGGTTCCAAAGACATCAAGTCAGCAGCNTCCCGGAATCGCTTCGTTGATTTAGGGATGAGGTTGTTCCAATTCAACTACTTGAGAGTACTATTCTCCGTNATGATGCCTAAACCCTTTCTTAGGATGATAAATTACAAGCTAACACCAGAGAGCATCTTAGATCCGCTAGCAAAGGTGGTTGATCAGCTCATTCAGAAGCG
>Ga0058699_1000194_pt1 | contig 17897 bp, 9 predicted proteins | sample AgamicAtPe_FD_55078 | JGI IMG/M metagenome (GOLD analysis project Ga0058699, IMG submission 55078) | Agave microbial communities from Guanajuato, Mexico - At.P.e | ecosystem: Host-associated > Plants > Phyllosphere > Phylloplane/Leaf | place: Guanajuato, Mexico | collected 2012-10-15 | reverse complement strand
TGTAAAAGTTGGTCATTCTACTTTCTAATAGAGTCGTGAGTTCCGCAGCTCTGGGAGAGAATTCCATACTTGAACAAAGAAATTGAGAGAGTTAAGGGAGACTCTAAAAAAACTCAAAAAGATATTATTTACATGCGAATCGATCGACTGAGCTCTCTTTTCCAAATGCTACATAGACTCTTCATTCTTTTTCTTTCCCTTTACACTGAAAAAGCGGTGCGTCTTCGGTGCATTCGCCTCTGAATCTCATTTTGGATTTGGATACGAAAAAAAAGAACGGCTTATAGCGACACTTCTTGCTCCGATCGGACTGCCCTTGCTGCTCTGGTTGAACTAACTGACACTCTGACTTCATCAAGAAGTTGCCCGCCCACTAGCGCTTGAGCTAATACTATTTTATCCAAATATGATATATGGAAACTAGCTCCACTCAGACTCTAGCGAGATCGCTAACGTACTCATCGCTCTTACTCTTCCGCCTACCTTTCGCGGGTAGTCGATGGGCCACTTCATCCCATGTACGTTTTTATAGACTTGCTCCCCGGACTTCCCACTTCTAACTTACTTATTTCAGGGCACGTCGTTTTCCTACTTGCTCGAAACCGGACTTGCATCGAACTCCAACTCAACAGTATTCGAGTCCCCTACTAACACTCAGGGGAATCAGACAAAAGGGTAAAACAGAAGAGGGAAAGCGAAGAGGCGCGAACTCGAACTCTGACTCTCCGCTCCTCATCCCCCTTCCGAATTGGAATCTTGCTAGCGAACTCGAACTCAAGCATCTTCTCCCTTTCGTTCGTTCCTCACTGCACTCCCACAAACAAGCGATCGAGCAAGGGCGCCGTTCGCTCGGCTTAACAGCGCCTCACTTCACTCATACACGTCGGAATGCTAGATCGAACTCAACTCTAGGGTTCTATCTTAACCGAAACAAGACTAAACTATAGCTACTAAAAACATTGATTTTCTTACCAACAAGAGGGGAAAGCATACAGTCGATCCAGATCTTCAATCATAGTAGGGTGAGGGACTCACAAAGACTAAAAGAGAAGATCACACCGACAAGCAATGAGAAAACAAATAGTATAGCACTCACTATAGCCTAGCCGTTTCGCGAGGCTCTTCGACGACCTCACTTCGCTCGCCTCATGCATCCTTAAGACCCCAATTAATGCCTATGACCCACGGGGTAAGGACTTCTTGGTCTAGCTTCACTCAAAATCAGGATTGCTTACATCTATCAGAGGACTGTAAAGGAAGTCGCGGGGGCTCCTCCTTCTAAACGTCGGCTGGCAGTAGTAGATCGTTCCCAGGGCTCGATTTACTGCTGTATGTCTTGTTCGCGCCAATTCGGCTATCTTCGATCAAGGTCTTAGTATTATCCACGACATTTTTTGATTACAGTCTTTACCTCTAGTGGACTCTTTTGAATGGCGAATAGTATTGGTTAGTTTAGGCAATCCGACCTCTTCCTCCAGTAAGGTGTAGACCGAAATGGATCTACTTCCATCTATGAGATTGTTAGGCAGATGGATTCGCCAAGCGCAGACCCGCGCCGACAGCAGCACAAAAGAGCGGCGTACAAGCGGAACAAGACCAGACTGATAACTTAATTGAAAATGAATTCGGAAATGAATGGAAGGTTTAAAAAATCGGATAAAAGAATGAAATTCGTCGGAAGTCTTAGCTAGCTTTAAAGTGGGGTCTCAGGATTTCTGCTGGCAAGCCTTTATTCTTTCTATGGTCGGGCTCAGACTTGTCCGTTCAAGGCCGTAGGATAAGTCCTTTCCTTTCAAGCAAGAAGGACTCGGCTTACTCACCAGGAATGCACCCTAAGGGAGAGTTCCTGGGTCACTCAAACAAGCTAGTAAGGAGATACTTATCAAACAAAACAAACACAACCAATCCTCAATCCCCCCGGGGGGACTTCCGCGAGACCAGGCGGGCGCTCCTTATTAACTTAACGCGTTAAAGTCACTCTCTCACCAAACGCTTAACGCTAAGGAAGAGAAGAAAGCATTGAAGCTCACCTCGTGCTTCCATCAAACGAAGCACTCGGCTCCCACTTCCTTCCAAAAAGGGTTTTGTCCCATTTCCTGAGTTACACGAATTCCGACCTATGTGATGTGCGAAATCGGCTTACTTATAGTTGCGTATAACTACTGCCTGTATAGCCAAAGACTAACATGGGCGGTTCCTATATATGAGCATTCTTGAGTGCGGGTTGATGTTAGTGGTTGGGGCTCGACTGGATGGCATGGGTAGAGCTATCTTGCCTTCCTCCATACAGTACGGCGCGCTCCCGTCACCCTCGGTGGCACGGTATGCCTTCGTTGATCTGTTTTGACAATACAGATGAATGTCTCTTTCTCCCCCGTCAGTCGAACCACTTTACGGTTCAATGCTTGTCTGTATTCCTTTCGGCAGGTAGCTATTCAGAGAAATTTCTTTCTGACGTGCTGCTAGCTTCCTTTATTTATCAAGTAGGGACTCTTTTTCGAAAGATAAGGCCCCGAAGGAATGAGATGCAGTTCTTTAATCATTCCAGTCATCATTTTCAGTCCGAAATTTTTTATTTGATTCAGAGCTGGAAAGGAGGAAGACTGCACGCCGCCCCTTTACTGGATTGGCTAACCCACAAGATCTTTTTTAGGAGATAGAGAGCCTGCTGAGCAAACCGGCCATCTCATATAGTATGAGCCAGGAAATGGGTTCTGAGCCTCTCCTCTACTACCAGCGGCCTGAGTTCCCCACGCTCCGATCACCAGCACTTAGTTCCTCTTGACTCTGCAATTCCCTCAGCTTGATAAGCCTACGTCTTATAGACCTAGGACTACCATAACCAAGCCTTTCAGGACTTCGATCAAGATAGGGAGTTCGCCCCAGAAGACAGTAGTAAAGCTTTCGGAATATGTAGCTGTCCCCGCGACTCTGTATATAAATATTATAAAATGACTGAACCCTTTTGGCATGATCCCGCTATGGACCTTTCTAGTCGAGCGGCGCAACTCCAACCCCAAGCTCACTCGTACCCGGAACAAAAGGAAGCACAAGAAATAATTAGTTTGAATAGGAAAGGAAGTCAGCTGGTAACTAGCCTCTATGGTCCGCTCTCCTCTCTGTAGTCCTATGGTAACTCGCGCCTTTCGTCACTGGTGACTGCCCTCCTCTCCGTCTCCTACTCCCCCTTATCTCAACTAGAAATTATCAAAATTTTCGAAACGTCGATTGTTGACAAGGAATGGGCTTCTACCTGGAAGAAGCTCTGACTTCTTTGCGTAAAGAACCTAACCGAACGCTTCCGTCTGAAGTTAATAAAAAAAACCATTTGACCTTTCAGCCAGTGTAGGGCAAGTGGTGGCAATAACAATCTGAACTTTCTGGAATAGGAACCAGAACCGGAATAGGAAAACAAGTGGACACACCCGCAAGGAAACCCATCTCGAAACCGGCGAGTTGCTTAAAACCTCCCTTGTTGTCTTGCTTGCCTTCGGATAAGAAAGACTAGTCGCTTTAACCTGCCTTCCTAGCTCTAGTTGCCTTAAGGCTTGTCTTTCTTTCAGAACCTTGTTACTTTTGAGCTGCCCTTTCGCCTGAGGCTTTCGGACAAGACTACTTGCTCCAGTTGGTTAGTAACCTCCCTCTTCCGCTTTCAGGCAAGGGGGGATATGAAGGGAGAGTTGAGCGGAACCAGGCATAGATATAAAGTAATACAAACAAAGAAGCCCGACCCGAGTTCAACGTCTTCAGTAGCAGCTGCTTTAGGGAGCGTCTTTCATTCTTCAGGCCTCCCGGCAACATTACATGCTAGTTTAGTTGGTGGAGCTGTTGTAGCGAGTCGAGTAACTGACCTTTTGACTTTGGCTTCTTCTTTCTAGCGATAGTTGCCAAACGCTCTTGTAGAACTATACCTACTTCCTTCCTTTTCTCGGTTGCGAACTAGAGTCCAATTCCCAATCAATCCCTTTCGTACCATCTTCTTACTTATTATAGGATGAATCTGATTAACTTCCTGAACCACCAGCAGTTGACTCTGGGCATTTAGTCCTTACTCCTTCCGACAACAGCGCTTAATTCTATGACACCACCACCGGTACCGGTTAGGAGAGCAGCTTTTTTTCCCACTTCTCTTACTGATGTGGCATTTGGCCTTCAAAGAGATGATTCAATAGCAGTAGCACCAGTCATGAACCCAAGAGCTCCAACTCGTACTCATAGTTAAGCAGCGGCAAGACTAACAGGGGAAAGATCCAGAGCGTCTATTTACTCAACGGCTGATTCAATTGCAACAAGAGCACATTCAATAGCAGCCTACTCTGGGAATGAATATGAGACTAAAGTCCCTCTGTGCATCCTACTACTAGCAGCTCCTTCTATGTCCCTTCTTATACAATGCATATGGATCCACGGATGACATACCCATTCGTACCATCTCAACAGCTCCCTTGCCTTACTTCTTCCACCCGAAGGGTTCAATTCACTAACTCATATATCCTGCATGTTCAGGTAACATTGGCTAACTCCATGTTCAGTCAGATAACACCGGCCAACTCCGAAAACAAATTTCTCCTATCAATCCAGCGAGCAGAGGGTTCAGGCCACTATACCATTCCGGGATTCGGGCGGAGCATCAATAGTCTATAGGAAGCGGATTCATTTGCAAATTTGTCTTATTTCCCCATCGCCTATCGTCGTTGATCCAACCATTTCATGCATGTGGGGTTGTCCAGGCCGGAGAAGGGAGAAGTTCAAGCGAGGCTCATCCGGAGAAGAGAAAAGTCCAGGCGGGGCTCCGACCAATCAGTCACAATCAGAGTGAGGTTCTCCAGGGGAGGCGGGGGAAAGAAGGGGAAGAGCAGGCGTTTGATGCTTGTTTACTTATTCAGTACGGGCGAAGCATATACGACATTCAAACTATTCTTCTTGATAAATCAATGCCTTTTATTCCCACCCTCCGACCAATTCATAAATATCACCCATGCTTCATGTAACGAAGTGCATTTTTCATCCGGTGCGATTGATCGATTCATTCCCCTCTATATTCCGGGTAGAACTTCCCATTATGATTTTTGATCCCACAGTTCTCATTTTAGATCCCACCCATGTCAAATTAGTAACCTCTCCCGCCTGCCTGCTACGGGAGAATTTGTCCATTTCATCTTCACTGATAAGGGAAATTTGTTACAACCTTATATCCCACTCACCCCGAGTGGGGTGCTTCCAGGGAGATCGACCAAGCTTACTCATAATCTCAGGTAGAGGAGTGTAATCTTCCACAAACCCCATCCGCTACTTGGATCCGGGTCGGGCCCCCATACATAGCTAGGTCTTGAGTAGACCTTTTCGCATGGCATAGAGAAAGACACGAATTTAGGAAGAAACCCCTACCCTATAGCTCCTTTAGAGCATCTCCTACTTCCGGAACGGGATAGAGGAGAATACATAAAGGAACTAAAGGTGAGAAGTACGAATGCTCTTCCGCAACGTGGGTTACTGAAGAGCTAGAGCTGTAAGGGGCACTAAGACTCCCTCGATCTCTCCTCTTCCCCACCCTCACACCTACCTGAACGAACAACTAAGACTGACTTTCCCTTGGACACCCATCAAGGACTTAAAAGCAAGGAAAGGGGCACTCCCTTGGGACGACCTCTTTTGAGCAGGAATAGTAGACCCTAGCAATGCAGCCCTTCTCTTTTTAAGCAGGAATCGTGCCTTATATATATATATATAAGATATAAGGAAGAGCTCTTCCCTTTCCTTCTAGGTTCTATTTATCTTCCCCCCGATATCCTTTAAAATGTCTCTACCACCCTCTTAGCAGGTCGGTCAGTCTCAGTAGTAGAGGAAGAAGAGTCCACTGATCATCAGTTACATCACAGTAGTGGTCCTCTTGCCTTTGCCTGGCGGAGTCAGCCCTTAATGGGCAATTCAGACATCACATTACACACCGCAGTTGAACCGTGCTTTAGATCACCGGGCATAGCAGAATGAGGAGGCTCGGCCTGCAAGCTCTAGCATACTATAGTAGACAGAAAGCACAGCGTAACCAATCCAGCCGACAGAAGCAAAGCTAAGAGCTCAACGAACGAGTAAAGAAAGCAAGGGTAGCAGCCCCTTGTCTCGAGTATTCCCCATACGTCAGGATTATGCTTCTTCTCCTCTACACTTTGCAGAGCCTAACTGTCCAGAACAGAACCTAAGCCTAGCCTCGCAATTCATTGTAGGTATCGAATCGAGGTTTCAACGACTGAGACAGGTCAGTGAGTAATGGAATAGCCCGTTGGGCACTACCGGACACAATGAGAAGAGAAGCGGCTCAGCCAGCAGCACAGTCCTAGGGCTTCATCAGCGAAGGAATAGCACAACTGTCACTAGCGAAGCGAAGCGCTCCAACCAAAGTCAGGGGGGCACGGCGCGCACATAACAATCCATCATTCATTTGTTGATGAAATGAAAGAAGAATGTCGATTTCGTTATGGATGACGCACACAATTCATTTGCTTATTGCATTCGATCAGACAAGTCTTGGCTTGTCCCTTGCTCAGGGGTAAAATGCATCTAAGGGGAAATCTTTCGTATAGAAAGGTTGGCTGTTTTTGTGTTGCCTCAGCCGCTAAAGGTAAAGTGTTTCTTTCTCCAATTACTTACCCCCGGACAAGTTGAGAGACAAGGGCTCTTTGTCCAGAATCATCAATAGAAAAGGTTGGTAATCAAAGGATCTTCTCGTGAGCTTAGTTTCGACGGGAAGGCAAAAATCGCAAGATGTTTTGATTGCCCGATGACAGGAAGAGAAGAGCCCCTCCCTTTCCAAGTGAAGCATGACCTCACATCTTCGACTCCTCTCAACTGAAGCAGGAAACACTCCTAGGAAGAGGTCCTTTCGACCGGCTTACCTATTTCCCATCCCCTTTCCCTGCTATATTCTCTTATAGTGATCTGACTGCTTGCCTAGCGGAAGCAGCCTGTTTCGCGTCATTCTTTCCTAATGCATGCACGGGGCTCCTAACAAGCACCACAGGGCACGAAAGCGATGCGAAAGCGTGAAACAGACCACCCTTCCATCCTCGAAACACCGGCCAGCGGGGTCCCTTTCAAGTGAACGGCGCTGGAAAGGATGCTTCGCTCCTGTAGATTAGTCAGTCGGGTCAATCAGTAGTGGTGGAATTGTCCACACCACAGGAGCAGAATGAGAAACTGCTCAGCCAGCCCAGCCCGCCGCACACGAAAGCAGCAAAGGAAGAGCGAGCGCGCTACGTACGCGAACAGCACGCTACGCTAGAACGTTCTGTACCACGCAGAGAATGAACGCGACCTTTATTCATGAAAGAAAGTGAGTCTAATTCGCTCTTCTCTTCTCTGCTGGATTAGCCTCATTGGATGCCGCAATCCATGCTTCAATCTGGTCAAGGCATTGGCATTGTTAACCAAAGACTGAACCGAACCGAGCTCTGTTGCGTCAAACTGACGCTATGTCTTTATTGATTATTGATGGAAGCTCTGAGTTCATAGAGGGCAGCTGCGGTTCCTGGTTGAGTGAAGGTCTTTATCTGTCTAAAACAGATAGAAGAACCGAGTGATCGGAAAGGCTGCCTGCCATACCATTGGGGCGAAGAAAAAGATCTTAGTGATAATCCCGTCCATCGTGATCGACGACCAACCTTCTCTCATTTAGGAGGGGTTTTCAGGTGTAGTCTTTCAAAATCCATAGGATGAAGTGAAGCTTCAAAGCTAAGAGAGAAGGGAGAATTTTGACCCTCCTCGAACCGCGTAATGAAGCAAAGTGTTTTAGGGTTGAAGCCAGTAATCTATGTAGCTTAGAATGGGTAGGTCTCTAAGAGCACTGAAAAGTCCAACTCTAAGTGTAACGCGTTCCAACATTTGTTACCTAACAGAAATTCCAAGGCAAAAGCAAGAGTTGGGGCGGTGGCATAACCAGGATCCGGTTGAGTTCTTTTGTAGTACCTCCAACCAACTGGCTCGAATCGTTTTCCCTTTTGGTTGTTGCGAAGCGAATGTAGTCTCAAAATGAAAGTGTGTATGCCAAGCCTTCTATTCTCCTCCTTTATCCTGTGCCCCGCTGTCAGGCTTCCTTCCTCCTTATTGGAATAAGCTCTCCACGCTGCTAGCAAGTGAAACCGCTAAACCAAATTCCGCTTTGTGCCCGACCCTGACTTAAAGAGTAGTTTTCTAAGAAGTGAAGTGAACTTACCCGACCAAGGGGACGAGGAGCGAGACCTATATCTTATTTCGGGAAAGGAAGCAGTTGAGCGATCGCCAATCCAATTATTGTTTTACCGCTTTAAGATGGGCCTTACCGTCAGGGATTCCTTATTAAGACAAGGAAAGAGACCATAAAGTAGGGAGTCCCGGTTGTTGTAGTCCTATTAGTCAAAAGAGGTCACTGTCAGCGATTAGGTCTCAGCGAGTAGGCTCATGTCATCGATAGGGAAAGAAGCAAGTAGGTTTGGCTGACATTCCTCGATCGAATCAAAAGCTGACCATAAGTGACCAGTAGCCGTAGTGAAACCAAAGGATGGATTTCGTCCTCCTTCTTCAAAAGGTAGTGGTGAAGTAGGCCTAGGCTTTCGCTTTCAGTAAGAAAGAAGTTCAAATGAGGACTCGTAGGAAGGAGTGGGCATGCCGTACCTGAGCCTAAACGGGGTGCATTCCATTTATTTTTCGGCTTAGCCTGCTAACTTGATCCAATAGGTAAAGCGCTGGGGGAATCGTCACGTCTATGGTGAATCAGACTTTCTACCGAGATCGCTAAGCGGGCTTATAAAGCAAGCTGTCTTCCCACGGTAGAGGTCTTATTCATAGTCCATCTTTTTCCGTAACCGAAGATGAGTCCCCTATTGGTCGGACTCTAACTAGCCAGTCCCAAGCCGACGCCGGTCAGTATCCGGTATCCGGTGGTCAGTAGTGGGCCGAAGCATCCGGTCACTTAGTCCAGTCTGATTTGAGGCAAGCCAGTAGGTGTCAGCGAGAGGGCCAGGATGTTTGCCATTAGATTCAAAAGGAATATGGTCATGCCTTTGTAAATCAATCTGATCTTTTCTGGCAAACAAACCACTTTGATGGATGGACGATATGGATTTATTCGAGATGGTTAACCACTTTTTTAACCGTGAGAGGGAGGTCATTCAGAACCCGCTGGCTCCAGAACCGGTGGAAGTTCCCCACGCCGATCCCCATCAAGAACAACGTGAGGCACTTCGAAGTGCCATTCACACTTTGATTCTTGAGCAAGTTCGGGAACATTGTGAGAAGGGGAAAGGGCGGCTGTCCGTTCACTTTCCGGAAATGGCAGAAAGATATTCCAGTGCCGCAGAGAACATTATGTCTCGCGATCTGGAAATATCTGCGGAGATGGATACTGAAACCCTCCGCGGATGGGTGGAGGAGATAAAGGAGAACCCTAATCTCCTAAAATCCCTCATTATGGAACACCTGTAAGATGAGTCTGCCGCTTTCTTTCATAACAGAGCCGAGAAGGAAGGCTGGCATAGAAGTCTCTCGCGCGCAAGGAGATGCTGCTGCTGGATGTCACGGTTCTGGGGCGCCATGATCCTTCTCTCTGGAACAATCGAGGGCACTGCCTTCCTTCAGCTTTCAGAGGTAGGGGCTGCATCAATCATCGCTCAGTGATCCCTTTATTGCCCCCAATAGCGCTTCGCTTGCATGCAAGGCGGCACGCCAGGTAGACGCGCGCGGGCGAAGGAGATGCATTTCTGGTACTGGTAGTACTGGACAAGCTCTAGGGGAATAATCTCTTTCTTATTTCTGCCCCCATGACGACTAGGAACGGGCAAATCAAAAATTTCACAACGAGAGTTTGAAATCTAATTTATAGGTGCCTTAAGATATTATTGGTCGGTTACGCAGCTGGTGTATTTCGACACGGTATGTCATACATAGCATGGATTGGGAAAGAGTACGGCTGATTTATCACCTTTCTGTTTCAGTAGTGGTCTGTGTCGTAATTCTACTTGATTTTTTTTATTTATCTAATGGAAGCTTCTTGTCTCGGGCCGAATGTGCGGGCTCGGGGCTCCAACTAATCTAGCATCGGCTTGCAGGCCGACGGCACCGGCAGAGGCGGCTCTGTTTGCTTGCATTCTCTGTCGCACTAGAAGCAGGTAGTCAACGAGAGTGTGATCTCGTTATCTACGTCAATGAATGAGACTATAGGCAGACTACTGTAACTACTTAATTGTCATTATAACATAACATCACTATAGACCTTCAACAAGTAGGAATCTAACCTACAATGTCACCCTTTTGAAAAGCCGAAATCACCGTACTGTCGTCATTCGCAAAAGATAGCATCATGATATCTTCTTTGACGATGCGGGTAGACTACCTTCACTTTTCATTGAGCAAACAGAGTTTGGTAGTCGGACCGGTAACTAACTGTTAGAAAGGAATAGACAGAAGAAAGTTTCCGAGAGGAATAAGCGAGTTTCAGAGTAGACCGAACCTCAGTTGACCGATGATTGGGTGAGACCGCTTGCCGAACGCTTCGGACTGTGCCCTCTTGCCTGACCTGATCTTCTCTTGTTTGTTCCCCGCCCTGCTCACGAGTCGACTATTCCAGTATTGGCCGAACTCTTTGGCTGGCTCACACTCTGTCCATGGAACCCGTATTTTCGTCGTATTTGTGACTTTCTTTCGGTAACTGGGCTCCTCCAACTACTGTTGTCTGATCTACGAAATCCCTTCTTTTCTGGCGGAGACCCCTTTATCGAAAGCGAGAACCATAGACCGCTTGCCTTCCTCTTCGAACTGCCCTCTAAAACTCAGTTGAGCACAAATTGCCTTTCCTGAGACTCAAGCCCCGGCTCACTTATTTGCTGGTCACGACCTCTTTGTGGGAGAACTAGTACTTCCCTTTGGGACAGGATTCCACAACTCTATCATTTTCATGAGAGCCGGTATACTTTTGCTCCGACTTCCACTCTTTGTCCCACTGACTGTGCTCGGACTGCTGGAGCCGAAACTGGTTGGTGCTTTGCCGGGTCCAGGAAAAGCGGATTCTCAGTTAGCTGCTTTTTTTTTAGCACAGGAGGGTGGTCTACGATCAGATGGGAGCATACAAGAAAGAGAGTCATAGTTCGGTCCAACCAACTCATAGCCCTCCCGATTCAACAACCTACATCCCACACGGGGAGGGAAATGCAGAGACATCAGATCAACACCGCCTAAATCACCAGACCAGAGGGCCATTCTCACTTGAGTTGAACAAAATTTAAGTCATTTTTGATGTTGCAATCGATACTTTAAAACATCTGATTCTTTCTAATGCTCCTACCAAGCTTTTTTTTTCAGGGTGCAAAAGCGATGCGGAAGAGCGAGACCGCTCTCCTTCCAACCATGAAACCATTCGAGCCTCGGCGCTCGTTACACAGTCTCCTCCGAGTACAGACACGTTGACTTACAACTTTGAAACATAAAACCCTAGACATCGACACCTTTAGTGCTGCTACGCTACTTAAGAATGCCGACTACAAAGTTGACATCAGCCGCCTTCAGTCCAGGAGAGAAGGGCCTCCCCGGTTTCAGAAACTGTCACCGGAACTATGCGCCGTCTTATTCCCTGCTGCGATACCGACTACGGCAGGTTTGGCATCCAAAAAAAGCCCGGCTCCGTTGCATCATTCGTGATCCTCCGCGAATTGAAGCCTGCCATCTTGGAGAATCGATCGACTACCCCCAGCTGTCATGACCCGACTGGGTCTTTGGTAGTCCAACTACTAAATCTATAGAGATGCCTTCCCAAGATCTCTTCGGTACGGGTATGGATACACTCCTCTTGCCACTTTTTTCTTCCTGACAAAGACGAAACGCACCCTAAGAGCTCTATCTTGCATTAGGGAGTCGAGGTTCTCCTACACCACCCTACTGTTTGTTCATAGGGGGTCTCCAACCATGCGGAAAAGCCACACAATCGCAACAGGCACGATGTTCTCACAACCCGGAGTAGAGTTATATGGATTTCATTATTTATGACTGACATTCCTTCCAGTCTCGAAGCAATGTGGTATAATCTCTGTTTCCTCCGTTCGGTAGGCGGACTAGAACTATAGAGTAGGCGAGGAGAACTGCTGATTCACCTAGTATATTATTTGTTTTATATCATAGTTTGAAAAAGTATACTCCACTCCCTTAGACTCGTTACGCAACACGACTGAACTCGTTGGTTCACGAAAAAACTCCAGTCCACCTCAGCCTGCGATAGCAAGAGGAACACGACAAAGGGAGTCAATGAACAGCAGCCTTTGGGAGAAGACTTGCTGAAGCAGATCCTCGCGGTAGATGTCCCAGTGACGTCAACTCAAGGAACATTCGAGGGGGCCTTCACGCTGCACCCTAACACTAACTTGAGTTTCTGTTGCTTGCCACAATCCTATGTATGAAAAAGTAACACCAACCAATACTAGCACTAGCAGGGACTCATTCCTCGCTTGCTTATACTTGCTTACTAGTAGGATTGTTTCTCCCTTCACTAAGCTTGCTTAGATTGGACTCCTTTCTATCTATCTCAAATCCTCAGCTTGTTTGTAGTGGTTAATCGCCCCGCCCCATGTCCTTCTTCTTAAGTGAGGTTTTTTCCTTATTTATTACTCGTGGGAACCTGTTCCTATGCTTGTTTATGAATACTCTACCTACTTTTATTTTTCTTTTTAGGCTGCTCCTTTATTGCTTGCTTTCTCGATGGGAATTGGTAATACTTGGTCTTGGTCTTATTCACGTAAAAAGAAGCTGGAATGAGATAAGCAAGGGGCTGGCACATCAACAAAATTGCATTTTCCGGGGGTCTTGGTTCATTTTATTCTTTTTCCGCTCCGCGCCTTCTCCTCTAATCTCTTTCAAACCGTACTTTCTCACTGGTTCATACCATACTATGTTATTTATAAGTGCGTTCTTGGGCCGATTAGAATGCGTCTTATTCCCATTTATTTTCCTTCTCGTACCCAGACCTATCACAAGCGGGAAAATGGGCTTAGAGCGTGGCCTTAGATGCGTGTTGAGGACCGTGCTCTAATCTATTCTAGCCTCAGTGAGATAGCCCGCCCACTTCCTGTGCTGTAGTGATGCCTGACTAGAAAACAAGGATTCTCGGCCAAATTGCGTAATATATATATATATATAGATGTAGATCGATTCTATATCTGTTCTCGAAGCCATCCTTCTTTCTCTCAAGATCCTTGCTATCGAGACCGTGTGAGACGGCTGAGTAACCATTTGTGTTGACCGCTAATATCCCAGGTCACATTGCGTGCGGGATGTGTCAACCGGCAATGCGAGGTCGTATAGATCATTTCTTGTTAGCAAGGATTTGGAAGCTTTGGGGGAGAGCTTCACATAGGACGGGAACGGGCGTAGACAAAGAAGAGAGATTTTTGATTATACAATTGAGAGTCAAGGATGGTAGTTAGCAACTTCAGTCGGGTTGTTAGCTGTCCACTGCCGAAGGTCAATGTCTGATTTAGTGCCCCTAAGAAGAATAATCCATCAATTCATGTTACGGAACAATAATCATTCCATTCCTGTTTATCCGTGCTGTGGGTCAGATCCATGTAAAAAGGAAGGAGAGATGGGACGGTGAAAGCAAGTGGGTACCGCGCTGAATGGCATATACAGGAGTGAGCGCTCTGTTCTTCTCTTCTGTTCTATAGTGGTTCCCGCTCTTTAACCACTGACTGGAAGCACAGCTGACCCCCTTTTTAGAAACTCGGGGAGGCACGAAGGAACCATACAGTATCTTGTACAAAAGAATGGATTAAGGTGATAGAGTGTTATCAGGAGACGCTAGGCTTCGGAATTCAAAAAAATTACCTACCACGTCTCCGATCCTCCAAGTATTGTGAAAAATTGCGGCAAAATTTATAGGCATTATAAAGTTGTTTCCGGTTCCATAGTAACCTGGAAACCTTCTCTAGCACTTCGTGGTTTTTCTTCAATTCGCTTTCATATTGGGCGAACAATTGTCGAATTCGTTGTTGCAGTTCTTGTCTTTGTGTTTCCTCTTCTGGAGAAAGAGGTTGTTCAGACTCGGGGCTTGCAGGCCCGTTCAGATCTGGGAGCCTTGGTTGTGCAGGCCCGTTCAGATCTGGGAGCCTTGGTTGTGAAGGCCCGACCCCGCCTGAACTACCTCCATCTTCCAAAGGGAATCCTTCCATTATAGAAAGGAGCCAGTCCAGAGAAAATAGTATATAGATTAAGATCTTCTTCGAACTTAATGCACAAATAAATAGAATAGCAGCAAATAGCATCTTTCTAGCCGTGGAAGTCCATCTCATTTAGAAAGCTTATCTCAGCCAACAATTTACTGGAGGACTCAACTAGCCTTTCACTACAGCTGTTTCATCAACTACAGCAATATCCGATGTAGCGCATTCTCCCTCTTTCGCATATCTTCACTACTGTCAGATAGCTAGTAAGTAGTTCTTGCATTTCCAGTTTTGATAGTTGTTGTCCGAGCTCTTGTCCTTCCTCTGTGATTCAAGACAAAGAGTATAGGCTAGAGTTGCTTTCCCGAGTGAAAAGGGTATAGTGGAATCTCCGAACGAACACTTCGAATCTGTATGCTCGTGCTTTCCGGGAAGGCAGGTCCGGTTAGTCCTTCTCCAATTAGCATCTCGCCTGATCGTCTGCTGAGTGAATAGCAGCAAGTGCTAGTTCAAGTCAGTAAGAATTTGATGCGCGGGATCTGTACTGTGACGAGTAAGAAAATAAGGTTGAAGTACTACGGATATCAGAGCTTTAGTTTAAGTGATTCAAATCAGTGAACTGTACTCGTCCAAGCCAGCGGGTAAGGTTCACCAGACCGGGCAGGTGAACGACCAAGGAAAGTAGAGGATTCGGATTCGGATAGGCGAGTCAAGGCGTTTGTGTGAAAACTCTAGCTGTCTCAAATAGAGATGGGGAAGGAAGGAAAGCGACTCTTTTCTTTTTCACCAGGAACATAAACGGCATTCGTCAGACTTGAGCAGTAGGTTTCGCCTCGGTCAGCTGTCTTGATGAAGATTGCTTTCAGCCAAAGAGAATTAATTGACTTCGGGCTCGCACCCTATGTGCTCGATCCGATCAACGAAAAGAAATCCTGAAATAACATATATAATAATAGAAATCGTTCAGTACGCTAATCTTGAAAGTTTCCATTTTCGATTGATAAAGCAGCGGGCCCAGTGAGCTCTCCAATAGTGCACCGAAACGGGGCCGGAGAGACGGTAAACCTTAGATCGGCTAAGATCGAATTGAACTGTCTTTGATTGAGCGAATCCTGCCCGATTTTGCTTTCCGTCCCCGCGGGATCAATTTACTTTAATCGAGTATCCAGCGTCGTAGCGCGTCTCTTTATATAGAGTCGTTCCTTCCAGAGGAGTAGTCTCTTTCAAGTTAGTGAGGTGAAACTCTGGTCTGGACGGACCTTGATAGTTTTAGTCATTGATTTAATGGAAAGTACGGTACTAGTTCAGTGATAGTGCTGGAAAACTCAGATGCTACACCCCCTATTTGAGTAAAGCTGGAAAGTCTCTCCTTTCTGTTCTTTACATGACAGTTGACCGACTCAACCCATCATTTCTACCGGAAAATCTGCCTACATATCATACCTTTGAAGCTGGAGCTGAGCGAGGATCGGATTTTCTGAGACTCGAAACAACTCGGCACTCGCATCGGTGAAATAACGTCTAATAGATAGACCTGGAAATCTATGCTTTCTGGCTCCTCACTTCCGGTCGGTGCGCCTCCCCTTTTTTCTTTGATTCACAAGCTGGAATTGAACCAGCATCTCCGGTGGCTTTCCCGGCGCACTTCCCTTTATTTAAAGTTATTGTGAAAGCCAGTTCCTCGTGATAGTACATGTGGGATTTGGTTATCGAGGTACAAGAAAGATGATTGTGGGAACGAGTAAAAGGTTCGCTACTAGGAAAAAAGGATTCAATCCAGTCCCAAGCGTACCTGGGGCTACCCAGTTTACCGGATCCTTAGAGGTCTGCCCGTCCGGCTTCGGTACCTCACCTTTTTTAATTAGGGCGGCACCCCGGTTTTCTGAGTGCTACCCGTAACAGTAATAAACAGAAAGTATTATGGTACGTCGTCCACGGGGTTTGGGAAGTGCCTTTGCTCCCTTTCCCAATCGTTGACCCTGACAGTGAACTCGTAGACGAGGCTTTGACCCGAATTTAACAGGGAATCTCGGTTGTTTGAAACGTAATCGAGATACTCCCTCATTTTAATCCGTTTCTGAGGGGAAGCTGTTTCTAGCCTAATATCCTCTTGGATCTTTTTCAGAACGTCAGAGCGCAGCTTTCGATGACCACGTAAAACGAGTTTCATTTTCCTTTTTAAAAAATCTATAGTTGGTGCTTCCGGTTCCCTTTCCCCGGCGGGTTGACCAGGAGCCCCCCCTCCTTGCGGCAGGTGCCCCGGGGTTCGGTCGGTGGATGGTTCGGGGGCGGAATCTCCTTCTTTATCTGAGGATAAGTTTATATATTGCCTCCAATTCCCAGAGCCAGAGGCGCTTGCGTAAGTAAACTTACCTTCTTTTTCCAAATTTTCCCCCATAAAGTTACTTACGTTTTCTGGATCCAAGAGAGCACAAATGACTCCTATACAGCAGAGACCCCCGAACCCGAGCCGACTAAAGAGGAGGCGGAGAGACTTGCTGAAAATGGTCCATTTGACTTTCAGCCAAAAAAGATCGAAATCAATGTCAATCAATAGAAATGCCAAGTAGAATAAAATAAGGAAGAAGAAAACGATCGAAATTCTGACCAAAGAATTAGACATTCGAAGACCTTTGTTACTCATATTAGCACCCTCATACATATCACTCTGGCTTACTACACTCATATCAGTTCTCATGGGTCTTATCCCATTCGTTTCCCTCTTCTTTCGCGGGAAACTGGCCGTTTTTCTGTCGATTAAGGTCATTTTTGTTTTTACTTTTCTTTTGGTTAGGTACAAGAAAGACAGAATTAATTTCTTTCATAACCTCACCATTTCCGTGAGAGATCCGATCTCAGTTGTTTTCAACCGCTACGCGCCTTCTCAATCGGTAGGGCTCTTGGAGGAAAGAGGATCCAGGTTGCTTTCCCAACCCAACGGATCGTAACCTTAGGGCGACCTCCCAACCAAGGTTTGGTCACCCCCCCCTCTATTATTCGTCGGTGTCGGAAACTGAGAGCGTGAACGCTCACAAGCAGAATCTTTGAAATTTGAATTTCTTCACCGGGCTTGGACGTCACTTCTTCATTTCTCTGCTTTTTGGATGGGGTATTTTTTTCCTTCTTCTCAACCCGGGCTTTGACCATGTCTCCCGAACAATTTCAGTACATATGGCGTGAGACGATTCCACATATCGAGGTCGGAATGGGATCGGGTGTTTTCACGTCTCACCGTAGTGCCCGGTTTGTCTTGATTGGAGATTGATGAACAAGAAGGCGCGGAGCGGAAAAGTCGACTTTCAACATAAGCATCCGTTGCCTTGCTTGCAGGTCCTCCGTTTAGTCAAGTAGGCGAGGGCATTTCCATCGCTCAGGATTCAATCCAGCCACAGGTTCCCCTACGGCTACCTTGTTACGACTTCACCCCAGTCGAAGACCCCACCGTGGTATGCGCCAATAAGACCACCAAAAGCCTTTGTGGCACTAGTGGTACACAGAAGTCATGGGTGATCATTGGTCCGATGCTTCGGGCGAAACCCATTTCCAGGGTGTGACGGGCGGTGTGTACAGGGCCCGGGTACATATTCACCGCGGCATGCTGATCCGCGATTACTAGCGATTCCAACTTCATGTTCCCGAGTTGCAGAGAACAATCCGAACTGAGGCAATCTTTCCGGATTCGCTCCGCCTTACAGCCTTGCTTCCCATTGTCATTGCCATTGT
>Ga0058699_1000193_pt1 | contig 17904 bp, 5 predicted proteins | sample AgamicAtPe_FD_55078 | JGI IMG/M metagenome (GOLD analysis project Ga0058699, IMG submission 55078) | Agave microbial communities from Guanajuato, Mexico - At.P.e | ecosystem: Host-associated > Plants > Phyllosphere > Phylloplane/Leaf | place: Guanajuato, Mexico | collected 2012-10-15 | reverse complement strand
CTCTCTCTCTCTCTCTCTTCCTACTATCATTCTCTCAAATTTCAACCAATTAGACAACTTTAGCGCGAAAGTTAACCATCAAACTCTCGCCCACTTGCAATAGGATCAGGAGATACAACTTTGCTTTAGGATGTAGCTATGACGCCGTCATCGCCCATGGAGCAGCAACACGCCCATTGAAGCTGAATTGGGACTTGAGAAATGGATCCAACTCCAGGAGACGGAGCTTTTCGGTTGAAAGAGAGACAAGTGGCCTCTGTGGGGCCGAGATCAGAGAGGGACAAGGCGATTCGTTTAGCCGCGAGCGTGAGGCGGAAAACTGATGTGCCGCTAAGATTAGCTCAAATGCCCGCCAAGCTGTCGACCGAAGCCGAGTTTAAGGCAGCGGCAGGCGACGGTACTAATAGAATTGTGCTCAGGTTAGCCCATGAGAGCGAGACCAATTTTGCTCGTCCAAGAGGGGAATGTTTTACATGGTTAGAGCATGCAAGTTTTCCCAAATTTGACCACCCTCAACAGCCAAAGTCAAGCCCCAAGAGAAAACCACACNCGCCAACAAAAGCTAACGTTTGGTCACCAAGGAGGAGGAATGTGCCATTGGTGAACATTGCAATCATTTTCCTAATTGCCTACGAGCTTCTACGACAAGCTAACCTACGCAAACTAACAAATATTAATCCATTCGCTGCTGAGAGCGAGTCTTGCCAACTATGCCTTCCAAATCCAATATATTTTATAAGAGATTGTTCCGCAACAAGCATTCTTTTGCCACTAGATGAGAGGAGGCTCTCGGGCTCACAAAATGGCACAAGCGCAGGACTAATTGTCGCCGCCGGCGGCCAACCTGGCGCGGACAAGTCGGACGGCCAGACCTTCTCCCCGGCCGAAGCGGCTTTCAACGGCAGCCATATTGGTCCGAACGTTGGCGCCAAGCGCACTGATAGCAACCACACCAATTCAACCGCACAACAAACACNACTAGGAACCTCAACACCTCCAATGGACAAAACGGCCGATAATATGACATTTGCGCCAAGTAGGCGCAATGTTGGCCATAGTGCAAACGTGTTATGCAATAGCCGCTGCAGTTGCGTTGTACTGAAGCCGATCTCATTCGCAANAGCAGCAGCAGNAACACCAACTACAACTCCGAGTCAAGGGAGTCAGCTTGCCGAGCAGCCTATTGGCTCCGATTTGGAGCTGAACTTGGTCGGTGACACAGAGCGGCAGCCTGCCAACAATATAAGCAAGGTGCTGATTGCCTTCAACGAGGATTATTCGCTCGACTACGAGCAAGCTGGCGGCGGAAGTGGCGAGGAGGCCGACGAGGTCGACGACGAGCTGGCTGCCGCTTCGGCCGGAGAGGCGAGCACAGGCGGCGGCGGCGGCGGCAGCACGGGATTGCCTCTGCCAATGGATGCACATGGGCCGCCGGCAGCGAGCGGAAATGGCGGCGATCGAATGTTGGCCCAGCAAGCCGATCAATCAAATGCATCAATTCGAGCCATTCAGTTGGCCGCCGCAACTCAAACCTCGGCGCCAACTGCACTGCCAGCAAACCAGAGCCAGAGCCAGAGCAAGGTGAGCGGCTCGGCCACACGCCAGCCCCCGTTGGCCGGCTTGAGCGGGCCAGNTCCCAGGGTTGGCGGTGGCAGTTTTAAGCCTGCAATGACAAATCCATCAGATGTGCATGTCGTTGGCAGCGCATTTCGTCAGCCGCAGCTGCAGGCGGCGGCAACGGCCCATGGAGGCCAACAAAACAACACTACAACTCAAACTACAACCAATGCAACCGCTACGCAAGCACAGCAACATCAAGCGGCCATGATGACCAAGCAGGCAGGTCTAATTCCCTTTCCTCTGTCTGGCCACCATCGTCATCTGCACCAACTGCAACACCATCATCCCGATTCAGCAAGCGCCTCGCAACTTTACGCACAAAGTCTATACTCGAGCCAGGCGCCCAAACTCTCCTATCACGCCCACAAGCCCTTCCTAATCTCGGACCATTCCGCGCCCATTGGACCCAATCAGCAGTCTTTCGAACACAATTCGGGCCTCCACGAGCAGTCGCACTCCTTGAGGCCGCATCCAATCGGCGCTGGGGCGTCATCTGGCGGCCTTGCCACCTATTCGCACCACCATTTGCGCCAAAACCATTTGGCGCGTCAGCTAGCAAACAATGAACTAACAAATCAGAATAGACTATCAGCCCGAAAACTAGTGCCACTCAAGGTTATCAACATGAGCCGCCGGTTGAGACTAAACTCCACAAGCGCTCAATTAGCAGCAGCAGCAGCAGCAGCAGCAGCAACAAGCGATAAGGGTGCTCAGGATGGGGAGGTTGATTGGTCTAAATACGATCATCTGATCGAAACCATAGAGTCCATGCTGATCTCAATTGAACAGGACGATATCCAATCGCTTGTTCTAAGGTCTAATCGGATGCAGTTCGAGCTTTGGTCCGAACTGTACGCCCTACTTGCCGTTCCACTCCGCCGAAACCTGTTCCACCTTGACCTTTCGCATAACTCGCTTTCGAAGCTTGGCATCACTTTCACCGGTTACATCGAGCACTATTTGTCTTCGCATAACAGTTGGCCATTCAATGTGGCTGTGCAGCAGCAGCAGCAACAGCAACAAAATGGTGCTGCACCCCTACCAAACCGAACCCAATCCAGCGAGCTTCTTGGCTCCACCAACTCGAGCTCGTTGCACCAGGCCAGGCAAGCTGGTGGGGGCCGTTCAAAGCATACGCTGGTCAGTGGGGGCCAGCTGTTCACTTTGATACGCAAACGATTGGCCAATAGAGGCGCCGACGTAAAATGGGGCCAAGCAAGCAACTCGAGTCTCCTGCAACAGTCCACCTTAATTAGGGCTCTCGATTTGTCGCACAACAAGCTCAAATGGTTGATCAATGACCAATTTAGAGCCCTGAAACATGTACAAACGATTAGGTTGGATTTTAATAGGATTCGTTACATTCATCAGCATGCATTTAGTGGCCTAGAATCGCTAAGGTTCCTCAATTTGAACTCAAATCGGCTGCAAGTGATCTACATTGAGCAGTTCCATACAAATTACAACCTTTTGGTGAGTTTTAGNAGTCGTTGAGCTGATTTTGATGGTGAAAAACCAACAAGCATCGAACTAACCGGCAAAATCTGAACTCCTAGGCCTTGATGTTGCGCTCGAACTATCTGGCATATTTACGCGGCGGCGCCTTTGCTTCGTTGGCAAACTTAAAACGTNTAGATCTATCAAAGAATAGACTCACCATGATGAGCAATAACGCTTTTGTTGGCTTGGGCTCGCTTGAGATTTTGAATTGCAGCTCAAACCAATTTGTTCACGCGCCTTCTGCATCATTGCACCCGCTAACAAGTCTCCGCCAGCTTGACTTGAGCAAAAACCAAATTTCCCATTTGGCTCCAGGTAAGTTTTGCGCCCTAACATGGAAGCTAGATTCACTTCAAAGCTCGCTTCTGAGTTGCAACTAAATATTTTGCCCTCAAATAGGAACCTTCTTTCATTTGCCTATCGAGGAGCTTTGGATGAACCAAAACGAGCAACTTGCCTCCATTGACAGGGGCGCGTTTTGGGATCTACCATACCTGAGGCGGCTTCATCTCAAGTTCAATCCAAAACTGGCCAAGATAAACTCGCAAGCGTTTGTAGGCACGCAAAACTTGCAGACAATTGAGACGGAGGGTTGCCCATCGCTGGAGGAGAATGGAAGCCAATTGTTGGAAAATATCACCATGTCTGCAACATCCCGTCAGCTCAGATTTGAGCAGCAACAACAATTGCACTCAATCCATAGCCAAGCCAATGAGCCAACTCAACATGGTTTTGAGATGGCTGCNAACACAACTGCTCTACTAGCCGGCCAAAACTACCCACTTCAGGGCGAACAAGGCAACCTGAGCCAAAGAGCTCCGNCAACGAATGCAACCTCCATTTCTCGTGCCAAACACTTGCAAGCTCAGACACTTTCGTCCTATCTAGCAATCAAAAGTGCCACTCCACTGGCCATTCCGTCTTCATCATCCCAACCCCAACCCCAATCCCAATCCCCGTCCTCATCTTCGCAATCGCAATCGTCATTTCAAGACCGAATTAATGGTGTTCTGAGCTCGCGCAACCATTGGCTCAAGTATATCTATTACCTGGGCACGGTGAGCTTTCTCGTGCTTGCGCTGAAGCTCGTTTTCAAGTACACTTCAACTGGCCGTTACATGGAGAGGCGGCGCCAGCGGCGGCGCGTTTTCGAGATGCCAATGAAAAGGGATAGTTATGACCTGGCGGCCACATGCAACGATGGCCGCCAATCGTCTAGCTTGTCATTTTCCACGGCCGACGCCTATCAGTTGTACGAGCAACCCAGCGAGCTTGTGATAGTCGCGCGCGGTTCAACAATGGCCGCCGGCCGAGGGGAGGCCGGCGGAGATAGCACCACCAGCGACACCTACGAACAAAGCGCGCCAATCCCTTACNCTAGATCGAATGGCCAAGATCTGGATCTAGACCAGTGCGACGCCCTTGAGTTGGCGGCCGCACAAGCGCTCATTGAGAGCACGAGGAGCGTGGGCCAGACTAGCGGACTAGCAGCTGGAGATAAGAGCGAGGTGATAGCAAATCCCGAACACCTCCAGCTCGGCCTCANACCTGCCTGCTGCTCCGACTGTCCGGTGTTGGTTGGCGCTGAGCTGATCAATGAGCCGGCTGCTTGTTTCGAGGTGGCCGCCAGAACGCCAGCACAATTGGGCCGCGAGGGGCTTGATGTGGAGCAGGAGGAGGAGGAGGAGGAGGAGGATCGGGAGATGGAGGTGGAGGTAAAGGTCGAGGGAGGAGAGGTGAAGGAGGAGGAGGAGGAGGAGGAGGAGGAAGAGGAGGCGGCGGCGGTTGTTGTTGCTGTTGGAGAGGATGAACGGAATCGGGCTGCAATGGCACTTGGCCAGGGAAGTGTGCTCAAAACGGACAGTGGACGGATGCAACCAACCACCATAGACCTGATACACAGTCAACTGATCGCAGCTGGCTTTGATTACGGCCACGCGAACTGTGCCCACTTTTACCAATCGCTTGGACCTGCCTTACAATTGGCCGATATGACGGCAAATTTCGTGAACGACATCGATTATTATTGAATTCCGCCGATGAGAGGGATTAAAGATATTGTTATTTATTGCAGTTGCTCGAATTGAGCCTGCGAGCAAAGTTGTACGTAAAATTGAATCCAAAAATTCCAAACAGTAACACGAACAACTCAAATGGGGAGGCCACTCCATTCACTTGAACCTGTCCCAAGAGATCACAAATCTGGTCGCTCAAATAAAAATAATTCAACACCACTAAATTGAGACCAAACCAGACCAGACTAGACTAACACCNATTCGAGACGTCCTGCATTTGCTCTCCTTCCTGTTCACTTGTTGCCTCGCTTAATTTACCGCCAATTCGCGCCCCTCACTCCATACGACCTCTGTGGGCCTCTCGTCCAGGTGAGACTGCGCTGTTCATTGACCCTCGGCCCTCGGAACTGGACAAGGCAACTTTGGTTCGACTCGTTGCGCTTGTCTAGCGCGCGGGAAAGTCCATTGGCCGGCCAAAGCCAGCACCAGCTTGGACTGGTCTTGCATCTGGCGCACCGGTGTGAGGGCCTCACAGTTTGGGCCGAGAAAGGCCGCCTGGCATGCGGCCGCGAATTGAATTGAAGCGCGACCGATGGAGGAACAACACACTCCACCTCTGTGAGATACCGCACCGCAACGCACCGTGCAAGGGCGTTGGGGCTTACCTGAGGCGCCGCTGGGGCGTTGCATCCATCAACAGCGCTCGTCCGTGCCCTTGTGAGCATCTTGTTGCCTCAACTCAAATTCCAACCTCCGGCATCTCGGCGCGAAATCTCCCTTATTTGCGGCTTTTGCTGGCGCGAGCGGCAGGCGCGTCCAAAGGGAGAGGTTGCCGGCAATGGCGGCTCCACGCAAAGTTAATGAGAGATCCGGAGCAGTAATTGCTTGAGTTTACATTGCTGGCAGTACGCTCCCGTTAGCTCGCTTCAAAGGTACAGAGAGCGAGAGAATGNACGCAAACTCAAGAGGGAGGATATCTCCCCTTCGCAGCGTAGCCATCTGAGAGGGCAGCCNTAAACGCGGCGTAGCGAGTGAGCATCTGCGTCTCGCATGCGAGATGCGACCGTCAAATTTCCACCCCCACTAGCAGTGATACGTTTTCACGCAGACGCCTGAGAGGTCTGGCCAACTTGGGAGGGGAAGAGAGCGGAGAGACCACTAGTATGGTGGTGCGAAACAGTGTTGTATTTTGCTCGAACTGTGCACCTTAGAGTCCGAGCCATTTAGATCAGCTGATCTCCAGAGTCAATGGTATTATCGACGTCCTCAGCTCATGAAAAGAACTCATGTCCATACTAAATACATCATGGGCTTCATGGCAGCATAGCACAGTCTGCCTGTTGTGGCCTTCGTTGCGTCCTCACCAATCGTTGCGCTCTCACAAATCTCGAGCCGCAAATATCAAAACTACTCATGGCAAAGAAGAGAGCGGAGACGTTTAGAGCGACAACGCAAACAACTAGATAGACAACAACAGCACTAACAATAACAACCGAACCACCACCACCACCACCACCACTCACCTACGCGCCAACAATGGACTCTCGAGCAAAGCAACCGCGAGAGGACAAATGATTCGTACCCTTAGCTAGAATCGGTCAGCCTAGGCTCGCGATAGTTGATGGGCATTTTGTTCAGGGGATGAAGAAAAGTGAAGCTAGATCAGAGAAGAGAAGTTGCCGCGGATTGATGGTTCAATAGATTGGGGTAAAGTAAAAAGTACTCGAGCACTGCCAACCACCGCCGAGGCCTCACAACAAAGACTCTGTCGCCGCAACATTTGAAAGCTTTAGATGGCCGATCAGATTTTATTTATTTCACTCAAATTAACCAAAAAACTACCTTTAGTTGAGAAGAGGAAGCCACTAGTAAGGCTCGAGAGGTTTATACCTTTTGATTAGTCTCAGCTTTACCATGTGATGAAACAAAAGTTCAAATCTCAAGGGACGTGAACTGTAATCAGCACGCGAGGGATTCTGTTTTTAGACGTCTGACGCTCACAAATGGATGCCCGATATTGGAGGCTCACCAAAATTGCAGGATCATCGTTTTCGAGCTAGTTGAGGAGAAAGTGCTCGCGTAATAATCTATGAACTTGCCAATTATCTATCCTCGTCAACAATCGTCGACATCGCATTGCTTGTACCTTTCGACTTCTCGCGCATCACTGCCAGTTTTCAAATGCATGACACCAATATTCGTCAAGCTGTTCGCCTCTCGGCTGGCGCATAAAACCTCCAACGTTTTGCAATCCATCTTGCCGGGCTGAATGTGCATGACTCGACACACTATCGCTAACACTTATGGAATCANTGGTGATCTAATGCATGTACATGTGATGCGTTAGAAGGCACCATAATCACTGGTAACAGTAGTTATAGTCACAAAGTAGATCAGCAACTACGGTTTGTGTTCTCCAACTTCAAGCAGATAAAATTACAGCATCAGTTTTAGCCAGCGAGTTGTTGCTATTTTAGTTCAGTCAACTTGGTCCGAAGTGCGAACCTACGAGTCCACCTGATCAAATCAAAAGTGGGCCAACCTAGACAGGCGATACTCTAACTCGCATTGCAGTTCAACATATCATGTCTCTTACGAAAGACGTCAAATTTTCCTAACTTGAAGTAGCCAGAAGCCATCGAGGCATTACATTCCTATTAATTCATCAGCCACGATACATAAAGCTTCGTAGCGTGGTATTTACGAATTTGGTACGAATCTTACTAAACCAACTGCTGAACTGGTGGTCAGAAAGAAATTTTAATACGACTGTCTCCAATCCGATATTGAATGGTCATTGCTTTACCTGAAATAGGCGGTCGTAAGGACGACAAGCATCTAAAGGTGCTCTTTTGTCCATTCGTAACATGGCAGAAGAGGTTGGTCTGCACAAGATCATAGCCCTCATCCAAAGCCTAAATGAATAGAAAACAGCTGCAATAACTCAATGGACAGAACGCATTTTTGAAGACGCTAATCCAGAATCTTGACTAATAACAATATGCAATCTCAAGAACAATTAGAGTTCATCAGCGCTCAACAGCAATCGGCAAACCTACGCCAGTGGCAACGCAATTTAAACTGCAACCTATACCCGGCACAGCGTCAGAATGAGCATAGAGATCACCTGTCGCCATTATCAGCAATAACATTGACGAAGCAATACAACAGCATAACTAGCAATCATCATCTGGATANGCCGAAGCCTAGCGATCAATATCAGCGGCATCAGTATTACAGTTCCGCTCGAGCTCTTTCAGATCCAACCGATACAGACAAACCCTCGCAGAACAGTCACATTGTTTCATCCACCTCGTCTTCAACCGATGCGACCTCTCATTCTCGCACTGCCAGCTTGAGCCAGCAACTTTTGAGCTCAAATCATGCGTCCAATCTTTCACCATCCCTTCCAAGCTATCAAACTCCTGTGATTTCTAGTGTTAATTCGATAGATTTATGCAATCAACATCAGCCCATGAGTCTGATGTTCTGCTCCAACCGCAGCTCAGGAAGTGGTAACAGTAATGGCAGTGGAGGCGTTATCAGTTACACCGGATACCCTATGAGCCCATGCGACACAAACGCAAACTGCGACTTTATGTCCGTTCAACCCAATCAGAGCGACACAACCAAGTTTCTCTCCTCCTCCACTGCCACAACTACCCGACCCGGCCATGAAGTTAGAAGTTTGCATAGTAGTCCACTAGCGTTTTCATCCTCGAGAGACAAACAACGCCCAGACTGCCAAAACAAGAAATTATTATCACGACATAGTATAAACACAGGTAGTTATGCTGCTCTACACGCGCTTGATGCGCTACGAGGTAGCCGTCAAAGTCGTTCGATGATTGGCGTCGATGTAGTTGAGCCGCTCAATTCGTTAGACAATGGCTACCAGAAATACCAAAATGAAGACACTAACTTCGCAACCAAAGAACCATCAGAATATCTCACAAGCCGTAATCTTGAACGGGGCTCGATTACGGGTGCTCAGCTACCAAGGAACCAATTTTCAAACCGACCCGACGGTGGCAGCTCGCCTCCAGCGTTCATTGATAGCTCATTGACAAGCTCAAGCTACTTGCAAAAGACAGTTAAATATGATAGCGGAGATCAGCATGTAAACAGTGNAATCAGCCAGAACTCGTGCGATTCATGCAAATGCAAACAGACATTCTCAAATCCAAGTCCTCATTCGAGTGCTGTAGAGAATGGCTCTAGCGTTGGTCAAATACTGAGTCATCAACGTTTGGCGCTTTCTAATGATTTACCTGCTCACTCGCAGCCCGCCGAATCTCAATTTCGACAGAAAGTTAACGCAGCCCGTCACAATTGTGAGAGTCTGACCGACGAGCTGCCTTCAAGGATACAGAATCATCTTTTTCANCATGTTAAACCACTGAAGAAGCTCAGCATTGAATTGTTGAGGACTTACAAGAGCATCAACGATCAATATTTTTCGTCAAAGAAACAAGTACCATTGACTAGACAAGCTAATTCTACTAACTCGACCTCAACAATGGACTTTAAACATGATTCTCAGACCGACAAACAAATCAAACCTGCAACTTTTCATAACATTGGAATGCCCAACTACAACCGCCGCCAGCAAGAGCCAGTCGAGGATTCGCAAACAAAAAAGGTATTTAATCAATCCAAGCCATCTTATCCCTCACAGAATGGTCAATACAATCTGAGAAGTGAACTCAATCCTCGTAGACCTATTCACAACGAGGGCTATGATGATGAGAATCACGATTATGTGATTCGTCCCCGAGAGATATTCTGTAATCGCTATGAAATCGACTCGCTCATCGGAAAAGGATCTTTCGGCCAAGTTGTTCGAGCATATGATCATGTCGCCCATTGTCCGGTTGCCATCAAGATAATCAAGAATAAGAAGGCTTTCCATGATCAAGCCCATATTGAGGTCAAGTTATTGAAACTCATCCGCCAATACCAGAACGACGAAAATTTCTCTCAACAGGGGAAGGACAATATAGTCAAACTCAAATCACATTNCATGTGGCGCAATCATTTATGTCTCGTGTTCGAGCTGCTCTCATATAACCTGTATGATTTGCTTAAGAATACTCGTTATCACGGGGTGTCACTCCGGTTGACTAGAAAGTTTGCACACCAAATATTGGCAGCTTTACAATACTTATCTAGGCCGGAATTGGGCATTATACACTGTGACCTGAAACCAGANAACATTCTACTATGCAACCCAAAACGAAGTGCAATCAAGCTAGTAGATTTCGGCTCATCTTGTCAGGTAGGGCATAGAATATATCAGTACATACAGAGTAGATTTTATCGCTCTTTTGAGGTCTTGATTGGAATCCCGTACGATACCGCTATAGATATGTGGAGCCTGGGCTGCATTCTTGTGGAATTGCACACGGGTGAACCATTGTTCAATGGTTGTAATGAAACGGACCAAGTGAACAAAATCGTCGAGACACTAGGAATGCCACCAGCTAGTCTTCTTGAGAGAGGCTACAAGACTGGGAGATTCTTCGTCAAGGTGCCAAGTCCTGGAGGCGGCTCCAACTATGTTCTACGAAAACAAAAGAAATTTCAGGTGCAATATCTGCCACCTGGCACCAGAAAACTTTACCATATTCTAGGTGTTGATTCAGGTGGACCACATGGGAGACGTAGGGGNGAAGAAGGGCATAGCACTGCTGATTACTTACAGTTCTTGAATTTAGTCCTACAGATGCTAGAGTATAATCCAGCTCGCCGAATCAAGCCGGAGCAAGCCCTTAGTCACGCCTTTTTCCATTCTATCCTCCAGTCGCCAACGACCGACGAAAACGGTTTAATGACAATAAGCTCACGTAATGCTTTAAGCTTCGAATATCCTGATGGCCACCAACCACAACCGTCATCAATCCGACTAACTACAGCACAACAACGACGAAATTACTTTCAGAATAGCTATACAAGGCCAACCAATTAATTCATCAGCAACAAGGATCCCGCTCCAACACAGATGAGTATCTTACCCGCAACTTCAATGCATAATTAAGCAACTTTTTAATATATTTAGATTAAGTTGGAATCTTACCAATTGACGATAATGATCCAATCAAATGATGTGAAGATAAAACTGTGATGGAGATTATAGCACGCTAACCATATGAGACATGGGATTCTGGAACTACTATACCGTATAGGCACAATCAATCAACTTTCGCTAGTCCATTCATTCAATCCAGTCGTATGGATATAAATACAAATATTTACAAACTAGTGTGACCAAGTTTCCCTTCAAATAAGAGGCTCATGGGTTGAATGAGACTTACCACTAGCATTCAAACAAGCTCAATCAGTCTGACCTATCTAATGCTCGCAAATCATTTCCCTATCCTCAGCCAATTGACAAAAAATTAGAATTCTAAGTCCAGGTAGAATGTATCTGNTCATGGAGAGGGAAATTGCAACCTGATCTGAAATCGAACCCACAGAACTAATTCAAACAATCACTGCCGCCAAAGCACAACAAGAGGAGCATGTCGATTGAAAATTATAAGCGAGCTTCCCCAGATAAATAAAAACATCCAATCGGAAGTTCTGACGATCCATCACATTGTTAGAATCAAGATTGAAATTGATAGCAAGCCGGTTACTCTTGTGTGCGGGCTCATTTAAGCAATCAATCAGCGGTAGTCTGAATGTCCTAGACTGGTCTTGCCTAATCAAGCATGGATCTCTTAAAACCTAAATAAATACTGTACAGGTTTCGGCCCTAGGTCGCTAAGCGCGCGCATCGGCCCAGCCATCACGCTGCCGCCCGAATGCATTGGAGATTGGGGCGAGGCGATGCAGCATGTATGCTATCGATTCGGGACTCATACGGAGCCTGATCTATTAGCTCTAAGGGGCCGATTTACTATCACCGCATGCCCATAGGTCCAAACTATTCCGAGCTAACTGCTGGCTTGAATCTAGCCGTCGACTAAATGTGCTGATCGTTTCCCCTGATCACTCCCAAGCCCACTGCAGCTCATCGGACCTAATCTGGATTCTATCGCGCGAGCTGTACACCATCATCCCCATCTCAGCTCGGGCCCGTTCAGAAGAGGACGCTTTCCCTGTCTCTCTCTTTCTCTCCCTCTATCTCTCTATCTCTGGTTTCTTGTCCCAGCCAACTATCGGTTGTCCGATCGCTATAGCGCTCAGCTCTCTGAGAAAAGTGAACGCCCCACCAGTGATGAATGCTCTCGCTAAGGGCAGCCGCCCAGGCTAAAAGTCAAGCAAGCAAACCGAGCTNACTAGAATCTGTCGGTGTTTGACAGGAGCTCGATTGGGCTTGGAATTGTAGTGGCCTGAGCGAGGATAGCTTGGCTCGCGGGCGCTAGTTCTAAATTGTTTGCTGGTCGTCAGGATGAGCTAGAGACCTTTTAGGGTCGATCGGCGCCAAGTGTCGCGCCAACATCAGCGCACAATCACAACTCTGTCTCCATTAGTTGATCTAATCGGCTAATAAACCAAACAGTCGTGTTGCCTTCCTACGTATGCTAGTATTTTATATCATCGCTTTGCTGTTACTGGTTGGTCTGATTGTTTTTATTTTCGCTTCATAACTAAACCAGCGCCTGGGTGCTACTATCGCGGCTGCCGGTTCATCGTGGGGCATTCAAGTTTAGCTGACGGTCGCAATGAGCTGCCATCACGAGGACAAGCAGTGATAATGATGTTGGTCCCTGATTTATGCGCCTCAAACTGGCATCACATTCATTGAATGCCGCCACCATCTGAGGGGCTCTCGTGTGANATAGAGAAGGGGGAAGGAGAGAGGAGAGTTGCACTAAAAGGGGCCCAAATTGAGAGGAAACCTCAGAATGTGGGCCAGCCCGAGTTGGTTGGTTCTATTTAGGTTCCAGTTTTCTAACTCCCGGTTCCGCCCTCTCAAAGTGATTGATTCGATTTGCGAGTACACCAACTGAATGGGCCCGAGCTGCGAGCTAGCCAGGAGAGGAAGGGAGGTTGCATGTTATAAAAGGACGCGGGCGTCAGTGCCCCCATTGGCCGAGTTTAGCAATCCAAACGCCGGCCAAGTGAGCTGATCCAAGCGTCAATGGCCACCAAGGAATGCGATGGTGGCCAGATTAGACATGGCGAGCGGAAATAGTCGCCTTAGTTTGAGCCACTGGGCCATCGGTCGATTCCAATATCGCACCGGCTCCAGTATGATCATGCCAACAAGGGGTCTTGTGTCCGAATACGCACCCTCCCATGAGACAAGCTAAGCTATCACCCCTCAATGGTTCCAATTCCGGCAGCTGATTGACTTTTGGCCGCTGCCAGTCTTGGTAAATAGGGCCAGTTGATCGATACGCTTACCTGGCAAACGCATCTGGAGACTAGTTCCAATCAGTGTACCAGAAAGTTGACCTCTCGATTCGTAAGCGTAAGTTTGGCCAATTGAAGGGTGGATTTTGTGTAACAGCAACACTGGCACTCGGCCGAGCTCGAGAACTCGTACGATCCAAAGAGCAGAAGCGAGGAGTGCAAGATTCTCCATTCCGTGTTTAAACCTTCAACTCTTGGATGAGAAAACTCCTACGCTAACCCACAATCAGCTCGTCGCAAATTAAACATCTACTAGCCTTGATCTAAGCCATGAAGTAGCCAAATGTGCTCGATCCAACGAAAACTGAGGTCACGGAATTCTTATGGTCACTCTCGCTCCTACATAATTGTAGTTCTCGCTTGCTCTTGAGAGCTGTCGAATCCGAAAATCGCAGTTTACTTGCAACTTAGGCGACAATTAGCTTAGTTGGCGGCAATTCCAGACTCGGTCCTCCAGGTATGCAATCTGCGTGACCTGTTTGTGCCGCTCTCGCTGGCCGGTTGCCATCCCCATAACTCGTTTTGGTTCCCCCTTTTTGAGCTATGTTCCTCAAATTCTCGGCTTCGCTAATCGCCGAATGAATTTCATTGCTTCTCCCATTCTATCCCTCTGCTGGTCCATGCATCACCATTATCGCAACCCGCCAATACAGGTAAACGCAAACCACGTCTGCAGCCGTTGGATTCGCGCGCCAAACTGGCAAAGAGGGCCCTCGTGCGTGCACTTCATCTCAACACGCGAGCCAACGGCCAAGCTCGAATGAGAGTGATTGGCGTCCAATGGTTGCCCTGATTCTCTCGCCCGTGTGCAGCCAGCTTTGTTATTGTGGGTGGGAGGGGTTGAGTTTTGGAGTTGAGAAAATGTGTTGCAGTAGCCGGGATTCAAACTGGCCAAAGGGCACCAATCCAGTTAAATCTCCATCCTCAATGGAGGTTTAACCTCTGGTAACGAGGAAGAACAAATTTTCAAATATAGAGCGAACTTCCCTTGCTCTAATCTTGTCTCGCTAGGCTTTTATCTACTTTGGTTGGCGTAACTGAGACGCCAGAATTCATGTTCGTAGAAAGCGATAGTTTGACACATATTGAATATTAGCCTCTGACCTTATCACGCAGCCACCAGTTGGCTAGGCAAACACATCCAGCGCAAAATTGATGACAATCGGCTGACTAACGAGCTTTTGTGGTCATTGTAGCAAGAGGTGAGGACATTAACAATGGATTGATCTGACGCCACCATTGTTGTTGGCCCGAGTCTTGTAGCTGGCTTCGAAGCAAGTACAATGCTAGCAGACGGTTGGTAGCACTAGGTGAGCGCCACCATGGGGAGATTTGTGAGAATAATATCGCCGTGGCGCTGTCATCAAGTTCACCATTTGGAAACAACCTGCTCAGAGAAAAGTCTGGAACTAAATAACTCCGGCCAACTGGGAGCATCGCAGTTCAATGCTCGCAAGATCTAACCAAGGAGGCCAACTCCAACAAGGCGGCTCTCCGATGAGCTTGCCCTTTGTGAATCAGCCTCTTGCAAGCTGCCGACCGCCAAGATTGGACTTGACTTGCTTTGCATATTAGGTCTTGCGGTGCCAACTTGCTGGCGACCAGTGAAAATCGCAGGGAAAACATCACAAACTTTGCACGTTCAGCTACACAAAGAGCCTCTTGGACGGAACATTTATTGAATGGTCGTGGCAAGAAGTGTCGACTTTGGTTAAATTCTCGATTTTGCTCGCGCTAGTTTGAGCTCTGCCCCGAAGGGTTCTGCTGCCTAGAGACACTTAGTAACGTCTACAAAATGCCTGAATTGATGGTAATTGTGTCTGAGGACTAGCGTATACGACGGCCAACGCCTATTTCGTTAGCCATAAGCCTACTCTATTTGAACAACACCAGGAGGCTTCATTAGACTAAATAGTGCTAACAATTGCCTGCTACTTTGTGCCAACCCGCGAAAGTCCAATTTTAAACCCTCCACCACTTCACGCAATTCCAATAGATAAAAAGGACCTGGAATTGGGGGGGGGGGCCGTTTTTCGTGTGATGAATCTAGGAGGAGCACGACTTGATTATGCAGCCGAATGAGGGAAACATGCAGAGTTATCAAGTACGCAAACCTGAGAGGATTGGCTTGACTGGGTGGACGGAGTGCCAAGTAAGCACAAACTTATTCCGACACCCTGAAAGCCTCCTCCCCCTCTCTTGGGTTTCTTCCAGCCAGAATCTTGGCTTGGCGAATTTAGTCACCACTGTTGGCGGACAGCGGTCTGTCAGGAGGAGAGAGAGAGAGTATCTAAATCTGGACAAAGGCATTTCGCAACGTCGGCAGAAGGAAAGGTGGGAGCTTTGCAAGTTGGCAGCTCATTCTAGTGTTTATGTAGAGGGGCGGCCAGGATGGTTTAATGGAAGTTTGGATGCTGTCAGTGCCATAGGTGGGCGGCCAGTGAGCGGCAACCTTCCAGACGACCACGATGAGATCTACATTGACTTGGGCAGCTACTTTTGTTTTTGCAAAACCGGCCAGTGGGAGGTCCGCCACTGGGACCAGAGTAGAGTCATGGGTGGCGTCTGTTTAGATCGGCCAACCTGGAGGCTTTAGCCGTTCATTCGGAAACTGGATTGAACTAATGGCTTGATATTCAATATAAGCTCCTTATATGCTCGCTCGATTAGCGCAATGTCCCTCTAACTTGTGCTCGCTCGTCGTCGGATACTTTTGTTCGGGCCAAACTATTCTAGTTTGGCCTGATTTGCTGCTCAAAGAGACAAGACGGACTAGCCCAAATTAAGAGTGTACCAGCTGGACCAGATAAACGGCCGGTAGCACGAGCTTTTCGTTGGTCCCCAAATGGGCTTGAAATTTGAGTGTCAGTTGAGCGGCTCAATTGACCTGGTTGGTCGGCTTGCTGGCTGGAGGAGACAAGCTGAGCGGCTCCAAGGGGCCAAATGATGGTCGTTTAAATCCACTATCCTCTCCATCATCCAGCCAACTAAATAGATATCCAACCAAATAGCGGATTGATCGGCCAGAGGCCTGATTGGCTGCGTGCATATTATTATGGCTTGCGGTTTGCGCCATTGGCTTCTATTAGTCCGACGCCGATTCATTATGCAAGCGAGCATTTGAGGTCCTTGAGCAAAACNTTAAGCGAGCGTCCTCGTTCCCTCTGGGCCTCTGGTGGCAGGCGCCGGAACTCAGGCGCTAGGGCTCCCTGGTGTGACTGTACGTGCTTTACGTGCATTATTTCGCGTAGACCGAAAGCAAGTTCAGCGGATAGACTAGCTAGCTGGACAGCAAAAGCGGGCGAGCCAGCGCAAACTGGCGACTTTGAAAGCAACAATAAACGGCGGCCTTGGGGAAGCGAAAAATCACGAACTCTGGAGCCTTCACTCTGGGCCGGGAGGAAGCAAAACGAGCGCTACCACCAGAGGCAGCCTGATTGGACTGCAACCAAAGGAGAGGGGCCGAATTATGGAAATTGTATATGAGAGATGGTGCCAATCCGATTGGTTTACGAGTGCTCACGTTTCTGTGGTGGTGGTGGTGGTGGCATTGCCGCTGGTTGCCCCGTGGGAAGTCGTTTGCACTTGTGCAAACAAGCGACCTGTCCAACCGGCGCCCTCAAGGCTCCATCATGGCAGGCAAGCCTGCCCTTTGGAGGGGTTCGCTGCCCGACTTGCTGGGCGGCGGCCCCCTAATGGTTGGGCTGCGCGCTCTTGCGGCAGAGTGGAGATTGGGGAGGAAATGAGCGGGGGGTCAAAAGGCGATGAAGTTGGAGGGCCAAAGGTGAGAGGAGGAGGAAGGGAGAGAGAAAGAGAGGAGGGAGCAAATTATGGCAGCGAGCGGGGCGCTTTTGCTCGCCGGGTGGTGCGCGCGAGTCCGGAAACGCTCGGCGGCAAAGGCGGTGCCCATTTGGATCACCCGCTGATTGGAGGCCGCATAATGGCCCTTCAGGCCGAGCGCGCACGCTATGCGGGGAGCGTAGAGCAGATGTAGGTTTGCCACGAGCCCGCCAAGTGGCCCACCTGATCAGGTGAGCCGAGTTCAAGCTGATTAATGTTCCAATCCGAACGATCTAAGACGCTTTCCTCGTTTCGAGCGCAAGTCTCAGGCCGCAAATCAGGGGCTTGGCGCAAATTGATCGCTCAATGGAGGCTGACAGGCCTAGAACTGTTGCTCGCCTAGCTCGCACGACCTTGAATTGGGCGCAAACTTTCGGCCTTCCAAAGGGGAAAGTCTCAGCGCGCCAATTCCATGACAACGCCAGCAGCGGCGACGGCAACAACAACAGCAACAGCAGCAGCAACAACAACAACGGTCGTCCGCTCGGCGGCCCCAATGGGCTCTTAGCCGTGTAGCTCGCGCTTCCAGTCCTAGCCGACTGCGCCGCGACCATCGAGCGGCCTC
>Ga0058699_1000191_pt1 | contig 17916 bp, 11 predicted proteins | sample AgamicAtPe_FD_55078 | JGI IMG/M metagenome (GOLD analysis project Ga0058699, IMG submission 55078) | Agave microbial communities from Guanajuato, Mexico - At.P.e | ecosystem: Host-associated > Plants > Phyllosphere > Phylloplane/Leaf | place: Guanajuato, Mexico | collected 2012-10-15 | reverse complement strand
TCTCTTACGTATCGAAGCATCATGATCTTGCTTCAAAGCTACGTAAGAATGCCTCTTTATTTGGCCACACCATACATCTCGAAAATCTTAATAACCTTAATCATGAGTTTGAACTTCTATAATTCATTTCATTACGAAGAGTATATCTATCAAATATCTATCCTGACGAAAAATAAAACTTCGATAATAATCGCATAATTCCCCTGTTAGGTGGCAGCAAGGTTCTCGAGGAGTGAATCNCGCGGATTTTGATCAGCGCCACTGAATTTTGACTAGGTCACAATGCTTTCGACTAGCACCCATCCCCTTGAACAAATGTAGCATTTAAACCAAACACAATGGGACGGAGAAAACAGCATCCGTTCGGACGCGGAGTTTAGGTAGCGATGAATGGTGAGCTGCATGGGTTTGTGCTAGCACGGGCTTTTTAGTTAGAGGCCTGGGAGTCGGCAAACCCCTAGAGTTGCCATATAAGGCAACTATCCTTGTGAACGCATGAGCCTGCGAAGAATCGACCCCTTAACAAGTGAACGTGCGCAGGTAACCTGTTATTCATATCCGCGCACGCTCGCTACCCACTCGATAGGTTTCGTCTCGCCTTCTACCGCCATTGTAAGTCACTTGTCATGAGCAGGTGTTCCATTCAGCTAGTAATTCTTAATTCAAGATTATCATCTCCACTTGAATTCTGCCATAAGTAAACGCGCTCGCCAAACGTTCGTGGGTTGTTGGTCGGCATGTTTGTTTGCCATCGTGCCAATCAAGCCTTTCCAAGTCCAACCCGCAATAACAAATTCGTGACCAAAAGCTGCTACTTCTGAAAAGCATTAAACTGCGCGCTCGCCAATTCCTTTGTTTTCAGGACCAAAATGGAAATCCGTCGTAAGCAAAAGAGTTGAGGTGGGGAGGGAGAGAGAGAGGGTTAAAGAACCTGGCTTGCTCTATGAATTTCGTTTGATCATTTTTGGGGGAGGTGAGAAATTCTGATTATTGAAGCGAAGATGATTGGAGACGAGACAATTCACTCGCAATTTTGGATACAAGTGGCCTCGTTAGGTGTGTTCCATTAGAGAGAATCTTCCAGTTAAATGGGAAAGTCCATCAAGAGAGGATCCAATAGACCAAGCTACTTCAGGTCCTCCATTCAATATCTCCCGCGCTGATTGAATAACATAAGGTAAGTGGCTTTCTAGCGGTAATCAGTTGCTCAGGTCAGTTGGCTCTCCAAAATCTGCGCCCAAGAAAAAAGTGATTGATTGCTTCGCCAGGGTCCNTTGTTATCTTTTGTGCCATAAAGTATCGGATCAGAGAGTTGGCCTCCATTCTGGCGCAGAGAAATTCGAGTTTCGATTTGTGTTCAAGCGTTCCCTCGAGAGTTATCTCGACACAATCTCTTTGAGGCATTAGAGAGCAACGAGAATAAGAGGGAACAATGGCGGCCGATGTTAATGGAAGCCGACAACTTGTGGAGGAAAAATGAAAACCAAGCGAGGGAATGTCGTTGCCAAGTTTGCTGTCCTGTTAGGTGAGCACAAAAGTGGACTAAGCCGAGCCGGATTGACACACATACATCATGTAAGCTCACACATTCCCGCCTCTGATCCTGAGTGGGGAATTGGCCATGAAGAGTTTTCTCTCTCCATTGCTACCTCTCTCATTTCCCCTCGCTACCAAACTTANCACAGCCACAACAGGTGAAGTGAATCAACATCGCTGGAAGTACTACAAGTGTGCAGTGAGTGGTGCTGACCAACCGAGTCTACAACAACAGAGGTCTGAGCTGACCGCTTGTCCCAAATCTGGGCAAGACTCCAGACGACGATTATCAAATATATCTAGAACGATGACGGCAGCGGCGGCGGTGGTAACTGGTGGAGCCATTGTAGTTAACTTTGACTCTGANCCAGAATGCGTTCTTGAGCGCAAAAGAAGTCCTCGCCACTCTCCAATTGCTTCCTTCTCCTCCTTCTTCTTCCACCGTCTCTTGCTTTCCAGGGCTGGCCTTCAATCTACTCCACAATGGCTCCCTTCACTCTAGCTGTGTGAATGCCCGCAGACTTCCTCAGCGAGTGGGAGCCTGCCATAGAAGTGTAGACGATACAATAATCTGCCTACCCCCGAATCTTTGAACGGTAGGAGCGTCGCTTGTTGTTGGCTCGTTCCTCATCCTCATCTCATTCATTTATTTATTTTAGTCGTGAGTACTACTAGCCTTGAAAGGNAATGAGTTGGAAGCACAAGCTTATAATTTCAATGCCTCTATCGCGATAGATCTTTGGAATCGATAGCTCGGTTCGACCCGCTGCGATCTTGAGTGCCCGCATGCCTTTTGCACTCGTTTAGCCTCTGATGTCATTGTGTCTGCCTGTTGCGCGCAGATTGGCCCCAGCCCTCTCCGTAGCCTTATGGACTCGAAAGCTTGTTGCTGCACAACAAGAGGCTGGTTACTACCCAGCTCGAAGCCTTCGCACAAAAATCTTTGTACCCTCTGGTCAAGTCTCGTTTTCTCGCCCTAATTTAGGAAGACTCCGACTTGGAATCGGCTCGATAATCATTGCTCAGATACACGATTCTCCTGCTAATCTTCTACAACTGATATAATTGGAGCATGAAGACCAAGCTGCGTCCATTATTAGTTAGGAGGCAGCGGCGCTCANGCTTGGACCAGCAAGATCCAATCCGTATTTTAGCGTCTTAATTATCAAATATTCTCGCGGGCTATCAGGGCCCGAAACAAATTGCTCATCTCACCTTACTTATGGACCACTACAGTATTCACTAGAGAAATTCATAAAACGATTAGGACTGGGAGTCTCGAATTGTGGTTGGCGTACTGACGCTGATTGTGGTTCCTTCATTTTACGATTTGAGTCTGGTCGAAAGGATCTGCTGTTNGGATGGAGATCTCACAAGTGCGCGCATCCATACTTTTTTGGCGCATCGAAGGTCTTCTGGCACAGCTCATTCGGCCATTTCAATGCTAGCAATTCTCGTTGATCCACAAGACACTCCCACTCGAATGCAACCTTAGTGGTGCTGTCTCTCGAAAGGGCTGGTTAAAAAAGACACCAATACAATCGCACACTGCACCTGAGCTCGTGATTTTGGAGAAACCGCCAATGCGCAGTCGTCGCCTCTCTTCCTTAGGGCTCCACTAGTCTTGTTCTGTTTACCTGATTCAACCGTAGAGAACGCAACACAAATTCAGAGTCTACAGGTTAAGTTCGAATGAGAGAATTCTGCTGTGGTTAGTTCAGGATTTAGTGGACAATGTGAGATTCTGCCCGCCCAATACGCAGACTTCCGAGCCAAGATAAAATCTCACCACCTGTTGTTGGCTTCTACATGGCGCGTCCGAAGTTTCCGACAAAAAAGTGCGCCAACACTGCAACGCCCAGGGATTTTGTTGTTTGCCAACAAGTTCTGTTAGTTTATCAGTGTGAACTACTCTGACAAGTTCGAACTTCTCCTTGAACTTCAGGACTGGTCAGATCGGATTAGATGTGGATTGGTTCGGTTTGTGGAGGTTTGGTGCTTGCCTGTTGAGGATCTCTACTATTAGTTACGCTTCGGTGAGAGAGTAGAGGGTACAAGTTGATCACCGATAGAATCTACATGCTTTGTATGGTCGTTAGAGTACTTGAGGCAGATCAGAACGATCGATACAAGTCAGTCGTTCGTTCAAAAATTCAATGCTTCACCAAACTCTTGTCAAACGTCACCAAGTTCATNAGTCCACTTCGATAGCTAATAAATCCTCTTGTTTGTGGGATGATCTTCAATCTCTTGTGAATCTTCAAGCTTCGTTTATGTGGAATATCCGAAGGTCAAACGGATGACTGTTGGTTGTTTGTGAATTTTGAGATTTTTGTAGCGAACTTTAGCGAACTGAGTTGGTGTGATGAGCGTGCGCATCATAGTAAACTGCAATCAAACCGCCTATAACTTTTCATACCAAAGAATCAATCAAAACACACACTTGGTACATGAAGATGGCTGCCCTCAGTTTTAAATGATTTAGTGACAAATCTAACACCCAAAACTGTCATTTTTCCCCACAACCACAAAGAATTCAAGGTATAAGTTCTATGGACTAGATCAAATCATCGAAAAGCAAAAGACCAACACAAATCGAGCAAGATGAACGCGCTCAAGAGAGGTCATTCTCTTGTTGTTTCATTGGCTCTCGCCGCAACATTAGTGATCTATTCAAATTTACAATCATATGCCGAAGCATCCTACTCGTCCAACTCTTCNTCAGCCACGCTCAGCCCCGTTGATGTTCAAGATGGACCAAGCTCACCTATGGTGCAGACAGTCTCTCACAAAAGTCCCCTAAATAGCAGACAGTTTGGGGACACAATAAACGATATACAAATCGAATGCAATAGCGATAACATTGTTGTCACCTTGAATACAAACAACGGATTCAATGGAATGATTTACCCGAAAGGTTTGAGCAAAAATTCAACCTGCATGACAGAGTATCATCAAACAGCGGCAAACATAACCTACCACCTTCCTCTAAGATCTTGTAACACCATGAGCTCGGAGGTGGAGGATGGGATAGAATATTTCAATACAGTTATGGTGCAACCACATCGGCGTCTAGTAACTAATCAAGGGCGCGGTTATCATATTAGATGTCGTTATCAGACGAAAGAACGAACAATTACNAACCAAGAGCAACAGTTGAGTGTAAACTTGACACAATCGACGCCAGCAGTCATTGGATCTGCCTCGATGCCGTCATGCACAATGAAAATATACAGTGCCAACGATCTCAGCCACGAGGTGGCAGCAGAGAATGTTCGAATTGGAGATGAACTACATTTGGTGATTGCACTCGACGATCAAGATGTCTATGGAATGTTAGTCACGAACTGTCTAGTTCGAGATGGAATGAACTGGGGCGAGCAGCCACTGCTAGACGATTTTGGCTGCCCGATAGACGGAGAAATAATGCCACAATTTGTTTATGCTCAAAATCTCACTAGAGCCTCTGTAACCTTCCAGGCGCACAAGTTCCCATACACCTCGTCAGTATACTATCAATGCAATGTCAGATTGTGTTTCCGCGAAGGTGGCTGCAATCATGTTCCACCTGTTTGCGACAAGAAATTCAATCAAAACTACAGGTCAATAGATGGAAGCAATGACATTCAAAGTAGACATCGACGCTGGGTTGATGGAGGCGAATTTGATGCGACAGCCTCCGAAGATTTGCTNAAGGCAAAGGATGTCAATCCAAAAGCCATGAGTATCGAGGTTTATTCTGGTTTGCATGTGGATGAAAGCGAGCTTGAGGCAGCATCCGCCGGCGATTCAGATCCAATGATGATGGCAGCCACCAGTGAGGAGGGGTNGCAGCAGCAANCGGCACCAACAAATAGACAGTCAGAACGGGATTTCTGTATGTCAATACGCAAATTTGCCATAGCAATTTCGTTAGCAAGTCTCTTGCTTATGACCATGATCATAATAATGATTGCGTGCATGATTCAGAGGAGGAAACGGAGGAAGTTGGAAGAATCTCTACAGCGACAAGCGACCATGTACGACCACAATAGGCCGTACACTAATCGAGCCTATTGCCGCGAGTAGGTCACAATTAGCACAGGTCGTAGTTTTTAATTTAACAAATTTTTAACTTTAGCATTAGCACCAAAAAACTACTCTGTATTAGTTGTGCCCTAATCTTCTGGCTTGTTATGGAAATAAAGCCTTTGTACAGGAGGATGGGCTGAACAATAAAAATTTGTAAACCTTCACATCTTCGTGTCCATTTTAGTTCAAACACGTTAAGCTGTAACAGATGTATCCGATTGGATAATCCCAAAACGTTGCTGCTTTGTTGCACAATTGAGCGCTTGCCAATCGCCGGCGATCGTTGCTGCTGCGGATCATGCTAAACGGGGCAAGAACNNTTGCGCGGTTCAAAGCACCCTGTCCACCTGCCTCCCGGATTATAACTAGCTCTATGCTCGCCAAGCTCAACATCACCTACCATCAGTTATCTCCAGCGACACATCTCGCATTTCGAGATGCTTTTTGCGACTGAAAGAGAGAGAGAGAGAGAGTTCATGTGTATTGTTTTGATGCCGAAACAAACACTGAATGAGATCAAATTTCTTTGCATGAGGATAGTCATGGACGCCTAATATAATCAGGAGAAAAGTACACGTGCCCGGCTGGCCGCCAACTCTTATTCAGGAGTTTAGTTTTGAGCAAACTTTTACATCATGGATCACAATCAAGCCAGTACATTAGACTTCGAGGAGGTCGCCCAAATATTGGGCACAGACTTGGAGAAAGGGTTGACATCGTTCGAAGCCCGCGAGAGACTCAAGAAGTATGGGCCAAACAAACTGAATAACTCCAACAATTCGGATGCCGTCAGGAGATTGATTGTCAAAAACATGATTAGCTTCCTAGGTCAATTTGTTAACCCCTTGATACAGATCCTTCTTATATGCGTGGTCATTAGTGCCAGCTTGGGGGAATATGAGAATGCGATCAGTGTTTCGGTGTCTATACTAATTGTCTGCTCAATCTCCTATATCCAAGAGTCCAAGGCTGACAAAAGCTTAGAGAAATTGAGTAAGAGAATGCCAAACGTTTGTAAAGTTATGCGCGAATCTCAGACACATGAAATGGAATCATCGGATCTAGTCCCNGGTGATATAGTATACTTGACAGAGGGTCAGCGAGTTCCAGCAGATGTCCGTTTGTACGACTCAATTTCGCTCACGGTGAATGAATCCAACTTAACAGGTGAGACTCTATCACAAGCTAAAATATCCGCCTCTACAAGACAGAAACTGAGCTTGGTGTTGAGCGGTGAGTTGACTCCAACAAGCGACACAAATCTCATATATCAAAACCTAGCAATGATGGGCACGCTGATCGAATCGGGCCACTCGAGAGGTATAGTCATCAGCACTGGCAAATCAACCCGCTATGGCCAAGTTTATTCGATGCTCAAAAGCACTGTCCAACCAAGAAGCCCTCTTCAACTGAATATCGACCAGCTTTCTATCCATCTGGTCGTTATATCCTGTTCAATAATCGCACTAATGAGTATACTTGGGATCATACAGCGCAGGGAGCCGCTAGAGGTTGCTTACTACGCCATCTCGCTGGCCGTGACAGCAATCCCTGAGGGCTTGCCAGTCGCTGTTGCTGTCATTATGGCTTTGGGAGTTTTAAGACTTAGCAGACAAAAGATCATCGTACGATCCATGACCAGTATAGAAACTCTCGGCTGTATTCAGGTGTTCTGTGCAGACAAAACTGGTACTTTAACTAGAAACGACATGACTCTCACTGATATAGTCACTTCAGAGCTGCACTCAGTCTCAAGTAATGAGTTGGAGGAGCTGAACAATGAGGAGAATAGGAAGCATATGACTTTCAGCAAGTTTGGTGGCAAAATGTTCTCAATTGGCCGGCTCATGGAGGTAGGGACTTTGTGCAATAATGCCTCCTTTGACCATAACCCTCCTGAGGGTGGCGCTGGTCATTACATCGGCCAAGCAACCGAATGTGCCATCTTGGATGCAGCTGTTAGGATGGGATTCGGTGATTCGAGAACCAAGTTTGAGAGGATTGGTGAAGTGCCTTTTTGCTCGCGTTCTAGACGCATGGTGGTGCAATGCAAGCGTCAAGATCTGCAAGTCAACAGTCCCATGTTCTATGTCAAGGGAGCTTGGGAGGATGTTCTGAATGACTGCTCGAATTACTACGATTGCGGGCTGATAAAACCGAGGAATGAGGCAATGTGGTTAGATTATTCGAGAATCTGCACCACCCTTGGCTCTCAAGGGCTCAGGGTACTTGCTCTAGCAACAGGTCCCTCGTTAGACCAACTAACCTTTGTTGGAATAGTTGGAATCAACAACGCATTGCGGGAGGGAATTCCGAGGACCATGAGTAAGCTGAAGATAGACTTTGGTATCGACATCAAGATGATCACCGGAGACTGCAAGGCGACGGCCGTTGCTGTCGGACACAGTCTTGGTCTAATTGAGGGCAACACCGAGGAGCTTATTATGTCGGGCGAGCAATTGCAAGAGTTGCTTAGCTCTGAGATTGACGAAATTAGTGCGGCTCAACTTATCAATTCCAGGACAGTATTCTATCGGGTTGATCCCATTCAAAAGGCAAGCATAGTGAGCAGCTTGCAGCGACTGAATAAGATAGTGGCGATGACCGGCGATGGGGTCAACGATGTGATTAGCTTGAAAAGGGCAAATTTAAGCATAGTGATGGGTTCTGGGGCCGACGTTTGCAAGGAGATAGCGGATGTTGTGCTGGTTGAGAACGATCTCTCCCTGTTGCCTTTGGCGGTTGTAGAGGGCAAAGGAATCTATTATAAGATCCACAGCTTCATGTCATATCAAATATCAATTAGCCTTTCATTAGTTTGTCTAGTTACAGCGTCATTTGCGGCCCGTATTGACGCCCCATTTACAGTGATTCAGTTGCTATTCTTGAACATTTTAGCCGACGGACCGCCTGCACAAGCTCTTGGTGTAGAGAAGATTCCCGAGAGCGACTTGCATTTGAACCCAAGAAATGTGCATGAGCCAATACTGAGCGCATCGCTCCTGGGAACTCTAACTATATTGACTCTCATCCTCGTTGGCGTAAACGGAAACCTCTATTACTATATGGTTAGTATCTTTGTCCTGGTTCCTTAGACCTCTTTTTCTCTGAAACTCAGCACACTAATGAGATAAATTCAACCATCCTAGCTCAACGACGGTGAACTAGATCCCCATTCAAGGTGCATCCTTTTTACATGCTTCGTTCTGTGCTCCATCTTCGCCGCTGCAAGTTTGCGCTCAAAAGTGAGTAGCTAGAAGTTTCATTAACTCCGAGTGGGCGACTTGAAGTTGTGACTAACACAATCAATTCCGGTACGCTCAAAACTGCACAGGTAAAGACAGTTTTCGAACTTAAGCTCCTAGGTAATAAGGATTTGCTCCTTTGCTGCTTAATACTCGCGCTCATTCAGTTATGCATCATCAAGTTGAATTTTTTAAACGACTTCTTCGACATCGAGCCGATCACCGCCAGAGAGGTGGTTTATTTGATATTGTATTCGTCATTGGTGCTAGTTTTAATGGATCTATCGAAAGTTCTGTTGAGACTCTGTAATTACATACGTCGCTGTCTAGCCAAATCCAAGGCCTTCAAGTGGACAAAGTCCAGAGGTATCGATGAAAAAATACAGGGCTTGCCTTAAAACTTGTCCCCTTTGCTCGAGCCATGAACTGAGCTATTTTACACTTAATGCTGAATGCTCTCATTTTTAATTCCCACCAAGTCCATGTATACGAACATTAAATCCGATCTAAGAGGCCTCTGTACTCGGAAAGTCCCCGTCATCCGCGCTAGCTTCTGCCAAGTAATGTTCTCTCACCATCCGAGTCGCCTCTTGGACCATCTGCGTAATCAATGCAGTCGATTTTGTGGGTTCTGGTTGCAACTTTGAATTTGCTCTGTCGAGCACAATCTTGTAAACGCCGCCCACCTTTATGGTCAACCAAGAGATCATGCAGATAATCAGATCAAAGACGAAAACGAGTGCCCCTATCGAAAATCTCTGTTACCTTAGCGGCCTGGTGCCTAAAAATAAGCTCGTTATACCTAGCAGATAGCCGATCCAGCAACAAGCGGGCAAGTTTCTGGCAGATTTGGCAAGTCGGGACTAAAGGAAGTTTTCCTCGGAGGCGAGTGAGTTTTGATGCCTTTGAGCAGCATGCTCTCTCGCGGATCCAAGAGAACAGAGATAGGAACAATTGCCAAATGTACCGCTTAATTAATCTTGCGAGGATCCTGCATTTTGGTGCTGGCAGTCGAGCCTCCAAGCTGAGATAATCTCTGTACTGTGATGTACGGCATTGTTATTTGTAAACTCACACACTTGAGCTCGTTATCGGACATAGAGCACAACTACACGATCAAACAAGCCTTTCGTTTTGCACTAAATTAAACCTCATCGTCAACTTCAATGGCAAGAGGCTAAAAGCTCGGTCGATTCTAGGGGAACCTCAAGTTGGTGAGCTCTCTTTCCCTCTCCCTTTGAAAGCGACGACATTTTACAACTGATAGCTGGATTCCTGAATGAAGTTGGTGCTCGAGCTTGGGCAGGAGCACAAGCAAGTCGAGGAGCCTCACTCGCCTCCTAAGCGGCCGAGATTTTCCGTCTCCTTCCTTTTCTATTAGCCACTGTTGCCCAGTGCTCTTGATCCAGTCAGCTGATTCTAGTCCCCCAATGAATTCTTAGCCTACTGGCTGCGCCCTACAGCTTTCTTGATAAGGCAATCCCGTCAACCTGAAGCCGCTATACCTCCTCTCTCCCTCGCTCTCAAACAACGACGATGACAAAGGCATCAGCACCAACTTCCTTCACTTTTGTCGCTCCACTCGGACGCCGCCAGCGGTGCATGGCTCTATTCGAGCTGTCGGATGGAGATATAGCAACGGGAAGACAAGTAGTGCGGGAGCCGTGTAAATACCATTGATGCTCCCCTACACGCCAAGCCCCCCCCCCTCCGTCTCTTCCTCTCGGCCTCGGCAGTAGTATTGGCCCCTCCGACTCACGCGCGGGGCCTTGAGCTCTTGATTGGCGCCTTAAATCGAGTGGTTCCTTCCATGTCTCCGCGCCTGTGCACTGCATTATGGCTCCCAAGTCCAAGAGTAAACTGGAATAGTGGCGCCCAAGGGACTGCCGCGGTAGGAGGCGCGCCAGACTGAGACTAAAAATAAGAGATACAAAATTTAGCGCACGAGGCTATAGCTCACTCTTCACCTCCCCCCCCCTTCGCCTTTGGCTCCAAAGTTTGTCTAGCCTTCCGGATGAAACGAGCACCCGCTCATCTGCAAGCTCATCTGTCTGCCGAGGGGCTCAACTTGAACTGCCAACTCGGATGCGACAGAGAGCTCATCGTCGAGGAGACAAATGGGCTCCTGGAGGGAGTAAAATTTCAAACTCTATCCTTACTAGACCCTCATCAGATTCTCTTGCCAGCAAATCGCTCGCCCGTCGCCAGGAGCTCAGTTTGTTTGTGCCACTACCACCGCTTTGCGCTTATATTGGTCCAACTACCACCAAGCTACAGCAGAAGCAGCAGCAGCAGCAAGCGGCTCAGAGACAAAAACAATTGCATGCAATAACTTTGTGGTGCATCGGCCTTAACCTGTACACACTCCACCCAAGCGACCATTGAGCACGAAGTGGGCGTTGACAAAGGCAGGGCACTAGGGCTACATCTTGTTGGTGAATGTGCGACTGAACGAATGACAAGAGGGGAGCCGGTTAGTTAACTCATCGAGAGTGTTGTGCAAGCGAGCCGAGGGCTAGCAGCTGTAAGAGGATAGCGGATTCTGGGAGGAGAGGATGCTGTGAAGTGGAGACGCCGGCGATATAGCTCGCGAATAGCAAGTCCAAGGCGACAAACAGAGCGAAGGCTTCATTTGCGTTTCAGAAATTAATTGCCTTGGAAGAGCAAACCGAGAAAGGAAGTCGGCAAAGCGTTTTTGGATGGGCTCACTTTCATCCTGTCACAAGTGATATAAACTACGCAGCCGTTGAAACGTAAACATAAACTCACTCACTAAAGAAGCCGGCGCCATGGCTACTTGAACCAGCTATTAGGTTAACAAACATACTCGCATGGAGCACTTTCATTGATCTCCAGTCTGCCATCGGATCCGATGAGCCGCACAGCCGAGAACCGTTCAGCTCGCGAGCCAGCCAAATTATTCGACACTCGCTAACCAACCGTTGATCCCCGAGACTCGATTAGCCTGCAAACCCTCAAACGTGGAGCAGACACAGAAACAGATGCAATTATCTTGAATCAGGGTGAACAAAAGCGCAAGCTTTGGTTAGAATCAAGTTAGAAGCAAATCGTAGCGACAAACGCCAACAATATCCACCATTGTATCCCGATTGATAACTCGCAGCACTTGAACAGCCTGTCAATCTGCGTGTTGGTCGCCCGGTCTCAATTACTATCGATCTCGCTCCCACTCGCTTACTCAATCGCTCATAGGGAGAGAAAGAGAGAGAGAGAGCTCACAAGCACATGCATAGACGGGCGCAATCAGCGCTAACTAACCGGCCAGGCCGCTAGCTTGCCGGCTAAATCAGAGAGGCAAGGCCTACTGGCTGCCACTTGTTGCCGGTGCCGCCACTGCAGCTGTCTCGCACTCACTCACCCACTTGCTCGCTCACTCGCTTGCCAACATTGACGCCTCTGCCGCCATCACCATCACCAAAGGCTAGGCAGCTCCAGCGAGCTAGCGAAAGCTCCTAGATTGACGATATACTGCTCTCATTCTTGACGAGCCTAAAACTCAAACTTCGATGCCCTCATATCATCGATCAACTTATACACAAATCACCTAGTTGAATCAAAACTTCACTTTNAGGAGCAATTGAGCGGCAACCAAATTTAAAACCATATACACAAATAATAATCATATATACATTTCAACAATTTCGACGACAAGATGGATTCTTCGTACTTCTTGATAGCCAATAGTACGAACACTAGCAATATTAACAACGAACTTGAGCAATCCTCATCCTCNTCATCACTGAACTATGACCCATTTGATGGATTCTCTCTCCTCGATCAGCAGGGGACGCGATTGTACGACTATTTTAGTGGAAGTGGCGAATGTGGAGCAGGTGGCGGCGGCGGTGGAAGGGGTTCGCCTTTGATCAATCAGTGTCCCCTAGATCAGATAGATTTACAGCAAAAGAATTTCCCATTTCAAATAAATCCAAACCAAGAAGACGACGATGACTTCCAAGAAACGCTAACTAGTTTTGTGGGCGATCTCGGCGTTGATAGCGATGGTGGCTACACCTCTGGAGTAGATTTGTTCGCAACGAATGCAATTGTTGATTGTTCGGATTCAACGGAAGCCTATTGTCTGAGGTTGGCGTTAGAGCAGAACAACAACATTGGCTACAATAACATAAGCAACAATAATAACTGCAGTGATATCAATAACAATTATAACAGCAATAGTATTTATGATTGTAATAGTTACAACAGTTGTGATGGTGATAGTAACACAAGTCATTCAACAAAACGAAGTGTCCTCATGAATTTGCTCATAGATGGGTCAGATGTTGGCGCAGGTTATACAAGTCACAACTGTCGAGCTCTACCCCAAAAGATAATACAGCAGCAGCCAAATATTAATTAGATATGCATAGCGATTGGAAAATCGCAACTAAATAGTTTGATGTCCAGCTCGCTAGGTCCTAGTTCTATTGTGCCAGCTCTATCTTCAAATAGTGTTTTGGGATAGTTTTTATCGGCGATGTAAAATAAGAAACTTAAAACGCAATGTAGAACAGATGCCTCAGAATTAATTTGGGGTATTGTTATCATGAAATCATTTTTTTTCATCCCTAGAGAAAACTCTTGCCTAATCTCGCATTGCTGGGTCTCTTCACATTGTAACATAACAGTGTACTTGGCACAGGTTATTTTTGAGTTGGAAAAGTCTAATATGCCGAGTATATGGTCACCAAATCGGTAACGTTTGTTCAACAGGTGCAACCTACAAACGCTACCAATTCGGTGTACACTCCAGAATCTAACATTAGATTTGGAGGCTGTGGATGATTCGTTCAGGGATCTAACGGACGCAAATCTGAGGGAGGCCTTGGGNGACGAGAGAAAATTTCTTAAATGAGCAGCAGCAGCCTTTGTATCTTGGTCTTTTATATTAATGAGTGCACGTGCAGCCTCGAACTCTACCATTTCCGATTGGTTTCCGAGATGGTTTTTGATGTAATTACAGAACATTTGCCTCTCTTTACCACAGTTGTCATTGATAAAGCTTAATATGATTCGAATCAGGAGACAGATGGCTAGTGGTGATCTTAAGTCCTGCTCTATGCAGTCACTGATTAATCGTAACAAAGCGATTTGGTTATCTTTGCAAGAGGTGTAACATAGGCCTAAGGCATGATACTGGACCATGGGCGAGCCTGAGTTTAACGCTTCTTGAATCTCGTTGGTACATCGCTTTACAATATCACTGTTGAATTGTGCGATACGAACTAGAGATGATATGGCGGCCGATGCGACCACAGGATGTTTGTCCACTACACTTTGTTTCAGGTAACGCTCTATTGTTGTGAATGTAGACGAGTCTGAAATTTGACACAAAGCTCTCAATGCCGAGGCCCGTATGGCTGGATCGTCCCGTGAGTTCACATCTGTCGTCAAACTTGAGGTCACTACACTGACGTTCTCTGCTTGCTGTGATAGAGCTTTGATTCCAATATAAGTTAATCGCCGAAGAGTGCTATCTTTATCCTTGTACTGAAACAGTCGCGTAATATGAAAGAACAAGTCAGTGGCTTCGTTCGGTGCCAACCGCTCTCCTTGCAACAATATAAATATGCATTTCGTCAGAACGTCAACAAGCTTCTTCGTCTTCACAGAAGTTGCCATGAAGCATTGCTTTGCCTCCTGCAAAACCTGGGTCTTATCTACATGTGTGCCGTCATCGAAGTCGGCCTTTCCTCGTTTAGACTTTTCCATCTTGGGGTCTGCGAATGAGATAGGTGTCCAGTATATCGATGGAACTCTAGAGGGACACTTGTCAGCTTGTGCCACCGCTGAGTGCCACTCTGATTGGGCGAATAAGATGGACAGGCTGTAGCCAGTCGGCGAGATGTAATTGACATGGAATTAAAATAATGGCTCGCTCTGGTTGAACGCAGCGAATTTGAAAATTTGGCGGCAGCTTCAGACGCGAAGTCTTACGTAAACCTTCGCCACTTTGACCATGAGGGTTCTAACTCTGGCAGTCGGTGGCCAATCTCTGCCACCAAGAGCCCTGACCACGACATCTCGCCACCCGGGCCAGATTATCGCAATTGTTTTATCTTTCATGTCAGCGAGGAGCCCATTCGTGATGTCTGGTGTTGGCACAAGCACATTCAAGAGAGCTTGTCTTGGCAGCACTTTCGATTGAATCCATGCCGGCTACAAGCTCAGTTGAAGTTTGGAGCTAAACGAGCAGGTGAGGCTACTTTGAACGATTGAATCTGAGGGCCAGATTGATTCATCGTTTCGGGTTGTGAAAAAAGTTCGAGCCGATTGAACATGATCGTCTGGGCATGTACACATGTAGCGGGTAATAAAAGAGACAAGGAAACAAATTGGAGGTCTCGGACAAAGCCTTACTGGTTGTGTCCTATTTGGCGGCATGAATCTACCAGGTCTGGATATCGATCGTTCCACCAGTGGAGACCATCGAGGGTCTCGTGGAGTTACGAGCTGAAGAGAGGAGTTTCTCGTGGAATGTCCACCACCGTCAACATGACGGATGGCTGCAGCCAAGAAGGTCGATTAGGAGTCGCTAACTTACGTTTTGATCATCGCAATTGAATCCCACCCGATTGTAAACAATGACAGGCACTTGCAGAGACGTACTATGTAACATCCTTGCAGGTTGGCTGCCAAGTGGAATTCTAACGGTTTATAGCGGTTCAACTGGAATCGGTTTACAGCTTTGATGAAACTGTTGTATGACCGTGAAACTATTCGAATGCATCCGATCGTTCTCGAGATTCCGAAAGAGCCCGTGGATGTTCTCGTGGGAATTATGATTGGCCATCTGCTCGCCTTGGACCGCAATACTGCCCATGACGTAGCCTGGACGAGCACAGCATTAGCCGTTTCGACAATCTTAGCGAGGGATTTTGAGTGGTCGATCAGATGATCGGATGAAATTGGCGCGAGAGATCAGATGGAGCCAGGCTTGTCTTGGTCCTGGATNAATGTCATCCCAAACAGATTAGTGCAGTAGTTCATCTCAAACCATTAGTCTTTGTCTCTGATTTGAGTGGACAAACTAAACCTCACTCGGCCAGACGAGACTGGCCTAGACCAGCAAAGCTAAGCCAAGCTAAGCTTAGCTCGAAAGTCTACCCACAAGCTCGAGCCATCATCTACAAATTCNGCTTCGAGGCATTTGAGACGTTGGATGGGCGACTACTCGATAAGGCTTCCAATTGACGGATTGACGCCAGCGACTGTTCCAGCTCTAACCCCTTGGCTATCAGTGGTGTTGTTGTTATTGGGCAAAGAGCTCCAGAGGTTAAGGGCGGCCGAGTGGTGGTTGCGGCGTCGCGAGCGCTCAAAGCGGAGAGATAAGATAATTTGATTTTGGTTGCGGTTGCGGTTGCGGTCGCGTCTTGGGCCTCAGCGATGGCGGCAAGTCAGTTTGCGCGTAGTGGTTGGCGGCCAAGGAGCAGAGGAGTAAACGAGAATCCCGAGGGGAGCGACGAAGGGAGAGGTTACAATGCGATGGAAGTGTGAGTCTGCCGCCTGGAGGCTCATGGCCATCAGTGTAGCGGTTGTTTGTTGTTTGCCGGTTTGCGTGCCTCTAGGGCCACCAGCTAAGCGCCGGTGTCATAACAGCAGCAGCAGCAGCAGCAGCAGCAGCAGCAGCAAAAGCAACAGCAGCAGCATAACAGCATAACAAGCCGCCCCTACTTTCGCCCTCGTCACTCTCTGCGGCGTCCATCGGGCCAACTAGCTGGGCAGATGGGTTGCGCTAGACGAGCGGCTGCCGCCTGATGACTGGCGCGAGCGGCGCCCAAGTCAGCTTGCCCGGCTTGGTTTGGTCTGGCTCGGTGCAGTTCAGTTTGGTGGCCAGATAGAAGTCGGGGGCTCGTCGAGCGGAGGCTGGATGAGTTGATACACAGGGTCGCGGTGGGTAGGNCTAACGAGAGGAAGGGAAAGGAGAGGGACGGAAAGGCACTAATTACGATTGCCTAGCAACAGCGGCCAGCCCGAGTTTGGCTGGCTGGCTGGCTGGCTGGCTGATAGCGCAGAGGAGCTCGCTTGCTTTGGGCCGCTATGCCGTCGGGCAAGAGGGAGCTCGCTTTGGATCGTATCTGTTCTTGGCCAAGTATCTGCTGGCAGCCGCAAACTTGGTGTGTTAGTTCCATTTTGCATGGCGACTTACGACAATCGTCGTTATGCAAGCGCCGGGTGCCGTTGTCGCCAGCAGGCGAGCGAGCGCCATGCCTTTCAGTTATCTCTCCTCTTTTCGGCATTGAACTTGAACAGGCTCGAGGTTGGAGTTGCGGCTCTAGCTCGCGGGCTGGCTGGCTGGCTGTTCGCGTCGCCCGATGCATGGGCCAGGCTGACCAAGTTTGGGCGTTTTCCTCTCTCCTCCCTCGGCGGCGGCGGCGGCGGCGGCGGCGGCCCGAAGCCAGGGCGAGCAGGGGGAGCCACCGGGCAACGCGACTCCCGTTAGCGGCCGTGGCAACGCTCATGGGCCGCTCGCAGCCGAGTTGCGCTGCCGACGGGCGCAAGCCAGGCAGCCAGGCAGCGGCGCTTTAACTCGGCTTGCTCGTTGCATAAGAGCAACGGCAGTTGTGGCAGCCAAAACGAAAGCCACTTGTGCCGCTCCGTCACTGGCTTCACTCAACCCAACTAAACCTAACTCGATTCCATCCGACCAAACTCAATTCAACGCCGAAAGCAAGACCGACGACGTCGACGACGACCATGGCAGCTGCTGAGCGCCGCTGGCTGGCTGGCATTGAGGTTGCGCAACAAGCGCGGCGAGCAGAAGCTCCCAGTTAGCGAGCTGGCTCGCCTTATCGCGCAAGCTGGAAGTTGTCTTTTTGTCGCCCTGTGAGAGAGGGCGCGCGCCGTGTTAGCAGGGCTCGTGATGTAACGCAGCCGCGAAGGCGCCATTGTTGTGCCAATGGAATCTCGCTTTTGGCGCAAAAGTTGATTCGCGCTTGCTCGGCGAGCGATGTGGCCCCGGCCGCGGCCTCGGCTTACCGCGTTCGCCCTCTTGATGCGGCGCCAGCTCGGCCGGCTGAGTCATGCGCCGGGCGTAACAGTT
>Ga0058699_1000188_pt1 | contig 17941 bp, 12 predicted proteins | sample AgamicAtPe_FD_55078 | JGI IMG/M metagenome (GOLD analysis project Ga0058699, IMG submission 55078) | Agave microbial communities from Guanajuato, Mexico - At.P.e | ecosystem: Host-associated > Plants > Phyllosphere > Phylloplane/Leaf | place: Guanajuato, Mexico | collected 2012-10-15 | reverse complement strand
TCCAACTCTTTCCAGGACAATGCATGACATTCACCTCAGTCAATCGATCTGAAACCACAGGTTGACAGAAGGTCACACTTACCGGAGAAGCTTCACTCAGTGTCAATGCGTACTCACCGCTAGCTGGAACCAGCCAATTTTCTCAGTGGTCTATAACGTCAAGTTATTGAACTGTGGATGAGGATAGCGCTACAATGCGTCAGCTTAATTGACAGGTGATGAATTACACAGCACCCATTGTATCTGTCACTAGGACTAGATAGGAATCAATTCTGACTGGTTATCACTTTGACTAGTAATAGCATCAAGGCTCGATACCTACCAACTGAACTTGTTCTACCATCACCTTAGTGATATTNATTGATCGCCTCGAGTCTATTGTTCGCTATGGATCCACTCATCCACAGTATCAGCAGTAATCGTAAAAATTATCGTCAAGACGTTTTTCCTATAAGTCAATGGACGATCACAACAAGAAAAGGTATAATCCTGCAATCGAAGTGTACCTGCAAAGGCAGTAGCGAAGGAGCGAGTAAAGAGCTGAAAAAGGCCCAAGATAGTGATCTCGATGAGTTCTGTAACATTTGCAGGCATGTTATCTCATTACCGAATCTGCACAGTATGCCTGACATGCTATTCAATGAAAATCTACTCAGGTTAGAGCACTCCTCTGGTGTGGGAATAGAGTTTAATGCCCTCGATGCTCTAAAACTGATAGAAGAAACCAAAGATCCGTTACAAGTTGCCGTCGCTGATGGGTGGCAAAGTGCCCGCGCTGACTTTCCGTTCGCCAAGAGTGTTGTCAGACCATTCGACTGGACATTTACTACAAACTACAGGGGTACTCTCATCAACGTTAACAGACGAAAGAGGAAACCTGCTCAACAGAGATCAGAGCNAGACTCGTCGTCTGACTCGATGAGTTCGATGGATAATGAGGAAGGCAAGTTGGTGATGGACACTACTGCAAAGAATAAAAAAGCACAACAACAGGTAGACTCTCAATCATGCTTGGTGGTCGAGGAAACTGACGAACGGATAGATGTCAATAAACTCAAAGTTAGAGAAGAAATACTATTCTATGATGATATAACTCTTTATGAGGATGAGCTTGCGGATCACGGGACGGCTCANTATAGTGTGAAGGTGCGCGTTATGCCCAGAAGCCTGTTCATTCTCGCGAGGTTCTACTTGCGCGTGGATGGCGTTTTGGCTAGGATCAATGACACGAGAATCTATCATGAGATGGGGAAAAGCTATCTTCTAAGAGAGTACACTAATAGAGAGGCAAAACTCAAGCCACTGAACCTTCCAGTGTCTACCTTGATAAATCCCAATGAACTGATCAACAACTTGCCATTGATTGATATCAAATGTGAGAAATTATCTTTGCCAAGGCACAATTAAAGAGGACTATCTGGACTGTAGCTGGTTGCAAACATCAATGAAAGCAAATTATGAATCATGACTTATGATCCCACATTGGGCAACTTGATTCTGTCATTGCACGCTAACTAAAGCGTTACTTTAATTTCATAGAGGGCGATGATTTTCACCTTGAGTTCAGATTTTAGNTCCAGTCTCTCGTAAGATGATAACTGAATGAAAACCAGAGGTGAGAAGTAACCTGATGGTGAACTGCGCACGAACCTTGCTGCGCAAAATGCGCTTGAATTGCGCAAATCGTGTAGGGNACGACAATGAAATTTTGCTTTGTTTTCTCGGGGAAATATTAAATCTCCCTACCAAAAATAAACACAAATTATCGATCGATTGACAGTGTTATGGGGTGCCGAACTGGGCTCATCTCAAGTTTACCCTCTGTCCGATCCATCTACCCTTCGCTTAGTTATCTGTGAATTCAGATAATCTTCGTCCAAACCTATGATGGATTATATTGGCACCATGTCATCCTGGTAATTTTTGGGCGAAGGAAAGGGACCAATCGATGAAACTTAATCAGCTCGTCGCAATCAAATGAGTTTTGGCTCACTGGAAGCATAGAAATAAGCGATTTTGCAAGTTATATAGCCCAAATAAGCCTCTAAAGAAATGTAACTCGCTCTTTGGNTTAGCTATGAACGAGGAGAGTATCGATACGAGATTCAGAAGACCCACAACAACGCGATTTTAACATGGGAAACTGCCTCAAAGGTGGCGTGTCAGTTGACGACGTCTCCCTAATAACTGGAAGCACGCAGCAAGGTGACCAGGTTGCTGGTTCTCTGCCCTCTTACCAGGTTAGTAAGGATTTAGTGCACCCATTGTGTGTCCAATGTACTAGGCGCAGCCATATCTAACCCGTATATACTTATCTAATTCTACTATAGCCGGAACCTGTACAGAGTATGTCATACCAATCATTACCAGTATATTATCCAGCGCCATACTCTTCCTCGAGATTAGTCTCACAACTAGCTGAAGAAGAACAAATTCAAATGGCTAAAAGNATAGGTCTCATACAACATTTACCGACTGGAACTTACGACGGTGGGGGGTCCTCAAAGAAGTCTCGCGAATGTGTTATTTGCATGATAGAGTTTTCAATCGGCGATAGCATCAGATTCCTACCCTGCATGCATACTTATCATGTCACATGTATAGATGACTGGCTGATGCGTTCATTTATTTGCCCCTCGTGCATGGAACCAGTTGATGCCGCTTTATTAAGCACCTTTCAATAAGCTTTTAAATGAAGTAATCTGCGAATTAAAAACGAAACCTCTTAGGTCATTGACAATCATCTGACGAGACCTTGTCACTTTATGTGGTGTGTAATTGGACAATCGGTGATAACTATCTTACGATGCAGCGATCATATTCGTACACTCGATCTAACCATCACTATTGTTCAGAGGACAACANGTCCATTGCATTGTTCCTCGGCACACCAGTATACCATGGTTGATGATCATTGAAATCCACATCATTGAGTGAGAGCTGCTCATCTAGCGTGCATCCTGCAATATGGTTTTCCACCTTTGCAATAGAAAGTTGAACCCTCGAGATTAGCTTGGCAACTCGTGCACCTAAAACAGTTAGAGTGATAATTCCTGTCTAAAGCTTCGATCCATTTGTCTCCAGCTTCAATTGGGAAGGAGCACGAGTAGCACTTTGTGGTAAATAACATGTTCCAATCGCGCTCACAGTATGGCACATTATCCTCCAAATAAAACGAAGAGTTCCCGAACGGTCGGTGGCAATGACCACAGACAAAGCAAGATGGATGCCATTGCTTGTTAAGGGCATTCAAGCAATCGCCCTTGATTCTAATGCTGCACTTAGAACAAACTGGGGCGTAATAGGCTTCGAAGCAATGTTCACAATAATGTTTACGCGAGCTATCCTCAATGAAACCACTGTCAAGAAGCGACTTATGACATGAGCTACAGTTGAATTTCGTTTGACTGCAAAGCTTACACCAAGTCGTCCTGCCGGCCAGAATGTAGGGGCCTTGTATCTGCTCATTACAGTGGACACAGAAAGGGATGCGGCCTCCAACACGCGTTTCATTTTGCACCGAGCTCCTGTTTTGCACTGAACTGATTACTTCCTGACCCTGCTGTTGCTGGGACTGTTTCTGCTGCAACTGAGGCTTTTGGAAGCTCGTCATCGTTGGGCTTGGCGATTGAACTGCTCTGACTTCCTGATTCTGGCAGTTTGTTTCATATAGAGTTTTAGCATTCGAGTTGGAAGAATTCGTTGTTGTCGATGTATCAATGCTAGTAGCCGGTCTCCATGTCCAACTTACCTCGCCGCCACTCTTGCTGCCGCCACGATTGGCGAACATAGTGGAGATTGTGGCCGGACTGCGCGAATCCAAGCTCTGCATCCGGATGGTCTGCTGTGTGGTGTTGGTTGCAGCATAGGAGCTAGTTCTATGGGATTGTTGTCCTGTCTCTTGGTTTGTGGTCTGTCGAGCTGCCTGACATGGATCTAAACTGTGCTGCCTCAGACCTTGCTTATCGCTAAAATCATACTGAATTCGCATTATACTCGCCACCTGTTTTGCATGTATCTCGCAATAGAGCTTTTCGTTAACCGTGAAGTATCCGGTGTTTTTGAGTGAAGTACCACAAGTTGTGCAATTGAAACACTGGGGATGCACGGAACGATTCTGAATTTTTGCATAGGGGCCAACGATGTAGCGGCCGCACTCGCAACAAATTGGTAAATTTGGTTGCCTCGGCATCTGATCTGCACTTTGAGCGCTACTATCTCCCTGTTGCTTGATGCTTTGCGACTGCTCTGAGGATGAGGCCTGAAGCGTTTGATCTTGACTCATTGAATTGAAATGATGGTGAGTCGACGATTGTGAGCTTCTCGTAGCTTGTTGAGTGCAGACAGATTGGCCAGCAAGAGCAGAGGGTAAGTTCAGAGGCTCGCCAGAAATTGGCGAAAGGCGTGTTGAAGCCTGTTGACCCCTCTGCTCCTCCTCCATCACCAACTTATACACCTCCGACTGCTTATTGACGGGCGCGTCAGATTTCATGAAGTTTATACCCTTCAGTCCAGGTGCGATGAGCTCCGTATGAGCTTCGATTGTCTTTCTAATATTGTTCATTGAGTACAAATCGATGGGCGAGTTGTATTGCTTATGGACCAACTTGGATGCCAAATTCTCGCCTTGAGTTTCATGCGCCAGCTCGTTTGTTCTATGTTCGTTTCTACCACTAGACTCTCCAGCCTCCTCCAACTGTTGCTGACTATATCTAACCTGTTGAGGCTCGCTCACTCTGACAGAGTAGCTCAATGATGTTTTGTTACCAGTTTGTTGAAATACTGGTGCTTGTGTTTCCTGTCTCGAGAATGGTTTTGGGCTGTTGTTGTACGACTGACTTGCGGTTAATATTTCTCGGTTTAAACTTGCCATTCTTTTTGATTGTTCAGTCAGAGTTGATGCTCTGATGTTTGATTGAGCCTTGAATTGCTGCCGGCTAGGCGTCATCATATCTCGTTCGGCCGAGTGGACTTCTGACTGTCTACTTGCGTGAAAATTCATATTGACGATACTGAGCTCAACTCCCAACTGAGAGGCCAGTCTGGAGTAAGCACGAGCAAAGGTTTAGCCGAAAGGTCCAACAGTTAAAGTTCTAGTCGGCGATGCGTGAGTTGGATGGGAATCTAGGTACTGAAAAAGGGAAAGTTATTTAGGACGCGTTCATAAACTAGATGATTGTTCTAGACAGCAACAACAACAACAATAACAACAACGACGACGACGGAACACACCACTTCCTGCCTGGCTTGCCACCAAACTTGTGCTAGTCGAGTCTCAGCCGGCTAGTTATTCTCGATTCGAATCTTGAATACAAGAGCGCATGGGATTCTCTTGATGAAAGTAAACTCAGCTCAGTCGTAATTGTGTCGGAATGTCGTGTTTGTCAGGAATTTGAAAAATTTCTGGAAAAACCATCAACAATGATGGTCGCCAGCTGTGGCGCACGTATTTCGTTGAGTAAAGTAGCCTAGTTTGCTCTGCTACCATTACAAAGTTGGTGACATAGGCCCAATGATTGTGCTCACTGGATTGCGGCACTGAAATGTTAGAACGACATCGGCAACTTAACCCGCAGCATCTATAGCTACTATCATGTAACGTTACGTTGTATGGGATTTGCGTTTCTCCCGCCAAGTTCTAATGTAACTCGAGAGCCAGTATTTGGGTGGGTTAAAGGGGTGCACAATCTGACGGCCTTGGGAAAATGGTTGAATCCCTTATCACTCCAGGAGATTCATTCGCGATCGGCCCTTGGAGAGAGGCCGCATCGATGGATAAACCTTGAAGGAACATTCAAAATTGTAACCTAATTTTTGAGGACTTGTGCCTCAGCTTACACGAACAATCTATCTGAAATCATTGCGGAATTTACTCAATCGACGACTGCTTTCAACTCTATGATGTGATTAAGCTACCGCTAACGGGTCGGTTCCGTTTAGACATGGTGGCTCACATAGTCATCCTGCCATCTCACTAAAAAGCAATCCATTTGAAGTGTTTATGTGTGAAAGTAAAGAGTAGTTAGAGCTAGACTGTATAGATGAAAAATAAGTTATTTTCTATAAATATAATTTAGATTTGGTACAAATAGATGCATCTATCTTGTTGTCGCGTAAGATTGTTCGTCTACATGGACTCGGCGTTGTTCCTCTTCTTCTCTGCCTTCTTCATCCGATTGAGCTTCTTTCGCCAGTAGTCAGGATTGGCCTTTGGCTCCTCGGATAGGACCTGCATCCGTCTCTCTTCCGTCTGAGATGCAAGCCACGCGTCCATCTCTCTAATGTAACGTTCCACATCGTCAATATGTTCCTTTTCAGCAGCCTTTCTTTCTTTCAGTGTAGACGCCTTCCAGGATACAGAGGCTGTTTGCATCCGTTTTGTTGGCACCTGCTCATCGTCGTTGTCGTTCATGTCGGTTAACATTTTGCCACAGTAGTGCAGGTAAGCGGTGGGAGCCGGGAGATTCGGTCGATTTTCAACAACCTTGGCGTACAATTTCCACTGGTCCTTGGAGATGTTTGGTTTTGTCTTGGGCACTTCGCGACCAGGATTTTGTTTCTTGAACTCCTCAACCTCCTTCTCGTATCGTTCCTTGTCAACTAAAGCCTTTTTGACATATTTGAGCAACTTTTTGTCCCTCAAATGGGCAAATTTGTCCTTCAACCTCTTCTTCAACTCATCGTATTCTTGACCCTCTGTACCTTCTGGTATCTTCTTTTGTAGGAAGAACTTGAAAGCACTTTTGGGGGGTTCCGGAGGTCTAATTTTCTCGCTTGCCCGCATCTTCTTCTCTGGAACGGCATGATTGAGATGCGGATGGGCTGCAATATATTCTTCCTTTTCTCTCAGATACCTTTCTTGATTTTCCTTGTGCAAATCTAACCACTGTTGCTTCTCCTCCGGAAACAAACCATCGAAAATCTGTCCCAGCTCTTCCTTGGTTTGTGCTAGTTCCTCTTTAGTGAACATGCCAACTTTGATGTCGCCCAGCTGATCCTCTATGAAAAGAGTTTTGGCTGATTTCGGTCGTTTAGGCGCGGCCTCGTCAACGAGACCCAATCTATGCATGTCGCGCTCGTACTTTCGCACCAACTCATCATGTTTACGTTGATATTCTTTCCTTTTCTTTTCAGGTAAAACCCGCCATTCTTCGGCCACAATCTTGGAAACCTCAACGGCGAGAGAGTTTTGGTCGCGTAGCTCATTATAGCGATCTTGATGATAGAGAAGGTAAGCTGATGGAGGTTTTTTGGGCAGGTCACCTTTGAGGGTCGCACGGTGTATAATTTCAGTATATGCACGTTTCTTCAAGTTGTCTCTGATATCGACAAGAACTTCCTGTAGAGTGCGGACCCGGCGAGTGTTCTGAACTAGTTGCTCTATGAGATCCTTACATCCTTGGACAGAATGCTCCCCAACCGCTATCTCCTCGAAATTTACACGTTTTAAACCTGCACTTACAGCAGCAGAGGCCCTTGTTTGCTTTGCCAGCAATTTTTCAATCATTTCTTTAACCTCCTCGAAGGTGAACCTCGGCTCATCATAACCTCGATGAGCCATCTTGTTGTGATATATATTCGGTGTAGACTCTAAATGGGGATGATAGCACTCGGTGGAGATAGTGAGCGACCAACGTTGACTGAATCATTTATTGCAGCAGCGGACGAAAGCACATCTCGATGGCCCATCTATCGGTTGGCTGTTCCAACAGGCTTTTGCTTCCCAGCGTGAAAGCAAGCAGAAGCTGTTATCGAGAATGTGTGACGCTCAACGGCTCGAACCCTGATGGTGTGCACAAGGTTTATGTGTCGCTCTCAGTGTTGGGTCGGAACACTAATTCGCTCCCACTCATGGCTGATTCCTCAGCCTGCTTGGGATGAATTGACTTTTATTCACCTCCTCAACGAGGCTTTTGGCTCATTTCATTTATGATCGTTGGTTTAAGCCACTCGCGGATGCCTCTAGCCAGTGCTCAGTGCGCGCTCAACATGCGTGTTATTTCCACTGAAACAGGAGAAGATAAAATATTGTATATCTCATACTGAATTTAATACTGAATACCACTCGACATCTTCTCAGGACCAGGGGGAACAATAAATGTAAATTTTTCGATGCGCTCAGCGCGAGCATCTATTTTCCCACTATATACCAATATTAGCCATTAGTTCAATTATGCGATGGATGAAAACTCAGTGCCATGTAACTCAGATCAGACATTGCCTCCTAGAATGTCNTCCACGAGACAAATTAATCAACTAGAGCCTTCCATCCCGAAAGCAAGCGCCACAAATGCAACCAACCACAGTTGTGAACCAATTGATGCTCAATCAAGCAAAAGTTTAGAAAACAATACTTCCTCACCAAGCACAATAGTCAAAGCTTGTCCCAGACCAACCGACAGTGCNAAATCTTCCAAAACACTTGATAGTCAAAAACAGCGCCTTAATCAGCTGATCGAACAGATCTCAACTCAAGAAGCTAAACTTAATCGCCTCAAAGCTTTGCGAAGATTGGCCAAAGAACAGAGTGCTATTAACGTTGAATTGACTAATGAGCTCAAGACAGTAAACAGTTCTATTAACGAGAAAGATGGAGAATTACGAAAAGCTTTGAATCGAGTTGATAACTTGAATAGACAGCTCAATAATTATAGAAGAACAAGAGCGTGCCGGAGCAGTAAGAATGTTGCTTCGGATAAACATGGAGGTAACAACGATAAATCTGCTAGCAGATTGTTACCAGTCTGTAACTCGATCGAAAATGGTCACCCCAAACCAGAACTAAAAACAAGCCCTAACTCGACGGCCGATGATGGCGACGAAAACAATTGTGACGTCAAAGTTCACCCCGTATCCGAGAATAGCACCACCGCTCTCAATTTTCAAGATCTCAGGCAAACGAATTCGGGCGATTCCACCAACGAGGGAAGCCGTTCGCGTGCCGATCTGACTCCTGAGCTATCCAACCGNGAGATTAACCGAACAAATGCGTTCGTTTCTCAGAGTCATCCATCCCCAGCAATTAACAAATACGTCAATGCAAGACAGAAACTCGTGAGTTCTGGTTTGAAGAGTAAATCGAGCAANGAACGTCGAGTTAGCTTCGATCCTCTTGCACTCTTGCTCGATGCTGCCTTAGAGGGTGAGCTAGAACTTGTCATTCAGACTTCGAAACAAGTGCCTGATCTAAGTGCATCTCATGATGAATGTGTGACTGCGTTGCACAACGCTGTCGTAGCTGGTCATTATGAAGTAGCGAAATACTTGATCAATGCCGGTTGCGACATAAATGTTCAAGATAGCGATGGGTGGACACCACTTCACTGTGCAGCTAGCTGCAACAACCTCCCTTTGGTGAAATTGCTAATCGAAAACGGAGCCCTCATCTATGCAACAACTACCTGTGATCTCTCAACCCCGGCCATGAAATGCGAACAATCTGAGGAGGGCTTCGAGGATTGTTACAAGTATCTTACGTATGTGCAAAAAAATCTAGGAATCATTAATGATAGGATTGTGTATGCGCTCTATGATTATGAGGCTCAAGAAGAAGATGAGTTGAGCTTCAAAACTGGAGACGAACTCATCATTTTACGTAGAGATGACAGTCAAGAGCAAGAATGGTGGTGGGCTCAAAAACGACCCCCACAACCTAGTGAATCTGTAGTTAATATTGAAGAAGGATATATACCAAGGAACCTTGTTGGCCTATATCCGCGTGTTAAAAGCAACGCTCGAAAGGTAGAGAGCAACGCCCGAAAGGTAGAAAGCAACGATCAAAAACCTTCGAATTAAAGATTGACCTCCCATCAAAGGTATAGTTATCGTGATCGTTGTCAATTTACTGTATACTCTTTGATATGGATAAGTTCGAGGTGATGAGCTTCTTCAAGGTGGCTAACTCGAACTTTGTTATGTTTTTGATTTTAACTTGAGCGATTCTGTCGTCCTCTAAATTTACGACACTATCTAGCAGGGTGTGTACACTTTTGCGCAGGATTGCCTCCCTACGCTCGATGAGATCACTATGATTGTGTGGCATGGGTACATTGTGAGATTCTAATAATTTTATCACCTCCCGCCAATGATTGCAAGGCATTTTGATTAAGCCGGTACTATTGGCTTGCTCCTCATTGAGTTTGTCCAACTCGGTTATCCATGAGGGCAGATTGATCTTGCATTTTTGTTGCCTGAATAGATTCAGTGCCATCCACATGGGTACTCGGGTCGGTATTGCTGGGGCGAATGGCCCAAAATCGCCATTGATCAAGTTCAAGACTTGCTCATATTTGAAGTTAGGTACGATTTCAATAAGTTCGTCCTCTGCCAAGAAATCGCACAGATCCATGACAAGGGTGTCAAGAATCTCATATGGATGTAATACAAGGTCTGTCAAGTCATCTTGCCATGAATGAAGAGGAGAAGCCGGAGATTACCGCAGAGAATTTGATATTCGTCCAATCTCATACTTCATCGTTGTTTTTCGAAGGGCGCGGAAATAATGGGCGTGTCGTTCAAGTCTCCCGCCAGCCACACCTCCGGAAACCTGTGCAGTATTCTGTCGGACAGAATCTGTCCGCCATGCAAGCAAAAGGGAATATTTTATTACAGCGTGTTCCATTGAGAGAGTGATCCACCTCCTGAAACAACAAGCAATCGATAAGATATTTGTCATCTAGAACTCTGAACTCGAGTGTACAGAGTGTCACAGGTATTGAGCAGTCAACAATCGGAATTCAAGACAGAATCTGATAATATTAGAAAGTTCAAATAATGGCGAAATCCAAGAATCACTCATCTCATCACCAGAATAGAAAGGCTCACCGTAATGGTATATACAAGCCAAAACGTTACACCAAGCAGTCGATGAAGGGTGTCGACCAGAAACTGCTAAAGAATTTGAAATACTCTCGAGCCCACAACAAGTCGAGAGCAGAACTCATAGAATTGGAGAAGAAACGAAAAGGCCAGCAAAGCCCTTGATGGGGCAGCTATAATTAAAAGAGAGATCAAAATTTAAATAGTTCTAGTCCAGTATTATACAATCATTTTCTTCATCCTCGTCCCAGTCCTCGTCAACTTGGACAACCGGCACTTCTGACGGCTTCGGATCGACACTTGGTTGCACGGCGCTAATCTCGTCCCTCGAAACAGTCTCGATGCTAATTACATGTCTCTTCTCAAGTAGAATGTTCCCACATCTTAGATCAACGGGTCCCTTTATTTCGATAATGTTGTTCGGTTTAATGCTGCTGAGTGTGTCGATACGCTCAGTTTCGATTGCGCGGATAGTGGTGTTCTCCGAATCTAAGAGATCAAGTTGGATCATCCTGGCGTTAGTCTTGCTGAGTCGGTTCTCCAAGGCAGCGCTTTCCTCTTCTGGCTCTTCGATTTCATCGATAGGTTTCTGGCTAGGCTTGCTGATGTCAACTACTTTGATGACACGAAGTTTATATACACCCGATAGAGTAGATTTGAACAGGCTGGGGTCCCCAGCTTTCATTTTGGGTAGAAGACTGGAGCCCGATGCCATGTCGGAATAGGTTCGTTTCATTTTGAACTATTATAGTGACCGAGGTTAGATTGACCTCTCAATGCGACACAGAGTCGAACATGATATCTTTGAAATCCGATGGCCGTCGAGGGAAATCAACTAAAAAAATGGGAAATCATCGTCGGCCTGGCCGATTGCATTCAAGTCGAAAACATGGAATATTTGAGGTGAAATTACCGAGAAAAAACGCTTCATGTCGATCTCGCTCACTTAGAACGTCAGAATTTTTTGATCTCTCCGCGAATTAAGTGATTTGCGGTCATAAAAATAAGGCTTTATACGAGGCTGCGATNCATTATGCCATTCATTCATTCTCATTTCATTTAGCCTGAGCAACTGGTCTGTTGAGGTTTACCGATTGGCCAGCACGTATCGGTTTCGCTGTGAAGAGAGAGAGTGAGAGAAAGAAACTTGGTCAGNAAATNTCCAGGATGTAATTCGCATCATGAGTTATCCTCTGGGATAACAACTCACCAATTTGGGCTGCATGACGTGTCGACATGACGTTCCTTTGCATCATTTCCTTGATGCGGTTCGCCTCATTCTGGTACCGATGTCGTTCTTTCTCCGATTCTCGGAGTTTCTGCTCTAACGAATGTATTCGATCCTCACACATTTGTACCTTCTTCTCTAATTTAGGTTTCTCTCGTTCCAATTCAGAATGAGCAGTGACGAGCTAGATGAAGATTTGTATCGTTGGTAAGTTGTACAGTTTAGCAGTGATATCTTTAGTGGAGTTTGTTATAATTACCTCTTTGTGTACATTGGTTAGCCTGTCTAGATTGTTCTCAAGGAATGAAATTTTTTCTTGCTGGATCTGAGATCCGCCTATATCGATGTCTTCACCAGCTGCTGATTTCTTAACACTCGTTAGCATATCCNGAACAAACATCCTACGGAGGCGATTAAGTGTTTGCAACTCTCTGGTGACAGTTTCTTGTAATCCTTTTAGGTCCTCATGAGCTTGCTCCCTCCTATCGCTCATGATGGTGAGTTCATTCAGTTTAGCCGTCTTCTGCTCAACCTCCTCCCTCAATTTGTCCAGATCTATTTGATTCTTCTCTTGAGCTAGTACAAATTTTTGATTGGCATCCTTCAAGTGCTCAATGGCTGCTTCTTTGGCGGCCACCTCATCGCGAAGCTCGGACAACTGTTTTTGGTGAGCCTCGCGGTGCTTTTCAATTTGGGTCTCTAAGGCTATTTTGATTTGCTCGGCCGAGTCTTTTTCTTTCTCGCGCTCTTTACTTGTCATAATATGCATTTCCTCTTGCGCCTTTAATTTTGCACATTCTTCCCGAAGTTGATCTACAGATTCCTCAAGAGTGCGTTTCTTGTTTTCAATATCACGCATCGANGCTTGAAGGGTGGCTGTCTTAGCCTCATGTTGGGTCAATGACAACCTCAGTTCATCAAGCTCACGCTCGGTTGCTTGAAGCTTTTTGGTGTTCTCTTGATTAAAGCTAGTAAGCTGATTACACTTGGCAACAAGTGTTTTTACTTCAGATTTCATTTTGTTAATATATAAACGGGCAACAGTAAATTCGTCTTCTAACCTATTGCTTATCTCTTGAACTGGAGTGGTTGGGTCAGTAAAACTTGAACTAAGTGAGGCGACTTTGGTCGAGGCTGGTGATGTGCCGAGTACCTCAGCAATATCGTTCAGTTCTTTGAGGAAATTGGTTAGCATCTCACTAAGACGTCTTAGTTGCACGTTGTTTGACTCTTTGATTTGCTCCAGCTCAGTTTGAACACTATTCATGCTGCTACTTCGAGCGGATAGTTCTTTGTTCAACTGTTCGATTTGACTCATCTTCTCTTTCAGCTGGGCCTCCTTATCATCAAAATTTTGAGCAACTTCAACAAGAGCGGCAAGTAGACGCTTAACTTCATCTTTGGAAAGTTTACAATCACTTTCCATCTGCTCAAATCTCTTCTTTGTCAAGGTTAGTAGCTCCTCTTGCTCATGCAGCTGAGTTTTAAGTCTTTCAATTTGATTTGATTGGCGAGAAATTTCCTCCTCCTTATCGTCAAGCTGGGCATATAGCCTTGTTCTCATCTCTTCAATCCTCATGCGTTCCTCTTGGCTAATCTGTTGTGAATAGTTACTCGCCAACTGAGCTTGATAAATGTTCAAATCTTGCACTGATTCGCTAAGATTGCTTACATCTTGATCTCGGAGTACGAGCTGCTCATCTCGAGGCACCGCCTCGCCGCCTCTCCACCGATTTAATTCGATTTCGGCCCTGCTCAATTGACCTTTCAGTTTGATAGCCTTGTCTCGTTCCTTTTCATATCTTCGTTTCCATTCCTCGGCAGTTAAAACTTCGTTCACTATGAGAGTGTTCTTGATAGTTTTAGCGCGACGTCCGAATTCGAGAGTAGATTTAGTCTCATATTCGTTGAATGATGCAGGTGAACCACAAATGATTATAGTGGTTCTCGAATTACCTCCCAGTGACTCTTGCAGGATTCGAGTCAATTTACTATCACGATATGGTATGTGAGATTTGTTGCCCTCCGCTAAAGCAGAGATAACGTTTCCTAAAGCTGATAGTGACTTATTGATGTTCTTTGCTTCATCTAGCGTCTGCCCTTCGGCCCCCGTCTTGCTGACCTTCTCCGAGCCAGCCAAGTCGACGAGATACAATTTGCCAGTGAGCTGCTTCTGGGTTTCCAGATTCTCCTGTTTAACATTGATTAAAAACACAGAATGACTCCTGGATGAGTGTTCATTCATATTCGTTACTGATATATGCCTATTTTGCTTGCCCTCTTCAATCAATCCCATAACTTCCTCAGGATTACAAACAAACCTTTCAGATGCTCCTTTGACATAAGGCACCCTATTTTTGTCTTCGTGAACCGTGAGGTTATCTTTGCCTATGTCCAAAAGATCTTTGATTTTGTCCATGTAGATTTCAAAGTAGGACACTTTTATGTGAAAGTCAACTCTCTCGTCCATTGTAAAGATGTACTGGAAGATATCATTGACGATTCTAGGGATGATACCCTCGCCTGTTTCATCGCCGATGGCGCCCTCCATAGTGTGCGTTTTACCACTAGATGTCTGACCGTAGGCAAATATGGTACCATTATAACCACTAAGAACATCTTTAACAATTGGCTTGGCAGCTTCTTCATATACCATAGCNTGGGTGGCATTTGGACCGAACACTCGATCGAAGAGGTAGGTTTTGCCTCTTATATTAACAGACTCTTGCGAACCTGGTGGAAAGCTGACTATCTCTTGCGAACCAGATCTTTCCTCAGAGGGATTTAGAGGCCTAAAACGGCAAACCACCTTTATATTACACTCGCTCGGGTTTGAATTCATTTTTGAGCTAGTCGGGTAACATGAATGGGACGTTATTGGACAGGTTACTTAGGATATATAATTTGCAATGAGAGTTACAATAACTGTAAAAATTATCATTCATATAAGAATATTGTTAGATAGAATTAATCTATCGGTTGCTTGCGTCTAAAATTGTCTTCGCGCTAGGTAAACTTCGTATTATGGATCAACATGTCAGTATTAAAAGCTGGCTTGGAAATGTTTTGGTAAAATTTGTAAAATGTTCCCTAATATTGTCTTGCATAACGCACTCTATAAGAGCTTGGTGATTGTCCTCGTCGTCATCGTCGTCGACGACTCGTCGTCTCATACCAGTTTTCTGCACTGTCGTGGTTCGCTATGCAAAAGACATTGGTGGATGCGAGGGTTTACAATGGGTGAAAAGACAATTCTGTGTGAGTTCAGTTTGCATTCACTTGTTAGGGCTCTGGCTACGATTCGGTAGTTTCGGGGCAACACAGGATAGATACTAGACACGCATACACTGTACCNTCCCGCACACACACCCCATGCAGTCCGGTCGCTTTCACCCCAAGTTCAGGCGGATTCTCATTGCAAAGAATGGACAACCTTGATGTTTTTTTCGATTGACGAATCTTACGGAAATAAATAAAGATATTCTTCTAGTGCCCTACCAGTTAACCGAACAGTAGTGAAAGGGCAAAAAACTTAGCCACCAAAATCCGTTCACCATCGAGACATGAGGGGACTGATACAGACTGCAAGTCGTCCTTCCACCTGAGTGAGCCATTCTCTTTACCTGGTATACTACACGCTGTGTGAAATCAAAGCTCGGACATCTTGGAAAACCAGTGGGTGGTGGGTAATAAGTTTAGCTGAACTGGTTCATCCCACGTGACGCCCTGTTCGAAATTATTGTCCTCGGACTCCACATCAACTATGAGAGAAACTCTCGACACCAGAAGTACATCCCAAAAGAGGACCCGCCAAATCAGTCGCTCGAATTCTGGCTGTTCTAGTGAGGATGATACCAGCAATTGTCCTATTGGCCAAAAAAGATCCCGAATGGACTTAAACCATCTCACGAACCCTTCGTCGTCTATCACTGATCCTCTGATGCCTAGCCTAAGACTGAAGGATGCAACTAGGATTTACAACTTCGGATATAGAAAGAAACCAGCAGAGCTGTTTCGCAAGGACCTGATATCCGCAATGAAGATGGCTGATTCCGAACAACTAAACGAGTCAGACTATATAACAATAACGGACCATTGGAAAGAGGAGTGGGAGAAGGGCGTTCAAGTTCCAGTAAACCCAGATTCTCTGCCGTCCGCTAGCTACAGGCTATTACNATCGGCTACCCCGCAAGCTGTTCCTGCAGCTGTTAGAACGAAATCCAAACTTCAAACAACCGATCACAAAGTCAATAGCAACTTCAAAATGCCGAAAGACTACATCAAAGTCTCACATAGAGCGCCGGAAAATCTCAAATACGAATTGGACCTCATCGATATCAGCTGGAAAGAGCTGATGAGCCAAACATGTTTGCCTACAATACCCGAGATTTTAATTGAAGATGTGATCACAGAACTAGAGCGTCAATGCGCCGAAAATATGAAAAATAACAAAATAGGTATAGAATTCAACGATGGTGTCGTGTGTGACGTTTGTCGAAGTCCTTACAGTGAAGATGGGAATGAAATGATATTCTGCGACACTTGTAATGTGTGTGTTCACCAAGCGTGCTACGACATCAACGAAATTCCAGCCGGCGAGTGGTACTGTCAGCCGTGCAGAGAGCTAGGTAGAGTAGACAAAGCCAGTTGCATCCTATGTCCCAACAAAAACGGAGCGATGAAACGCACTCCTGACGACAAATGGGCGCATGTCTCTTGTTCCCTCTGGGTCGTCTCACAGATAGANGGCGACCACAAAGACTATTCCTCGGACCTAAAAGTTAAGAAACGNAGAGTGCCTCGACCCGAACTCTGAACTTTTACAATAAACATAATTAATCAAATGAGAACTAGTGTTTCCTAAAACCCTTGAGGATTGGGTAAATGTTTTCGAAAGCCTCCAGGATTTCGTTCCTCACTTTTGCTCCGGTCAAAACAACCTTTCCTGAGACGAATATGAGGAGCACAATCCTCGGCTTCACCATCCTATATATGAGTCCAGGAAATAGTTCTGGCTCGTAACTGGAGAATTGACTGTGAGTTAATACGAGACCCTCAAGGCGGATTGGAAATTTCACGTCGCAACTGCCAACCATGTTCTGGATCTTGAAGTCTAAGAACTTGGCGTCAAAACCAAGCTTCTGGACGATTCGAGCATACTTTCTGGCAGCCAATCTGCTCTCGTCCTCGCTTTTAGCTCCGGTGCAGACCATCTTCCCTGAGCTGAATATCAGTGCTGTCGTTCTAGGTTCCCGAATTCTCATAATAACAGCGGCGAACCGTTTTGGATTGTATTCCGCATTCCTAGCGTGCAAGGCGATACGCTTGAGGTCGAGCTTGCAACCCAAGTTTACTGTGGAGACAATATTTTGCAGTTTGGGTTCAATTCCTGCATCCACCGAGTGAGGGGTGATGGGAGTCATCGGCGGTGGGCCTGGCGTTCCAATAGACTGAAACGGCTGATATGTGATCAACGGAGAGGGCTGGGGCATAGTCTGGCTCGGCGGGGACCGAGCCAATGATGTAATTACGGATGCTGTGGCAGAAGAGTGAGTAGGAGATGTCGAGTGCATTAGATCGACTGACGACGTATGTGAAGGGGTTGATACGCTAGCCATGTTGGACGGTAAAGATGGCACTGGTGCTGGTGAGTCCGGCTTGACAGATGGAGGAGCCTCTAGTTGCAATTGCAGTTGAGCCAAATGCTCGGCCTCTGGGTCAGCCTCCATGGTTATTCGATCCATCGNTCTGGGTGCGTCGTTCCAATCCAATTCTCGTTTATATACAATTCCCTAACCGAGGATCGATTCGTTGGATGTCAGGACGCTCAATTAACTCTATAATATCTCAAGTTATTGCGAGAAGATGTCGGCTTGAGTTCATTAGAGAAATATG
>Ga0058699_1000182_pt1 | contig 18192 bp, 8 predicted proteins | sample AgamicAtPe_FD_55078 | JGI IMG/M metagenome (GOLD analysis project Ga0058699, IMG submission 55078) | Agave microbial communities from Guanajuato, Mexico - At.P.e | ecosystem: Host-associated > Plants > Phyllosphere > Phylloplane/Leaf | place: Guanajuato, Mexico | collected 2012-10-15 | reverse complement strand
AACCGAATTTCCATTTCGAACCATATCTATCGGCTCACACCGGAAGCGACCGAGAAGAGTAGTTCTACTCCAAGCCCATACGTATCTAGTGATCCCAGATTTTGAGTCACTTGGTAACTGTTCGTTTGTCTCGCGTCTCAGTGATTCAGGTGGAGAATGGCGGCTATTTAGGTGACGGCCTCGTTGTACGTGCCTGTGCGTGTATGACAAGCCGATAAAACTTTGGTGATCATTGGTGGAGAACCGGAAGTTTGCTTGGCAGAGGCATCTTGAGCCAAGTCAACATTACAATTTTCGTTGGCACTCGTTAAGAACATGATCGGGCAGCTCTGATCCTCGAATTTTTCCTGCTAAACAGCACATGCCCTTGTTGAGTCAACTCGGACGGAAGCGTGCAAATGCCTCCGTCGTCAGCTTGTGTCTGCTGCAAGCTACTATCAATCAACCACAAGATGGCCCTCCTGTCCTTGTTCGTAATGATGATGCAATGATACGATTTGTATTTAAACGTTTGTAATTCGCGCCAATTTGGCTTCGATCGGCCGTAGACAGCGATACAGTGGGCGGTAGGTTCATTCGCTGGTTCAGTTGCTTCAGCGAGAGCTTAATCAAAGAACATCTAACCTTCAACTAAATCACAATTACAAAATAAAGTTGCGATCAATTTCATCTAAGCCTCCCNTTTCATCATGGAAAAGTTCATCACAATAAACACCGGCGAAAATCTCGAGGACAAGTTGTTCAGGGTGAATAAGAGGACAAACTTAACCCTGAGGCCTGGTCCCAGGTGTCTCGCCCTAGAGGTGTCAATCAAGACGAACTATCCCCTAAAGAAGGGCGCCAAGTTCGTCCGTTCCCTCTACTATCCCTTGCCAGTTCTCACTGACCATCAGGAAATGATCAGCTCGTCTTTCAATTGGCATGTGAGCATTTTACTCGAACTCGCTGGTACATTCCATTTCGTTTGCTCGGCCGCAGACGGAAACATCATTTGGCAAGCTTATGTGATAGTGAATCCAGAGTTGAAAATCTCCTTAGACTCGATAAAATGCCAAACTGTTTTGTCGAAAAATCTTGGACCCTTCAAGGAGTGGCGAAAGCGGTTGAATTTAACCAAGGATGCCAAGTACAACATGATACATTTTACTCCCATCCAAGAGCTTGGCTCGAGCAACTCCGCTTACTCTTTACGCCATCAGCACAAGGTGAATCCAATATTCAAGGCAAGCCTTGATGACATAAAGAAGGAGGTTGACTTNATGGAGAAGAAATGGAACATCCTGTCGGTAACGGATGTTGTTCTGAATCACACAGCTGATGATAGCGAGTGGATTCGCGAACATCCAGAGTGCGCGTATAATCTCTCTAACTCGCCACACCTGAGGCCGGCTTTCATATTGGACTCTGCATTTATTTGGATGACCTACGAGATGTCGTCTGGTTTGTTGGAAAAGACCGACAAGTTGTCATCTCTGATTCAAAGCGAGGAGGACGTTCGAAAGATTGGAATACTCCTCAAAACCTTTTACATTCCCCAGTTGAGAATATACGAGTTTTACACGATCAACATTGGCGATGCGGTCTCTAAGTTTTCAAAGCTCGCCCGCGGTGATAAACTCGTCATAGATTATGGAAATTACGAGCGGAAAAATGCGAGAGTTACCTGCATACCGACTTATGTCAAGGACCCAAATGAGCTTAGCGCACTCCTTGAGAGCGAGAACCTCCGAAAGAGGAACGAGCTCAGGGGTTGTCTAGACTATGCCGTCAACAACGTGCTCGATGCTGTCCGTTATGAGAGACTAAATCCCTCGGGTCCCTACTTTGGGAAGACAGTGTCGGCTGAGCGACCGATTGTTGCCCCATACTTCACCCACTCACCGCCCGATAGCTTCAAAATAGCCCTCGAGGAAACGCTAATGTTCAACTCAGGCCACCTGTTCATGGCTCATAATGGGTGGATTATGGGTCGCACTTCCACTGAGGACTTTGCCGGTCCAAATAGCGACGTGTACTTGAAACGCGAACTTATAGCCTGGGGCGATTGTATCAAGTTGCGCTACGGGGAAAGTCCCGCCTCCGCGCCTTACCTATGGGATCACATGCGCAAGTACGTTGAGGCTCAAGCAAAAGTTTTTCATGGTTTCAGAATTGATAACTGTCACTCTACGGAATTGCATGTGGCTGAGTTCGTGGTTGACGTTGCGCGATCTATTCGGCCAGACATTTACATAATGGCTGAGCTCTTCACTTCCTCAGAACAATCTGACAATACTTATGTCAATCGGCTCGGCATCACTTCGCTCATTAGAGAGTCAATGTCTGCGGACAGTCCGCGCGAACTAGGTAGACTTGTTTACCGGTTTGGCGGCAAGGCAGTTGGTGCATTCTATCCACAAGGTGCAGAACCTCTTATGCCTGGTGTTGCAAATGCAATCTTTTACGACCAAACCCACGACAACGAGACACCTATTATCAGAAGGAGCGCCCATGACGTGCCAGCAACAACCTCCATAATCAATATGGCTAATTGCGCCAGTGGATCCACTCGAGGTTATGACGAGTTGGTTCCACATCATATAAACGTTGTGACAGAGAGCAGGCTCTACCCCATCGATGTGGATGAAAACGCTGGAATCTTGCCCCTCAGACGAATGATAAATGGCCCACTACATCGTGAGCTCTCGCAAGGCTACGATGAGATTTTTGTCGACCAGGTGAACGACGAAGTGATCGCCATCACTCGTCACAACCCAGTTAGCGGCAAATCAATCCTCCTTATCGCTAGAACCGCGTTCTCGAAGGATACAAGCGCCTGCTACATCAGACCAATTCCCATCCAAGGCACAATTAGTAAGATTTTGTTCGAGGCTCAAACTTACGGGGACCCAACAAAATATGTGCGAGATGACAAGTACATTAATGGCCTGGCATCGTTCAAGACCAAGATATTCAGTACAAATTGCCCCGCTAGCGAATGCAAGCTAGCCAAGATTGATCAATTCGATAGTGAGAAAGCCGAAATTCAGTTCAATGAATACACATTTTTGCCCTCGTCAGTCCTCGCAATCGAGATCACCCTCAGCCACCTCCAGTCCCAGGCTCTCAGCTACCTCAACCAATGGCAAATTGAACTACACAACTACGAACTCACCCTCAACGATCTCAACTACATACTCTTTCGCTGTGCCCAAGAGGACGGACTCGAACCATACGCTCTGCCAAACTTCTGCAGCTTCACTTATAGCGGACTCTTCGGTTTGATGTACTACCTGGAGAAGGTTCGCCACAATCAAGATCAGGCACATCCGCTGGCTGAAAATCTGAGACAGGGCAACTGGTTGAGCGAGTACATTGTGTCGCGTTTGAGACGTCGCAAATCCACAGCACCGCTCGCCGACCACCTTGAGCCGGCACTGAAACGAGTAGACTCGCTACCTAGAGGCATGGTTCCAAAGTACTTCGACCTGATCATCTCAAAGCTCTACAATGCCATTCTAGATTCGCTCTACAGCCGAATGAGCGTGTTCGTGAACAAGGGTCCCAAGTTGGTGAAACTCTTGGCGCTATCTAGCGTTGCCCTGATTGGTGAGTGCGAGTCTGCGCCCTTGCCGTCCATTGAGTCAAAGCTGCCCTACTTGCCGTCGATCGCGGCCGGCTTGCCCCACTTCGCAACCGGTTACATGAGAAACTGGGGCCGAGACACCTTCATCTCGTTGAGGGGCCTCTTGTTGGTTACGGGTCGATTTGCGGAGGCGAGAAGCATCATACTCTCCTACGCAAGAACACTCAGGAACGGCCTCATACCTAACTTGCTCGACGGTGGCACCAAATCTCGTTATAACTGCCGAGACGCCGTTTGGTGGTGGCTGTACAGCATTCGGGAGTACACAAAACTGGCGCCAAACGGGGCCGAAATTCTTCGCTACAAAGTCAAACGAATCCACAAGAACAAACCCATGGCAAACGGAACAAGTGCACCACAGAGGAGGAGATCGACAGCACAAATGAACGGACATGGCGACTCGTCCTCGCAGCAACTCTCAGATATAATTCAAGAATCGCTAGAGTGTCATTTTAGGGGGGTTGAGTTTGTGGAAGAGAACGCTGGTAAACAGCTAGATGAGCACATGAAGGAAAATGGTTTGCCAGTAGCAGACTCAAATGCAAACATGGCTCTCATTCGAACTCAAGTTCGGACGCTTCGATAATACAGGTGTTGCTTCTTTTTTGCGCTCCTTTAGCTCGCTGCCAGGATTACCTCTGATTGGTAGCCTGCTAATCAGCACGTCCGCTCCAACTACCTAGGTTAGCGATTGGGTGGACATGATCCGAGTCTTCTTGTCCAAGNCCAAGTCTTTGAGACACCTAGTCTAAGTATCGTCCTTGCACGACCCTCTGGAGTTCGAATTTGAATTAAATTCTACTTGAGTTGGCTTCGTCGAATATCTCGAGCCGAAAGCCTAGTTTGATAAATTTCGCGGGTTCAGCAGTATCNATAAAAACATGAGAATAGGAGGGGGGAAAAGAATAATACAGTAGAATTTTGTTTGTTTGTTCGTTCATTATGATAAAATTGAAGTACAGTTTGGACTAAAGGAAAATGATGGTTCATTTCAGTCGTATTCTTCACATAGCATTCTTGAAAAGCTTGAATTGTAGACTTCCCCAACGCTTCTAGTCATGATACAGCCTGAGCAGCATTTACACCAAGCGCTCAGGTGCAGCTCTACGAGCTGGAGCCACTTGTTGCTAACTCACTTGCTCGTGTTCTATGCCACAAGTTAGCCAACCAAGCAACCGCAGAATAAGTGAGGAAACACTATTGGCCAAAATTGTTATTATTGCCAGATTATTACGGCATTGTCATAAACGTTCAGCGCTACTGATGAATGGGCAGCCCCNATCCGCNAGTTTGTCTAAGGATCAACCACATAGCCTAACAACTGGTTTCGGTCTTTATTTGCTCTCGCCAGCTAGAGTTACGGTAGCGGCTTATCGAGTAAGCCACGTTCAATACCAGAGCGAGCTCAGCCAACCATTTAACTAGATCACTCAGTAGCGTTCACATTTTCAATCAACACCTGCTATGACTGAGCTGCGGAAAATAGCAGACTCAAACAAATTCATCCTATTATTGATGAACTATCGCAACCAATTTTAGATCTACAAATCAGATTGCGCGAGAACTCTTACGACCAAACATACTAGTTGGTTACATCGTTTTTTAGTTTGACAAGTTCATTAGACGCTTTAGGAAAATAAAATACCACACGATGAACAACCGCGAAACTAAATCTTCGACGCTCAGAAACAGTCCCGACGATTGGGAGACAGACCCAGACTTTGTTCGTGACATGGACGAAATGGATCAGCGTTGGGGCTCCAAGCGAACAGTTGGTTCAATCAACATGAATGAATTAATAGATCAAGTGCGCAAGGATCACAAGATATTGAGAGAAAAGTTGGATCATCCCTCGCAGCGCGACCACTCTGAGGGTTTCGGGGGTAAATTTGGAGTCCAACGTGATCGCAAGGACGCATCAGCGCACGATTACGACTATCTCGAGAAGTTGTCGAAACACACCTCCCAGGAAATAAGCCGTGAGGTTATAACTAGCACTAGCTTGAGTGGTGGCGTTGAGGATGCAAAGCGTAGCTTTCTCGAGAAAACCGAGAAGACCATTCAAAAGAAACGCTCGTCGCCCATTGGTACCAACTATTCGGATGATAGGTCTTCGGCAGATTTTAGAACGAGCGATTCGAATCTCCGAGCGAAAGCAAGTCCCAAAGTCGAGGAAACTTCGGCCAACAGGAGAATTATCACCGAGGAAACTTCCACTTCATCCGCCAAGAGATCACCAGAAAAGTCGGCGGAGATATTCAAATCCATTCAAGAGAAAATTGATGCATTCAAAAAGGAGTTTGATGACGTTCAGAGTAGAGTGGCCAAAAAGTCTGATATATCTAAAGTCATCAAAAAGACCACTAATTTAGAGAAGAGTAACAACTCGGAATATGTATCTCGCTTCGAAAGTAAGAGTCCATCTACAGGTAGCCAGCCATTCTCTAACTTTTCTGCTTCCCGTGAGGAGTTGCCAAAGTCGAGCATAAAATCGTTGAGTGAGAAATTTGAAACTCTTTGTCGCGAGGATGGGGAGGATTTTCGAAGAAGAACTGAGGCTAAAAGGAAGGAGTTCTTCAATCAAATCAAGAGCCAAGTTCGCGAAACTAGAAGGGAGCTGGACGGTTTTGACTCAATCGATAACGATGAGGCATACGACAAAATTGAACGAAAGTTGCGTGAAAAGACTGAGAAATCGTCGCCAGCCGCAACAAAACAATTCAGTCCATCGCCAACATTCGCTCCATCTCCATCCTCTCGGCCATCAAGTCGTGTAAGCGACGATTCGCAATTTGGCAAAGCTAAAGTCTATACAAGACGTGAAACAACCCAAGAGGAATTCGTTTCAAAGATTGTAAAAGAAAACGACAAGATTGTCGAGAATGAAACCAAGCGGAATGTTCAGAAGAGTAGCTCGGTTCATGGATCCTCAGACGAGGACGAGCCGACTAGTATCAGATCTCTAAATGAGAAGCTAAAGTCATCGCCAGTCCAACGCACTGAATCTCCGGTAGACAAAATGAAACGCGAAATTCCCATAGTGACCCCAGAGATAAAAGGTGCCGGTCTAATGGCAAGAACTTTGTTTGACTACCAAGCTACCGAGGACGACGAGCTTAGCTTCGACGTCGACGACTTGATAACGAACATCGAGAAAATTGACTCTGGCTGGTATATGGGNACAATAACCTACAAGGATGGGCGCAAATGCAAGGGACTCTTTCCAGCAAATTATGTCAAGTTACTTAATGACACCAGTGAATATTGATTTGAATAGAGTTGAGTAAAGAAAAAGAGCGAGTGCGTCATTACCTGAGAAGAGCAAGTGCAATCAAGACTAATAGATTAGACAATCGTTGTTAGGAATTCATGCAATGACCAATCAATTTAATTGTAATGCAAGTGCCAATCTTACTTACTTATTTTCCCAATTTTGCCATTAAAACGAGAACGAAACCAGGAGATTTGCATCCAAAGTTAGATTGAATTTTTATTAACTTATAAAAGAGGTGTGACACATGAAGAACAGAGCGTCTTGGTCTTTGTGGTTAAATACTGGCATGTTTCCAGGATCGCCTGCTTAACCGAAAGAGTCCCACTTTAGTTTGTGATTTTGTTCATTTTGCAAACCTGAAATGAATTCCAGCCCCAGAGATTGTTAGAATCGCTTCTCGAACATTGAGCCATTCCCCTAGGAAGATCTATGAGTCAATCTTTTCACCTCCAGAGAAAACTATAGCTATCTAATCAATTGTTCTCGTAATCGTACTCGTCTACCTGGGCCGAATCAGCATGATGAGAGATGGCCTCAGCCTGAGCCTCGTGGAAAACTTTCACATCAGGGCAGTGGAAAATCTCGTTGGGGTAGAGACTTTCCAAGCACTTGAATGAGCTTGGAGTGACTAGATTGATGCAGGTGGTGTTGCGGTTGGGTGCCTTTGCAACCTGGTCAGCCTCAGTGTAGATACAATTGACGTATTCGGCATAGCTCTCGATGTTTTCCTCCATATCGCACTTGATCTTCGATTGCTTCGAGCAATTGTTATAGATTTGATAAGCGAGCGGCGAGTCCTTCTCCAAACATTTCATCATCTTGTTCCGTTGGTCAACGCTCACACAGTTTGGAACTGAATTGGACAAAGATAGTTAGTTTATAAGACGATCATCATGACCGATTGAAACTCTCAGATGAATGCACTTACAGCACATGATTTCGAGTGCGCGTCTCAACAGGTTCTCCTGGTTAGTCTTGTGCGCTAAAGTAATTTGATTCTGTTCCTCCTTTGGTCGCTTGGTGAAGCCTGGTGAGTTGCAAACCTTTCCATCTTTTTGTATATTTTGTACATGTTTAGGCTCAAGTGTTAGTTTGAAGTTTTAGACGGGAGAGAGAGAGAGAGAGAGAGAGAGAGAGGTCAACCTGCAGGGAAACACTTACACTCGAAGGACACTGTTTGCAAATTCTTGCGCTCGACACAATAGGTGGTTTCGTTTTTGATCAGGTTAGACCAACACTTCTGTGTGTTATCAGACACGAGCTCGACACATTTCTCATTCATTGTTATATTCTGAGCAACAGTGTTGAAGCAAGAAGTCAAACTTTCCTCGTTGTTAGCGTTGCAAATGTTTCCAAACTGGCCAACGCATTGGTTGAACACCTTTGCTCCCTGGGGCGAATTCTTGAGCAAACATTCACGCATAGACTTCTTGGATGCAGCCGGTAAGCACTCATCCCGACAAAGAGTTGAGGCTATGGTATAAAAGGCTTGTATTTCGGTCATCTCCTGCGAGGTGATCTGCTGATCGAATTCGAGTTCCGGGTCGCAAGCGTGACGTAAGGCGTCATAGTTTGCGTATTCAAATTGTTTGAGGAAAGCGCGCGCAGGTTTAGGCGATTGAACTATAACCTCCAAGTGATTCGCGCTGCCATTTGAGGCTGCCTGGGTTGTGGCCATGGAGGTTGCCGTTGTACCTGTACGGTGGACATTCTCCTTTATAAAGCACAGCTCAATTTGATCGGTCAACTGTGGAGTTAAGCACTTGATAGTGGCTTCATTCAAAATCTGGCCGCACTTTTCCTGTTGAACGAAAGACTGCGACAAGGTGGCCAAACAGAAGTGGATTTCCTGCTTGCTCTGCTCGGTGCAATGGAGGGTAGAGTTCTGAGTACACTGCTGGTAGAAGTTGTAAGCTCGTGGCGAATGGGCTTTAAAGCAGTTGACGATGGCGTTTCGGTTTGATTCTGGCATGCAACTCTTATCTGGAGTCGTCGTCGTTGTTGTTGTTGTTGTTGTTGTTTGGATAGGAGGATTGGGAAGAAGGGGTGAGATTGTTGGCCTGAGAAGCGGGCGCTTGGCTTGCGTGAGTTCAGCTTTAAACTGTTGAGAGCTCTTTCAGGCTTCCAGATGTCCGGCAAGATTAAGCCGGTTAAGTTGTGCAATTATAAATCTTGAGCCGCGATCAAGCGACCACTATCATGAGCCGCCCAGGCGCGCTAACTCTCTCCCTCTCTTTGTTGGTATGTTAACTCAACAAACAGGAAGTGAAAGCACACCTACACCTGAATACCCCTAAGCTTTACTCATGAACACTTACCGCATGTCCTGAAAGAGAGTCCATTGAACATTTCCGCCTGCCAGCCGCCCTTTACAGTTGTCTCATCCGGCCCAACTTTGTTTGGATCACACTTTTCAGATATCAAACTGAGCGCTTGCGCTTGGTTTAGTAGTAAAGCGCCAGCGGTCATCAGGAGGGCAAAGTAAAAGAGAAAATCTTTGCCCATCGCGGCCCCAAGTGAGGCCTGTTTGCGCGCCAATCCAGTAGAGTTTTGGACAGGCGATGAGCCACTAGGCCCAATTTTGCTGCAGCTCGCCATGGTGCTGGGCCTCTTGGACATTTTTGGTTACTTAGCTTGCGGGCCGAGATGAAACTTGAAAATTTTTACCCTGTCTTCTTTGTATTCGCCTCCTTTGCCTTCTACCTGCTCCACTCGGCTGCCACTTCCTTCTGTTACTCAACACTCAATCCAATGAATCCACCTGCTCCCAATTCCATCCAAGTCTCAACTTGAGCCCTCTGAGAGAATGGCGATGGCGGTGGTATTGATTTGTACTATTAACACTAGGTTTCGACAAGCTAGACGCGCTTGGCGGCCAACAGTTGTCGATGCCGACTGGCATACAAAACGAGCCAAAGTGGCGCCAATTTGATTGAATCGCTCGCTTACCTTGTTGATGCTAGAGGAAGCAAACCAGAATCACGGTTATGTGCTGCTAATTTGTCACAGAATCTCCTGCCCGACTAATTGTTACTAAATGTTACCCTTGTTCCTGTTCGTTTATTTGTCCCAAACTAGCCGGCTTTTTGGCCTATGTGTTGCTCTTCATTCAGGTTAGCTTGTGTCGCTTGATATGAAATGGCTAATAGTTTACTATGACTGATTGGCTCGCTCAAGGGAAGCAACTTTTGGGTCTAAATTGGGTTCTCTGCCATCAAATCGCATGAACTAGCCGCTGTCGATACATACAAGCCACCGCGAACAACACAAATGGCATAACAATAAAGATGACCTGCTCTCGCCTAAGATCAAATCCCAATCTACTGACAGGTCGCAACCCTCCAAACGGCGCACACACTCTCTCTCTCTCTCCCTCGAGCCTGTTTTCAATCTGCCCCCTCTGCGCCTATCAAGCTCTCTGTGTCCCTCCAACCGGCTCCACTAGATCTGGCCAAGTGTGCAAGCCGAAGTGAGCCGAGCTAGGCTGAGCTGGGCTGAACAAACTAACTCCAATCCAATCTCCTCGCAACTCCACACAATCAGCTGATCCAGCAAACTCGCTCCAGTTCTAATGACATCGTTATAACTTATTGAAAGGGCTGAAAAAGCGGCCCAGTCGCCGCTCGCCCAGTTGTGATTTCTGACAAACACTAGCGATAACAAAAACCCTATCTAAGTTTCTATGCGCTCTCGGTTGCAGGCGCCGAGAACGTTGCGCTGATTGGCCGGACCCTCCTGACTCGGCCCGTCCGCCCATTTTCCCGCCCATCCATTTGCCGCCCCGTTGGCCAGCCAGCCAGCCAGCTAGCTCGCCAGTCCACTAGCTGCGCGGCCCGTCTAGCTTGCTAAAAACTAGTTTCCAGCAAGCAGACACAATGGCGCAGACTTGCGTGGTTGTTCTGATCGGTGGCCCTTAGTGGTCTGACCAGTGGCTGCAACGGCATACAGGTTGGCACAGGTTGCTTCGCAACAATGAACATTTGACAACTGTCCGGTTGATGCGGAGGAGGAGCGGGCAGGGGCTGTGGTGGCAGCAACGGCGGCGGCGGCGGCGGCGGTAGCAGCAGCATTGGGGGCAATGCCAACGCCGGCCAGCATCCCCCGGTTGGACAAGCTGCAAAGAAACAGACTCACTTGATCAACGTTTAACTTGTCTTCCACTCAGCTCGCTCCACCCATTCCAGACGAGAGCCGCCGCAATGAAGCCTTGGACTCATCCTCAAAGTTGCGCCTCCACAGGCCAACAAATGACTGATTACCTGGCCCTTTCTAGGGCCGCGCTCTTGTTCCAATTTAGGGCCGCCCGATCCGTCTGATTGATCCCGCAGCAGCTAAAGCCCGAAACGGAACAGATTGTCTACTTCAAATAACTCCTATGCGAACCTGATTGCCCTCAAACCCACAAACTCGGGGCTGAACAGTTTCAAGCGCCAGTTGTCCAACTCCACCCTCAGCGTCTCGAAGTCAGAGGAGGAGAACTTGGTGGCAAGAGCAAACTAAAAAGTTTGCTCTTGCCACTGAGCTCACCTGAAAGGTGGGCAACTTTCTCTCACGCTGCTCCCGCAAGAGTTTAGCCCTCTAATGGAGAGCTTTGCTAGCCCAGCTCTCCTGCATTTTATCACAGAATCAATTAGCCGACGCTAAGGTTGGCCTTTAGTTAGTTTCCGAGAGAGAGAGAGAGACCGTTTTCAGGCGCAGACAGGCAAAAGGGAGCCATTCGATGCCATAAGAAGTGAACTGGCCAACTGGAGCTTGCCTCTGATGGTGGTGGCGACCAGGCAACAGGTAATGGAGCTTTAGGGGCATTAGTTGGGCTCTAGCTAGATTGGCGCTAGTTTAGTCGGGCTTGAGATTTTACTAAAGCCTTATCATTTCCTCCCGCCAACCAACCAACTCCCCTCCTCACGTTTGCTCTCAACGATTCAGTNATTTTTGCCTAATTTCTCTGGCCAAATTTCGTCCGCTAGCTCTCCAGCTCGGCGCTGGCCGCTACAGAAAGTACACAAAGCCAAGCCCACTGAGGAGCCTAGAGAATCGGCCACCTCATAATAATAATCGCAATCCCAATTTTGGCCAGCAAACCCTCATTACGTAAGAATGCGTTTCGAGCAAACCAAAGAGCGCCAAATGTTTCAAGGGAGGGAAAATGTAGTCAAGCCAGTCGTTGGCAAACCTGAGCCACCAAAGTTGGACTGGTCCAACGGGGAAAGGGGTTCACTGGCCACTGGTCGCCCTATCTCTCCCTATTCAAATCTCGGAGGCTGGCCAAGTTTAGTGCTCCGGGAAGGATAACAATCAGATCGGTGCAAACTTTCTATTCTCAGACAGCTCGAGTTTATCCTCATGGAAGGTAATCATGATTCATGCTGAACACACTAAAGCCATGAAGTGCCAGTATACCTTCGCTCGAGAGGCCCAGGCTGGAGCGCACAATGGCCAATCGAGGCAAAACTTGCAGAGCGGTCGGGACAGTCGAGCAAAGGCCTGATGTTGGGCGTCTCAGAGAGTTACGAAAACATGAAATCGTATGTATCTGATGCTAAAATTGCGCGATCTTGACAGCCCGTCCAAGGATCCTTGAAGCATCGAGTTGCTGAGGAGCATGTTTCAAAATATGCTCGCATTTGAGTATGCTCGAGGAACCGAGAATAGATAAAATCCATCCCAAATCAGCTATGAATAAAGCATGAGAAATCCAGACGAGATGACAAAATTCGGAATGGCTTTCTTCAGTCGTTCCAAAGCTTATCTGTATGAAACATCAGTCGAGCTCGACCAGTGAAAGTTTACTCAATTCGTGCTTGTAGCCATGGGGTCGGTCGAACCAAGTCGAGCTCTCAGCTAACTGCGCATCCTTGATCTACTACACTAGGTCAGATTCACACATATCACTTTAATGCAAAGTTACGAGTAGTCTGATGTAGTTTGAAAAACCAAGCGCTCGAGCGCAAAAATGGTCCTCGCCAGTTCAATCTAACTGTTAGCTGCCCGATGATTCTTCCGGTACCTGACGGTATGAAAGTAGAGTCTTTTCAGAAATAGTTTGATGGGCTCGTTCATCGAGATCCACCGGACAAGGAGCTTGAAGATTATTTTGCGAGCAACAACTACTCGTGTGTTTTAGACCAAGTCCAAATCACATCATTTCTCTGAGCAGATGTATTTAGCTAGATTGATTGAGACCCCATCAAAACTCGGTTGAAAAACAGCCTCTACAAGGCTGGTGGCTTGTAGCTGCTCGCCACACTGCATCGTCCGACAAGTGGTCGCCGTAAAGAAGCGAAACAAAGCGCTCTGAACAGGGTCGTTGAAGGTGTGACAAGGGATCTGAATTAGCAGAAGAGAGAAAGTAATTCGAAGGTCGAGTTCAGTCAAATTGCGAATGGAATGTTTACGGCACAGAAAGGGACAAACAGATCCTCCTTTGATCACAAACCCTGACTTCTGGCACGAGAGGGTGTGTATATGCTTATCGCCTCGCCGCTCCTCTCCCGAGCTCGAGCTGTAACTGCTGATTGCCGATTGATCTCTCAAGGAGGTTCAGTTAAAGCATGAGCAGTAGGCTGCAAGCTCGAATCTAACTGCATGAGAGGAGCATCAAACGATGCGTTGTCGCCAAAACTCATGCGAATTTGAGATTCTGGTCGACGGTGAAGACCAGATGGATTTTGGAATTGATCGACATGGAGAGGCTAATCGTTGATTCCATCAGTCGAAGCAAGGCTCAGAGTCGCGGAGAGTTTGAAGGTGACAGAAGCACTAGCGTGAGAATTTGGAGCGAAATCTCGGCTCCTGCACCACGGACATTGAACATGAGCACTGAAAGGCTCCAATTCACCTCGAAGAGTCGCTAAATGACCCACTGTCGGTACACTAAAGTTTAGTTGCTATGTTGGAGGATTTAAGTTAGCCGTGAGAAGACGGCGAAAGGTGGATCTGGATGGAAATTGCAACTGTACGTGTATGTGAAGCAGCACATGGATTTGCACAGCCTGAACCTGAGGATAGAACGATTCTGAGCTCTAGCTTGAGGGCGCGAGGAGAAGTCTGGGGGGAGCAATGATCAGGAAGGCTAACCAAGAGGCTGACACCTTGTCTGCAAATTTTCGATGCAAAGCATTCGCCACCTTTGGCCACTTGTTGATCGTACAACGGACCGGATTTGATTCAAGTTATTCTCAATAAGTCGCCGCCCGGCCATTTAACTACTTGGATATTGGTAATAGAGAGATGTCGGGCTCACAGGNATGCCGTCGTGGAGAAACGATCACGACCGCTTAAACAAAAATTTTGTCTCCTCGAACGAGAGCCCATTTCGACATCAACACAACCTGACCACAAGGAAACCTGTGGCACATTCACACAAGTTTGTCAACCGCCTCGTGAAATAAAAATCACAAGATCCACGGGCAGGTTATTGTGAAGCAACCTTTGAGCCTCATAGCTGCGACTAAGTAATTCTAGCGGCCATATAGACAGTCGCCATGAGGGGAACACTGCTCAGGGCTGATGCAAGTTGGCGGCCTAGATGGTTGAGCATTCTAGTTGCAGTTTCGAATCATGATTATGTAGAGCTACTCGTTTACATAGCGAGTGGCNTATCATGATTGGAGCACCTTAATGCCTATCGAGTGGTTTGAGTGAGCATGAGTATAACTCTGGAAACTCCCGTATGATAAGTGAAAAATCCGTAGGTTACTGAGCAGCCACGGAAGTCGTGCCACGGAATTTAGGCGGTGAGACAGCGAGGACAAAACTGCGAGGGNCGAAGAATCGCCTCTCAAAATTACAGATTGAAACTGGCCTCTGCTAGCCACGTAAACGGAGGGCATTCAATTGCAGGTTGATTTCGAATCAATCATTAGTATTCAGGATGTGAATCAAGCTGAATTGAGCTTGTTTAACCGCTTGATGACTTCCAGTTGATTCTTGAGCATTGTGTTCTCCTTCTGTTGAATAAATAAGAAGTTGATAAGATTAAAAGGTTAGGCATACAATCGCTGAGAATCACAACTAGCCTTGTTGGAGCAACATCTCACCTGTAGTTTCTTATTCAAGTCNTTGAGATTATCAATGCGACCACGAAGTTCGTCCAGGAACTGTTTTCGTTTCTGGCGACACCTTTTGGCTGCAACCCGATTCCTTTCCTTAGATCTGTTTTTCCTGGCCATCAGCTCCTCGTGCGTAACCTGCTTCTTCTTCCTCCCGCCTTTAGACTTTTTCTTCACCACTGTCTCGCCTTCAGTGGGCTCGGACTCGACAGTGGGCCTCCTTGTTTGCTTCTTCGCCTGCCCCTTCTTTGCTTGTCCCTCCGGAGGCTCTTGCACTGTGGTTGGCAATGTTGTCTCAGTAGAACAGTAGTCGCTCGGTTGGGCTGCCGTCGCGGTGACATCAATGTCATAGCTGATGCTCGATCTTGCCGATGAGGAGTTGTTTCCGCTTCCGCCGAGCTCCGGATGCTTGGGCGAGGCGCTGAGGCTGTTCGAGCTGTTCGAACTTGGGGCCTTGTTGGCTGTGGTGTCGCTCGCGCAACTTCTGCCATCATTAAATGACGAGTTATTTGCTATAACACTATGCTCGTGTGCGCCACTATGCGACCTCTCTGGTACCTGTAAGCGATCGTTCAGGTTGCGATATTGAGCGATTTGGTGCTGCTGCAATCCGATCTGCATATCTTGCTGCTGTTGGATCATTTTATTCTGTTGTTGATGCTGCTGCTGTTGCTGTTGCAAATGGTGGCTGTGCTGCTGGTGTCGAGTTATATAAAATTGGCGCAGATCTGGCTCGTAGAGATCATTTGGCGGACAACTCTCGTAATGGATGGCAAAGGTTTGGCCCTGTCGGCTGGCAGCGGCCACTGAATTTTGCTGGTGAAACTGCACTTGTTGTCTTGGGTCAAGCTGGTGCCCGTTGCTCATCACTAAGAGCGCAGTTTGTTGCTGGTGATGCGCTATTGGTGGCTCGCCGGCACCATGGTTCAGGTTTTGTATGAAAGGGGCGCTCGTCTTGTTAGATTCGTCGTCGGTTAAAGCTTGCTTACCATTTTGACTTGTTGTCTGGCCGTAGGCGTTATTGGCGAGATCTGTCGTTGGTTGCACTTGAGCAGCTTGCGTCTGATATTGTGGCGCCAGGGGAGTAGAGCTAAAATTTAAATCCTTTGTTTGGATGGGTGGATTGTGTGATATTGTTTGCGCTGTGATGGGGAGAAACTGGGACGAGGAGATCTGTTGGCCGTCAATTAGCGAGCTATACGTACTCGCGTGCGGAAGGTTGTATGTGGTTTGTTGTGATTGGAGGTGAAGCTGCGATTGGCTCAATTGGGCACAAGTTGGCGGCCTAGTTGACAGATATGCGCTTGATATTGGGGCCCTTGGTTGTGGGATGAGTGTTGCTTGCATTGGCGCCAGCCTGTCTGTGCCCAAAACTTGGCTTGAAGGCGTCTGGTTGTGGTTCCGATGATGAGCTGCAGGTTGGTTGGTGAGATCTTGGGCAGTCGATCGAAAGGGGTTCTCTTGTTGTGCTTGCTGGTGCTGATTGTAAGCGCTTGTCTGGCTCTCATCGAGCGGGCGGCCAAAGTTGATTTGGTTGGCTGCATGGAAGTTTTCAGACTCATGTTGTGGATCCTTTTTTTGGGCCAGCGGTTGTTGACTCGAGAGTCCGAGACGAAACCAAGCATCGCTCTCGGGCGACGAAAGCACGATGCTTGGTAGAAATGAGAGTGGCGAGAGCATAGCGTTCGCATGCTGCAACCGATCAAACGATAACCTAGCCAACTGGCACCTATTCCTGGGCGCCTGGCTCTCGTTTCCATTGCTCTTGAGGCTGTTGGCTGAGCCTTGGTTGTTTGCCGTCTGGTTTGCTTCCTGGGGCTCGCCGTTTGGGTTTTGGTTGTTGACGGGGCCATTGCTGAATGCCGTAACGTCCCAAAAGAAGGGGTTGCATGCGGTGAGACTATCCGCGCTTGTTGGCGTGCAGCTCGGTAGACCTGTAAACAGGCTAAACTCTTGCCCGTTTAGCTGTACAAGCGAGCTAAGCAGCTGCTGGGTTGGAGTGGGAACTTCATTGGGCACTATGATTGGAGTGGCTAAACTCTTCTCGTTTGTTGGCAGAACAACGCTCAGTCTCCGTTCGCTTCTGTTCTTGGGCCCAATTGAAGTTGGCTGGTTGTTTTGCTCGCCTCTCGTGTTAGTTTCCTCGCCATCTAACCTCTTGGCCTCCTTATCGCGACTCTTGAAGTTTTCCTTCGCATTTGAGGCCGCTGAGGCTCCAATTTGAGACTTGTTGTCATTCAAATTTTCGCTGCTTGCGGTCAAGTTCAACTTACCCTTCGGTCCAACTAGCTTGGACGGAAGCTGCAAGTCCGTGCCAGCAACCTGACTGCTCATAGTCGACCTCTCGCAAGCCCGCTCACTTGACCCCCTGCTCTCGCTCGATCAGTGCACAGTCTCCTTCGGGGCCTCTGTTTTGCGTTTGCAACATACCTCACCACAATCAACCTAACTGGCTCCAAATTGCCACCATTTCAGCGTCAGCTTAGCTTATTTTGTCTCCGTTCAAGATTCGACCCTCTGGCGGCTTATTTTCTGTTGCCAAAAACTAAAACAGCGCATCAAGCGAGCGACTTGCTTTGGTGGGCTTGTCCACGCGATTAGCTTGCCGGTTCAAATGGACCAACTTGGTGAATTGTCTGACGCCCACTGGGCTCCAGCCGAGCTTTGCCTCTAGTGCTCAGCCCTGTTATCGCTGCTCATCAGTCTGATTTGCGGCCGATAAGTTCCGCTCGCCGGCTCGATTCCCAGAATTGCTCGACGGCTTCACTGTTTCGCGGCCTAAAAGCTTGCGATCTGCGACAAATCTTGCTCGTCAGCTAGGCCGACTGCTTGGCTAACTTGCTCACCCTCTGCGTGGAGGTTGGTAGCGTGCGAAAAAGTGCTCTCGTTTATGCAATTGGTGCTCCTCTTTCCTGGCGAAACGCTCCACTTGCACTTGTAGCGCGCGCTGCCAATCCGCTGGTGCTGGTGTTGGTGTTGGTGCTAGCTAGCCGAACTCGCCCCAAACTAGGCTTCAATTTTCGGGCCAATTTGTCGCTTGCTCTGCCGGCAGAGGGTTGTGGGACAATCGGCCTGGAGTGGGCCAATGCGAGCTGCGTTTGGCGGGCGCCTATGATTCATCCACGCAGCTGAGACGCGCTCAAACCCGATGGCTGCGCGTTCCTGCAACGCAGGTGAGCCCGTTGATGACGATGCGAGCAACTGGCGCCAGCGCAACGCAAGCCGCGAAGACGACGGCGACG
>Ga0058699_1000181_pt1 | contig 18199 bp, 11 predicted proteins | sample AgamicAtPe_FD_55078 | JGI IMG/M metagenome (GOLD analysis project Ga0058699, IMG submission 55078) | Agave microbial communities from Guanajuato, Mexico - At.P.e | ecosystem: Host-associated > Plants > Phyllosphere > Phylloplane/Leaf | place: Guanajuato, Mexico | collected 2012-10-15 | reverse complement strand
TCTAGTTCGCGCAGGAATCCTTGCATGGTTCTCATCGATTTCACCTCCATCTCTCTTCATCAATCAGGCACCAAAACTGGATGGCCCCTCCGCTTTGAATGCCTAGTCACCATCTGCAACGACTGATGAGATAATTCATGATTAATCGTCTCTCCCGCTGCCGGCATTGGTGCAGCTTTCGTTGCGCAATTTTGGGTAGCCAGTCTCAGAATTGGAGCAAATACTGGTTGGTTGGCTAGAGCCGAAGCTATGGGTCAAGCTGGTTGAGTATCATAGTTGGCAACAAGTTTGAATTGAAAGGTTGTAGGCATATGAGTTCAACGCTCATCTGAACTCGAGGAGCTGTCGATATTCTCGTCCAGCAGGGCGTCAAGCCTTTCCAATTTGTCGATTCCATCTAACGATAGCTGGTTTTATTCAAACCTTCAAGGTGAATGCCTGAGGATTTGTTTGATCGGAGATAGCCAACATCGACCGTTTCAGAGCAAACTGATGCCGAAGCTGGAGAATCTCTGATTGTCGATCAGGCATGCTGGCAATCACTATTCGCAAGTTGAGGCAGCCACTGGACGAGCGAAATCGATTGCACTGTCGCCCCAGCCCTCAAGAAAACCAGATGCCTTTTGAGCGAGTTATCCAAACTAACTCCGAATTCCTTCCATTCTTGCACCTGCACCGAATAAATTCAGATCTTTTACCACGATCTACTACAAGCTAGGAAAGTTTGCAGCTACTACCAAGTCAGACGACCACTAGGCTCGGAACAAAGACTGGTCACCAAGGATCAGACTCTACCTTGTGGTCAAACCTCCTGATTCTCTTTGATTTTTATTGATACGAAACTGTTGAAGTAACAGTATGCGACATACAAACCGCACGTTCAAATATGATCCTGTTCTGGAATCAGAGGAGGACTTCCGCACTGATCTATGCTCTCAGAGTAACCCTTGGAGCCCATATCTCTATTTCCGTTTTGTTAGGGAAAACGGGGCAGCTTCATGGCTGGTTTTCACACTTGATGTAGCTGCGCTCGTTACGATCTCCTATCTTAGATCCGCCATTTCTACTAGCATAGAAACTGTGAGATTTCTACGCTGATGATCTACCTGAACCCAGACAGAATACAATATTTCGCGATGATTCATCAGCCTAATATCACTTTCATGAACGGTTCTCTTGTATCATGCCTACGGATCGCGAAATTGTCGGCACTCGGAATCATAAACCGCTCGGCCAGATATCCTTGAGAACGTTTATGGACCNGGATGTCGGTCGAGAGAATCTGTCTATCCCGGTAGGTGTTGCCGAAATAAGGAGTCGCTCGTGGTGCGCACCTCATCGCATCATCGCCGATAGAACCACTCGGTTTCCCATTCACTCAAATCTATCCAGGAAACAATTTACAAAGAAGATTGGGTTCATCCCGGCATTAGGTGACCCAAGCGTTCCATCGANTCTGCCGCTGCTTCCAGACCCGCATGCATTTGTCGACTTGCCTTGCAGGTCGATTTTCCTGCTGATTTGATTGGAACGGCACGTGGGCACTCATAATACCACTTGGCATCATGGATTTCGGCAAAGATGCCGACAAAACGCTCTACCTGGTTGGGTTAGGACTATACGATGCAAAGGACATAACAGTAAGAGGTCTAGANATCGTCAAGAATGTATCTAATGTTTATCTTGAAAACTATACCTCAATATTGGGATGCGATCATCAGGAATTGGAGGCGTTTTACGGTAGNTCCATCGTTCTCGTGGATCGGGAGATGATGGAACACGGTTGTCAGGAGATTCTCGACTCGGCAGAGAATGGAGGGGCAGCTGTTTTGGTCGTTGGAGATCCGCTAAATGCAACAACCCACACAGACTTGTTGCTGAGGGCAGCCAGTCGTAAGATTCCCTATAGAATAATACACAATGCTTCGATCCTGAATGCTGTTGCTTGTTGCGGCCTACAAATATACAACTTCGGGGAAACAGTTTCCATACCATTCTGGACTGATACCTGGAAACCTGAAAGTTATTATGACAAGATTGTCAGAAACAGAAAAAACAATCTTCACACCTTGTGCCTTCTAGATATCAAGATCAAAGAACCCAACCTTGACTTGATGATGAAAGGTATCATCAAGCCAGACCCCCCTCGATTCATGGACTTCCGTCATGCCGCTGAGCAACTGGTGTCAATAATCCGAAGGCGAAAGTTAGATAAGACCGTNTCAGATGATGTGATCGTCAAGAGTTGTGAAGTCACTAGGGAGGAAAAAGGATCTNTCTCCGTCCAGCCGGACTTGGAGGAATCAAGCATCTGCTTAGGTTTGGCTAGAGTTGGAAGCACTAGCCAAAGGATAGTGAAAACAACCCTCATTAAGGCCACCGAAACTGATCTAGGGCCACCCCTGCATTCGCTAGTTATACCTGGACTCATGCATCCTCTGGAGGTTGAAATGATCGAACTTTTCTCTAGCGGCGCTTGAGGACGGCAACTAACTTGAACTGTCACATAAAAAGNTGTTTATTTCCAACCAAGATACCACTCCTCTCAAATAATACCGAAGGCAATAACTATGCCCTAATGCCTCTGTTTACTCATGTATCTCGGTTCAGAGGCCAGGCGAACAGTCTCACCTCAATCTAAAGATATTGTTTTCAGTGCATCCTCGTCATGCATTTCAATGAGGGCATAACTACCATCGTTGAATGGGTAGAATTGGCACCCATCAAGGACAAGACANGCATTTTGCATTCGCGACTTGACTTCGATTCTTTTCGCACTACCTCTATGGCTGTGGGCCATTGCGGAGGCATAATCAACGGGATCTCTAATAGAATAGGCCATTATCGGCTCTGTTGGTGCAAATATGAGCGCCTCATTAAATTGCCTAGTAATATCACCAATAAGTTCTGTATCATCGGGCTTGACTTTGGTTGACTTTGTTACCTTGTTTATGATTGCAATGATTGCTTGAACTTGCTGTTCCGTCATTTTATTGATATTGTAATACCAAGAGGTTGACCCAGTGCCGGTGCAAACAGTTAAACCAGAACTCTTCATCTTGATCATTTTATTGTTGTCTACAGAAAGCTCGTAATATGAGACTCTTGCAGACAAGGTCTCGCCTACGAACACTTCATTGAGCGCCCTCTCTTTGAGCTGCCGAATCTTGTGAACAACTTTGCCATCCACTGTTTGGAAAGACCGTCTTCCTCTTTCAAATGTTGGCTGACTATTCTTATGACTGTTGGTGGACAAGTCTGTTTGTAAGNNATTATTAGATAGGCTTGAGGATGGAACGTTAGGGGCCGGCTTGTCTGGATCAGATGCCAGTTTTAGCTTAGAAGTTTTGCTAGATGGGTCAACAGTTTCCTTGATTTTATTGGAAGTAGGGCAGATGTTGATCGATGCTTCAGTGGTAGTGTTTTTTATCTGAGCAATATCTGTCTGGGACACACTAGTTGTCGTGCTAATAGGTGTAAGGACGGCCGGGCACCTAGTGATAAATGGACTCGGTAACTGAGGGTGAAGCATATGCTGGAATGGTGACCTACTCCTGGCAGGAGACGCGTGACCTAAGTTTTCATCTTGGTCCAAGAATTGATTCACACCATGTATGTCATACCTTATATCGTTCAACTCTCTTGGTTCCTCGTCAGCAGCCTCCCCCAGTAGAGTAACTCGAAGCCTTTGTTTGTACTGCCATTGGTATTTTCCCGATATAAGTAGTTCAATCACTTGATCGAAGTGGTTCGAATATTTGCTCGGCAGGCACAAGTGGCCGACTGATTTGGTGGGATCACTGTTGATCCCTATAACAGGTTTATCACGTGTGACGACCTTTGAGGCAGCCATTAGGAACGTGCCGTCACCACCGCTTGTTATTATTACGTCAGCCCAGTCTATTTTGTCTTCGGTGTAATTAAATCTATCCACTGTCTGGTAAAGAATGTTTCTCATAGCAAGGGCAGATTCAATTTGTTTCAGGCAAGATTTTTGTATCGAGTCGTGGTGCCTCAATGACTCATAAACAGACCCTCGTTCGCTAAGCTGGATTGAAATTAACGATTTGATTTGATTTGATTTCAGTAAGCGAGAACAGTGAGAAGGGCAGTCTTATTGTCAGAGCGGTTACTTACATTGCTAGCAAGCTGCTCTTCCGATAAATCCGGATGACACAGTCGTTCGTATTCAAGGCGAGAAAATTTTCTCAAGACGAGAGCTTTCTTGGGTAGGAACGGTTTCCCTGACATATTTGTCGAGTTTCCAGAATTATTTAAGACACTAGTTTGAATGAATCTTGTTGCACCAGTTTGGCTTCTTCTCAATCTATGCCTCTCTTCACCACAACACTGTGATGACAAATCCATAAGTTGTTGATGCTGCTGACATCTAGTATTTTGTTTTAGATTGTGACTAATAAACGTCCGTAATAACAAGTGTGAAATCTTTTTGTCAACAATATGATATAGCAATGACATCGTTGAGTCTCAATAATGCACTCGANTGTATTCCAATGGGCGTTTTGAGGTCATTTAGCAATACATGAGTGAGATTTGTATCACATGCGATAAACGATCCAGAAACGGTGCGACCGGTTGTACCTGACTCGGATGACAGCGTTATATCAACTTGTCGGATATCTTTCGTCTGTCTTGTTGGCGATGATGTATCGCTCGAAACTCGAGATGATCCGAGTATCATGAGTTCATGTAAGAAGGCTTCACGCATTCGTGCCTCCATTGGCTCTGAATGTTGGCTTTCTCATTGGTTTGAGTCACCACTAATTGACTATCATATATTAGAGAGATATAGAATGCTAGATCGAGGGAATTGTATGAGAAAATATTTTGCGAAGGGTAGAATGATAAAAGGAAATGTTTGCGCTATTCATATGCCTGATGCTCAGTAGTGCTTCCAATATTCGCTGCGCACCTCCGGAACGCTGTGAGCTTAAGAGGCGTCCAAATCAATAGGAAAATCTGTTTTGTTTGACCAAATGCAAGACCATTTAATCGACTAAGCCCGATCATCGGCCCAACTCTTGCCGGCTTCTGAATCACTTCTATCTCGGCTTTCTTTCGCTCAGTCTAGGCAATTCACTTACCAACAAAGGTATAACTGGTACAAGCAATTAGTCCAATTGAGAGATTGGACATCTCTAGCCCTCTGCTAGCACCAAGAGTACCAAATCGACTTTCTCCGCCGAATTCCGACCTGGATTCGATGGTGAAGAAACAAACACATTATAGTCGAGCACCCTTGGATCTAAAACTGAATAGACTCGATTCGTCTCCTGTGCCAAGTTTTTGAGTGCTAGATTCCAAGGTGATAACATTCGGCAGCTTAAGGTTCAGCCAGGACATCATAATCCACTTGCACCTCACAATCGAATCTCCAATTAACCCATATAAGAGTAACGAGGTCTAAGTTTTTGCAGCTGCAGCAAACGGTCCTGAAATGTGTGCAATAGTGACCAATTTCACAACTACCCCTCTCATGATCACCAAAACTCTGCTCAACCCTCGCCCGAATGAGCCGTTAATTTGTCGGCATCATCGATCGACGAACAAAAGTGTGCGAATTGTGTGTGACTAGTCTCTGTCTCCGCTCAGTACTCACGGTCANTCTCTCCAATACCTGCTCAGGTGACATCAATTGAGTCGGATGCATTGTTGACAACAGTGGGCCAGGATCATGGAGTGGAGCAGAGTGGGCATTGGCAAGCTTTTTGGCACCTGATCAACTTTTGATGCTGGAGCTGCCTGTTTTAGTGGACGAGTTCGAAACAAGCCCAAGGCGAGCGGAATCCGGCCAACTCCTACTTCATTGTTACTAGAATAGAGTGTCGAATGGCTAGTTGTATCTACTTGTTGCTAAGCTCTAGTTGATCATGGAAGTCTTATTCCAGCGAGGACAGAGTGTTCCAACGAACGACACTGTCAAGTTGCCTCTGAGATCTTCTTCCGTCTCATCGGTCCTTTTGTCGATTCTCCTCAAACCGCTAGCCTTCCACTGCTCTTGCTTTGCTTTACAAACCAAACTCAATCCAGGAAAAGGGATTCTCGGAGCTCAGTGTCATGGTCACACCGTCAACCTCTCTGAATGATAGATGAGCAGACAGGATAGGGAGGATCCGTCGGCAGAAAACTAGTTTACTGCGCCCAATTATCGATAGATAAGCCAGGAGACTTGGGTAGGGNTTGCTAAGAATTTGGGAATCTTAAGCTCGCGATCCAGTTCCTGGCCGCTACTTCAATGATTCTAAATCAGATCAGTAACGATGGTCAGCTGTCCTAACGGCATCAAAACTCATCAATGAGCCAATGTAAAAGTGTGTGACACTTCAAAGTTGTCTGAATTTGTTGTACAATTGCAAAATGGGAAGAGGATTCTCAATGTCAGTGCGAAAGTCCAACTGTCCAATGTGGTAGCTCGGCTAGCGTTAGTTTTACCGGATCCTCTGCTTACGACCGTCCCTGAATCACAAAGTTAGCTTGAACTTGAAACACCAATGTCGCGGATCAGATCTATGCATTCAGGCTGAGATTATTCTGATCAATATAGTATTGTAGTATACTTCACGTAGTTAGTTTGAGTGGCACTGCTAATTTAATGTCATCATCGAAATGTATTCACTATCATTTTTAGCAATCTTCATAAGTATTTGAAGTTCTCAGAGAGTTAATGTCATCAAGACAAAGCATGGCAACTAAAATGAGCCGCTTCACCTGTTATCACCACAAGACTTGTACAAAGCAATCAAAATTTGTGATAATAACTATCATCGTCATAAGTGTGTCCAATGTAAATTGTTCGGACTCGAATCCAACGACAAATCACTCTCAACTAGCCAACTCATCAGGTGCCACTGAGAGTCCACTTCTATTCTTGGGGCCGGAAGAGGCCATTCGAACAAGCATCAGCTTTAGTCCGACCAACACAAGCTCATTTTTCACATACGAGAGGTTGATAGACAGATACAACTTTATTTTGTACAACTTGGACCGATGGCTCTCTCATGACGCCGAAAAGTTGCTTCAGACAATTCTAAAGGACGAAGTTGACTCCAGAGATAATCAGAAAAACTCAAGTTCCAACGATCTCAGCACAGAACAATACGAGGCAGACTATGGAGATGAACCCAAGGTTTACAGCCCTCCGATTGAGGCGGCTCCACAGAGTGATTTTCTGGGAGCCACAAGTAGACACAAGCGCGAGATAATGCCAACTGATGTTGATATATTAACTNATGGAAATGACACAATCTCAGATGATGGACAGAACAGCTTCAAGGGCAGGCAAAGTCGTAATCATCGAGAGATTTCAATTGAACAGACTAAAACTCAGCCAGCGAGACAAACAAAGGTTGTGAAACCAATACTAAATCTCACCCACATGAAGCTGCAATCCGATGCTAGCTCAGTCAGGCCACAANATCCAGACAAGAAGCCAAAAAGTTATGACGGACATCCTACTCGAATTGCCAAGAGTTCAAAGGTCCAAAGAACTAAAGTGAGTTTGGGAGCCACTTTGCCAGCAACCATTTCCGATCAAGGTGCACTGAGCGACGCCACTCAAACCTCTACCTTGGATCCACTTCANNCATACACAAATCAAGATGGAATGATCGAAAGTCCACTTTCAGATATGTCTGAGCCGGTTCAAACTGAGCCAACAAGATTTGACGACTTGAGGCTGTCAAACATGGTGACAAATATGGCTCAAAAAGGCTACCAGCTCGATCAGTCATCCGATACAAATTCGGCTAATATCGGGAACGATTATGCTCTACCTCAATTCGAATCTTCCATTGGATCGAGCAGAGTAAAACACAATCGTCAAAAGACTGCTAACTTGCTCGCTGCAAACACAGATCCTGCAGTTGGATACTCCACTCAGATTCCGTCTCCAGATCAAAACGCTCTGAGAGGTGACCAAGACAATCAAAGCACCGACAATCTCATCACTGATGCGCCAAACGCCTTTGTTCATCTAAACAACCTAGCGGATGGAGCTAGTAAGCAACATTATGAGCCACAAGATNCAATCGTGCCACAAGTTGGCGACCTACAGGTACAGGAGCAACCCAGTTTGGGGAAAAATGAGCCTCATAATGCCCTGAGCGAGAGGCAAAAGCTCAAGCAGCTGATACACTTGTATCAGAGCGATTCATTTCCGAGAAGAAGGAAAAAACAAAACGCAAATTATAACCTAGAGCAACTATTAGATAGGCCATTGGACCAGAATCATGTAGAATCGGAGGATTTCAAGAATTCAACTAATCGGGCACGTTCAAATGCACCCTATGTAGCTTTAAATTCAGGATTGTTCGCCAATCCAAATGAGAANCAAGTGCAGCAGTTGATTTCGCGCCACAATGAAACAAATCAACCAAATTCAGAAATACAGGGTCAAATCTATGGGACGAACTTGGTTAGATCCAATAGAATGTATTCACACCCAATAAGCGTTGCNCAAATACAGCCTCTATTCAAGTATAAAACGATGGACTCTGAAAACGGCGCGAACATTGAGGACAATTTTTACAATACCAATATTAAACATTCTCGAAGAGCAGCCGGAAACGAACTACCATTGAGATCTGGCCCTAAACAGGTGAACAGAAATAAGTTCGTGCATTCAAGCGGCAGTGGCGGCTGGTTAACAGGCCCAAGATTGAAAGCTTCCGAAAGTAGGCCTTACATTGACACGGCCTCCTTAAACTTGGACCAACACTTGCAGCTGCCGATCACTGCCAACGGGTTGCATGGACTCTCACAGGTCGATCCGTTGCAGGATTCGCAAGCGGATCGTTACGGAGCTGGCTCGATTTTTAGCCCACAAAGTCAGGTGTTGGGTCTGATCCGGTCGGCAGGTCCAATTGTAGACTCACTTACAGGACCTCAACAGTACAACCCAACACAACCTCTATCCTTTTCNAGACGTGGACCGTTGCTAGTAAATTACGCAGGTCCACAGAATCGACTCTTGAAACACTCTCAAATGCAAGCCTCAAATTATGCTCTCTACCCTCCTAGCCCATATTCAACAACCTCCTCTAGATATATCAAACAAGCATCAGGCCCCAACCAGAGACTCATGTACTCTTCTCCACAACGGATGGGTAGAGTTGCAAACTCAAACTATAGTTTGGACGAATCAAATTTTCAAGGTCTAACTCCAGCCGCAGCGAGCCCTGATCCTATCTGGTCTGAGAGCCAAAGTCAAGAGGATGACTACCAGCAATCACCACAAACTATTCAAATAACAGCGGTGCCCAATGGAGTTGGTTTGAACAATGGTTTAGTCAATGGATTCAACGGCTGGAATGGCTGGGGTGGCCCTTGGAACGGACGCCAGGTGTTGCTAGTTAATCGGCAGCCTCCAGGAACTGAATGGCGCCAATGGATACTACCAGTGGCAGTCATCTTGGCTCTGCCGCTAGTCCTCGGTGCGTTATTTGTGCCAGTGTTCCTAAAGAGTGTTATGTTTTTGATTCAAATCCTNCAAATGCTTGGTCTATTAATGCCGCCAGGTCAACTTGCCGGACATCTCTCGGCGGCAAGCTCTCACTTGCAGTCAGCAGGTTGATTCAGGGACTCGTCCGCAAGGGAATCAAGTAAGACAATTAATGAGGTGTAAATAAGCATTGTATAGCCAGAGCTAGGTGATGGATTGTTTCGACTTTCCTCCCGGCAGACATGAACTTTTCCTGTTTAATTCCTGGTGATTTGTCAGCATTATTGGAGAGGGATTACGATTCTGGTCGAACGGTTAAAACTCTTTTCCTGCAACCAAAAAGTAGGGATTTCGGAACTTTTGATTTAGTTCTCTAGTTCGAGGAGCCAAGAACGGATACAATCTGCAAATGGTACCCCTAGTTCCTAGCTATCCGATCACTCAATCTGTGGGATCTTTTGCGGAAGACCTGCTTTCCTTATGAGAACCCTCCCTGTTGATAGGCTTGGTTTTAAAACGGATTAGGCGCAAGGAGCCGACTTTGTCGCCTATCCGAATGTGGAACCAACAATGATTNGGGTAAACCATTGAGAGAGTTATAAAAATTTTGGGATTCCGAAAAGAACGTTTCCTTTCGAACTTTTAAGCCTCGAACATCTGCTATCGTCCGGTTAAGAGATTCGCTTAACGAGAAGCCCAATGATGCGACAAAGTGTTGCATTAGGCCTTCGACTTGTAGCTATCGCTTCGACGAGATCAGATCGACACCTGTCCAACTGTTCGGGTAGACTTGGTCGATATCGACCAAATCCACCCTTGATTATGGGGCAGATATTCACTAGTGGAAGTCTACGAAACTCAAAACCAAAAATAGATGCTAGTTGCGTTAAACGCAAATCGTAACTGTCCGGAGAGCGAGCCGGCGNAGATGAAGCCTGAAGCTACTCATCATACAAGGGGCAACGCACGAGGCTCTCGCGAGCTGCCCCCTCTCCATAGGCGCTCTGTGTTCGAATTCGTGATGGTTTTTCACGAACTCGTGGCGCCTTTTTGTGTTTACTAGCCAGTCACCCATCTGGCAGGCAGAGTTCCCGTAGCCTCGAGATTTTCGGGTTTTCTGTTACACCCAACCCGAGGTATCGGATCCAAACTACAGTGGGACCCGGTAATTGTGCACTTAGCCGAACGAGATCGGACTCGCAAGTTCCCGCCCTCTTGCTGCGCTCGACTTCGGGCTCGTAGTCACTTGGTGCTCGGACGGAAAACAGGATTGTTTACATCAAATTTCGTCCACGCGCTCCAAATCAAGTTCATTATCGTATTACACTTATGGTGATGTTAAAAAAGACATCGACTAATCTTAGCGCATAGCTATGCCCACCAACCCAATTTGATCATATCTCCTCAAAATAGACTGTGCCATCCATCAGATATGAACCAGACTGTCGAGACTTTCACATCGAAAGGCTGTGAGGGTTTCGATCGACACTCTGGTAAGCGATGGATATACCCAAACAACATGACCGTCAGAGGTTACCAGAAGCAGGCCGTTGAGAAGGCCTTGTTTACCAATGCCATGATAGTCCTGCCCACTGGCTTTGGTAAGACGTTCATCGCTGCAGTTGTCATGTACAACTTCTACCGATGGTATCCTCAGGGAAAGATCCTCTTTGTTGCACCCACCAGACCTCTGGTGGCCCAACAGATCCAGGAATGTAGAAAAATATCTGGTATTCCAGCTAGCGATTGTATTGAGCTTACAGGAACAATACCGAGGGATCGTAGAAGCGTTCATTGGATAACGAAGCGCGTCTTCTTCGCAACCCCGCAGGTGATAGAAAATGATCTCGAGGACGAAACGTTGCCAGCAGATCAGGTCAGATGCCTTGTGATAGACGAAGCCCATCGGGCTCAGGGTGGTTATGCATATGTTGGAATAGTGAGACAGTTGCAGGAATATAACAGGGATGGATTTCGAATTTTGGCCTTGAGTGCAACACCGGGCTCAGATATACAGAGAGTACAACAGGTAATGCTAAATTTATATATTGGAGATGTCATGTTCAGGACAGAAAACTCGATTGATCTCATGCAGTACAAGAACGAAAAAGTCTCTAAAGCTTGGACTGTTGAAATTGTTGGCAAGCATAAAGAACTAGTGGACAAGTTCATAAGAGTAACAGGACCCATATTCAAAGAGCTTTACCGAGCTGGTTTAACTTATTCAGAGGGGATCGACAAAGTGGCTAAATTCACTCTAATCAAGGCTCTCAAAGCAGCCAAGAATAACGAAATAGATGCCCGAAGAAGAGGGCGACTGAATTTCCTATGCTGTGCAGCCATGTCATTGAGCCATAGTTTCGAGTTACTAACATTATATGGTATAAGGGTATTCTATACGAGCGTTTTGAGGAGTACTGATAAGAAGGGTGGCTCTGTTAGGACTGTATTGGCTAGTAATATTGAATTTGACACGATGCTCAAGGATATATCGACCATGTTTGGTGAGGATGCCGAGCCGGACGCTACTAAAGTTCCTAGAGCTGATTTGTTCCGAGGGCACCCAAAGCTGAATGTCGTAAGAGACTTGTTGATGAAACACTTTAACGCGAATGCACAAAAAACCGAAACTAGAGCAATAGTATTCACCAAGTATCGAGAGAGTGTCTACGACATCGTGCAAGCCTTGAAAACCCTCGAGCCAGTGCTGAAACCTGGCGCCTTCGTTGGTCAAGGGTCAGCTAACAACACTGGTGTTGGTATGAAACAAAAGGAACAGATTCGACTGATCAAAGACTTCAGAGAAGGTAAATTCAATGTTCTTGTGGCCACTTGTGTCGCAGAGGAGGGCCTGGACATAGGTGAAGTTGATTTAATCATATGCTACGATACCACCTCATCGCCCATTAGCAACACTCAAAGACGTGGCCGTACTGGTCGTAAGCGGTCGGGAGATGTACAGACCCTCCTCACTAAGGGTTTTGAGGAGAAAAAGCTCAAAAGGGCTGGCAACTCTAAGAGACAGGTTGAAGAGCAGCTGTTTAGGCGTGAAAACTACATGACACACAGGTATCAAAACGCTCCACGAATGGTTCCAGATGATGTGAAGCCCATTTGTTTGGAGCAAAAGATTTTTCCTGTTGATGATGAGGAGGTCGAAATAAAGCCCAAGAGGAAGCGTCAGAAGAGGGCAGTTGAAGAGGTGGGGGCATCTAACGAAAAGAAAGGCAAAGGAAAAGGAAAATGCAAAGCGAACGAGAAGAGCCCGGTAGCGGATGTAAGTTTAGTATCAGACTCAGACTCTGATATTGACCCGATGAAAGTTGGATTTACATCAGCCATTGAACTGCATAGGAGCCAGATGGAAACTTCGACGAGTGAGGCTGGAGGTAGCCAAGGCACCGGCAAGGTCGCCAAGTCAGATTCAGACATTGAATGGGAATCAGATCTTGAGTGGGATTGCGTTTAATTTCTACGGTTCAATGTCATCCACTCACTCGACAACCGACCATATCCTCTAAGAATCTCAACTTGTAGACTTAACGAATAAATCGTGCGCTGAATCTCCAAGGATTTACAATTTAGGGGTTTTTCTGCGAGCCTGATTTGCCCAGTTACTGAACACGCCCTGTAATGTAAAGTTCAAGGTTCAAATGTCTGTCAGCCGGTCGGTGCTTTTTAGTCAATTATTCAATCATATCTGGTTTACACATGATTGTTACGTCAGCAAAACTCTAGCCAGTATCGCTAATTTGCCTGACATAGATATGACATTTTGCAACCTGTTCACATCCGTTCATACTCATGTTCCGTTTGCCCCCTAGTTGAAATAAATACAACTCTGAACTCGATCAGTGTGAAATATGTATGCAAGTTTTTCCCCAACTTATCAGCTTGTTAACTAGAGTGGCCCAGTAAGGGAAGGGTTCTGATGAGTCTTACTCGAGCTTTTCTACGAATTTGGTTTTCTACCATTCAAACTTGCACCACACGATCCCTCTACCTCTCAACCTGCCACCCGTGCTGCTAACCTGTTTGAGCGTCCGCTATCCGCGGATCTTGATGTTACGCGGAAATCTAGATTTGTGACTTTGGTGTTGGCGAGCGAGCATTTGTGGTTCTACAGTATAAAATCAAGTTTTAGAGCTGACGCAATGGGAGACCTTGTGTAGTGGCAGCTATTTGGATCTGTTTGCAACCCGCTGACACCCTTTGTCCGTATCGCACAATCGGAATTATCTACTTGTTTGCAGTTGGCTGTCCAACCATACGGACAGCTCATCAGGCTTTGCAATTGCTGATGTTTCTAACTCTCAACTGTCGCTGTAGGAGCAAATCAAATCAAATCTTAAAGGCTGCGATGGCGACGATGACGACCCCCAAAGCGAAGGTCACACAGACCCACCGCAGGTCAGTCATGTGGCTTGAATCGACCGAGTTGAGCCGGACGGTCGCTCACTGGCCGAGATCTGTCAGCAAGATGGGTTCTAAATCCGTGCCAGCTGCCTCTGGGTGAATGGCCGCGAGCTTTATTGGTGGTGGTGACTCATGCTTATTTGAGGCCATGTTTTCCTCAACTCTCGCTCGTCTTGCGCAAATCGGCGCCGACCAAGTGGATCGATTTGCGACAGAGGAGAGGCGAGGGGGAGGAGGAAGTAAATTTGCGCCGACTTCAAGTGGCCGCTTGTTTTATTTTACCCTCTAAGCTCCCAGATTCCAAGCGAGCACTAGTGGCTAGATTCAGCTCGTTTGTAGGTAAATCTCGCACATAAACCGACTGCATGAGGCCACTTGAGATCCAACATTGGGCCAGCAATGGCGAGGCACAATGGGCAAGCCTTTGGGCAAACAGCCCGAACGTTTCCTCAGCTGACTCTCTCAGCAAGAGAAGCCAACAGAGAGAAATCAACAACGACTATAACAATTGCTCGTTGACTGATGTTTTTGTTACTACCAATTATTGTTTTATCATATGATTATATTCGATTATATTTGCAAGCCATCCACTTTGGTAGCTTGAGTCTGCTAGGCGCATTTGCGAGCACAATCGAAGAGTTTAGTGATGCTTGAAAGCGTTTGCCTCCCTCCTTTTCTCTCTTGAATCGCTAATGAGTTGGAGCCGGCAGGTAGAGAAGGCGAAGGGGCGACAGTGTGTGTGTTTGCGGATAGGGAGGGAGGGAGGGAGACTTGAGTCAGCTTGAGTCTGGCACCGCAAGCGCCAAAGTTGACGTCTCCACATCACTTTACAAACCAGCCTCCATTGTCCACCCACACGATCGGGCCACTGGCGATGGCGCTCAGACTGGGCCAACCATTTGGAGGAAAGCTAGCAAGGGAGGGAGGGCGCAAAACGGAGGGCCAAGCGAGGAGAAAGTTGGCCGAATTATTATCGAGTCATCGTTATTGGCCCTCGCCTTTTGCCAATGGGATGGATGCAAGTCGCGCTCATGTTTGCCCGTGACTCACCGCTTGGCCTCAATCCTCCCGGCGGCTATCTCTAGCGGCTAGATGCGAGAAACGCCCTCCCAAGGCTGGCGAGCAAGCTCAGAGGTGCGACAATCTGGCCGAGCTCGGGCTCAAGCTGGCGGAAGGGCAAAAGTTTGTCCGCAAGACCTACTGGCACAAGCCGGCCGGCGGGCAAGCGCAGTAGCGGGGCGAGGCTGGCACTGGCCAGTGGCCTTAGAGAGCCGGTCAGGTGGCTTAGCTTGCTCGGTGCGCCATTTTAGGCTCGAAGAAAGTGACATTAGCGCATTCGACTGTGGACTGCGGACTCTGTGACTTGCTGGCTGGCTGGCTGGCTGGTTGGCCGACTGGCTGCTGTAGCTTGCTGGCCAACCATAGATCTGGCGGCTTCATCTGGCGCCGCTCAAGGTTTGATGCTCATGCAAGGGCGAGCGCGGGCCGATTTTATTACTCGCCTGACCATGAAGTTGGCGAGCGTGTCCGGCAGCAGGTGGTTGCCGAGTTGCGGCGGCGCCAAAGCTCGCCCAATGTTTTTGGGCGGCCGCGGCGAGGCGGATGTGATTGGCTTGGCTTTGGTTTGTCTCTAACTAAGGGCCTTTGCGCAATTCTACCGCGCAACCTTCTGACAAATCCCCCGACCAGAAGCTGGCTCAAGAGCTTGGCCGCTCTTGTGGCTGGAAAAAGAGAGAGAGAGAGAGAGAGTCTGGAACAACCAATTCTCGTCGCCGTCAATCCAAAACGATCAAATAAAGCGAAGGTTCGAATTCAAAGGCTCCCAACTAATAAGACTAGGANCCTATATTTGCGCGCGAGTGAGGAAGTTTGGCGGCGGCCCCACTGGCGGATTTAGCTCAGGAAACCTGAGAGCTAGCACGAAGCTATAGTCTTGAATGGTTTTGTGAGGAGGAGGAGAGAGAGAAGGCAACAATTGAAGTTGAAGCCAAGAAATAAGTAGACAAAGAGGGGAACGCGCGCGCGCGCAGGTAAGTGCGATATCTGATTGATAAAGCGAGACAATGGACGGCCGACAATGCGGTTGTTTTGCTCCGTGGAGTGGTTTATTGTACTGAGGAGCCAGTTTAACAATGAGCTGGCCGCAAGGTTTAGCGGGCCAGCTGATTAGCGCACATTTAGCAGGCCGCGCGACAAGTGTCAACAGTTGCCCGGCGAGTTGAGAGCTAAGAAGGGAGAGAGGGAGCTGGCGGACACAATGGGNGCCGAANCTCCACCCCAAGGGCTGGCCAATCAGATGTTACGTCACCGCGGCGCCGCGAAAGCAACCCCATCGAGGGGATGCGAGCAAGCCGGCCGGCCAGGTAAGGGCGCTAGCGGCGCCCAGTGTGGCCACTCTCGGCGGATACTCGAGGGCAGTCGCGCGGAGGGCGCAAGCAAGCTCGAGTGAGCGCGCAAAGATCTTGGCTGCGCAGATAGGTTGCGGGCATGGCGCACGTGGTTGCCCATGGCGAGGCTAGATCGGCCAGAGTTCGAGTAGGCGGTTTCAGCGAGCGAGCAAGCAAGCTAGCCGAGTTGCTGCTAAACGATCACTCTCAATTGTTCTCGCAGCCCTACGCGCCACAAAAGCTGCTAGCTTGCCAGGCGAGCGCGATTAGCCAGCAGCACTGGCCGCCCTCCGCACTCACGTGAAGAACAGTAGTCGTCGTCGTCGCCTCCTCTTTTTACGCTCACCAGCGGCTCTGAGTTTGGTTTTGGTTTTACCTGCGAGCACACACAGACACAAACACTGGCCGCTTGACGACATTCGTTTGTTTGCGCTCGAGAGAGAAGAAGCCGCTCGAAGAGAGGTCAGATTGTAGCCCGGCAACGGCAAGCACCAAATCCATTTTGACTAACCGAGCGCCCACCACCAACACTGACAGGGTTCACTTCCGTCGGAGAAGTCGGCAGGAAGTTCGAGGTGCTCAACTAGACAAGTTAACCGATCGGAGGGAGGCTCAACTCTAGGTGGAGGAAGAGGAGGAGAGTTTATTGGAAGATGCTCAACACNCAAATCATGAGCCAGCACTCCGGGTTTGGGCCAATGTTGGCTGGCGCAACCGGCGGCCGCTCGGCCAAGCGTCGCGGGTCCAGCAGGCGCAAGGAGGAGGCCGCCGCCGCCGCCGCCGCCGCCGCCGCCAGGTGCGAGCAGGAGCCCGACAGCAGGAGTCCAGAGAGTAAGGGCGAGCCTTGCGAGGCCTCGCAGAGGATCGGCGCCGAGCCGCGTGGAGTTCAGGGGGAGCAACAGGTGATTTCGGGCGGTCAGAGGGAGAGGACGGCGGAGGAGGAGGAGGAGGGGTCGGCGCAGCAGCGGCGCAGGCGACACCTGGCAACGAAGTTAGACACCAGTGAGCCAACTGGCCAAGTCTCGAACGAGATCAAGGCTGAGCGGCCCTCCGATAGGCAGCAGCACCGGCTCCAGCTCAAGGCCGGCGAGGAGGGGGGCCAAGTTGAGAGTGGNGGCGCNAGTAATGTTTGCGCCAAGACGGAGGAGAGCAAAACGTTCAAGACGGAATTGGTGTGGACGAACATCATCCTCTTTGTCATCCTACACTCGTGTTTGCCCATTGGCGTCTACATGCTCATCACCCAGCGACCATGGAAAACGTTGCTCTTCTCAATCTTCGGCATGTACGCGAGCGGACTCGGAGTGACGGGCGGCAGCCACCGGCTCTGGTCGCACCGCGCCTACAAGGCCAAGTGGCCCGTCCAGCTGATCCTGGTTGCGCTCCAGACGATGGCCGGCCAGAACAGCATCTACACCTGGTCGCGCGANCACCGAGTCCACCACAAGTTTTCGGAAACCGATGCCGATCCGCACAACATCAAGCGCGGCTTCTTCTTCGCCCACATGGGTTGGCTCTGTTGCAAGAAGCACCCGGACGTTAAGGAGCGGGGCAAGCTGATCGACATGTCCGACTTGGAGGCAAACCCNTACGTAATGTTCCAGCATCGCCACTTCTGGTGGATGTCGGCCCTGTTCACAGTGCTAATTCCAACGATGATTCCGGTGCTCCTCTGGAACGAGCGCTTCTGGACCTCCTTCGTCTTCTCCTTCATGATCAGGTACCTGATCACCCTCCACGGCACCTGGCTTGTGAACAGCGCCGCCCACTACTATGGAAGTCGGCCCTACGACACGCGAATCGAAGCGCGCGAGTCGCCCTACGTGATCTACAACGCACTCGGCGAGGGTTTCCACAACTATCATCACACTTTCCCCTATGATTACGCAACCTCCGAGTTCGGCAAGTACCTGAACATCACCACCGCCTTCATCGA
>Ga0058699_1000180_pt1 | contig 18241 bp, 13 predicted proteins | sample AgamicAtPe_FD_55078 | JGI IMG/M metagenome (GOLD analysis project Ga0058699, IMG submission 55078) | Agave microbial communities from Guanajuato, Mexico - At.P.e | ecosystem: Host-associated > Plants > Phyllosphere > Phylloplane/Leaf | place: Guanajuato, Mexico | collected 2012-10-15 | reverse complement strand
CTGATGGCGGCGCCGCTACCGTTGCAAGCTAACCTGGCCACAGTGAAACGCGAGCTGACCAAACGGATCAAGTGCTGGCCCATTGGGTTGCGTGCGCCAGTTACAAAGTAAGCGAAATAAGTTTATTTTGTACATACAAACCCGACTTGGNGGCCCGAAAACGGCCACCAAGTCTGACGGGCAATCGATACTGTTGGGCCAGGTGAGGGCGGCTCATTTGACCTGCTGCTCGAGTTCCTGGTTTGCGTGTCGGGCTAGCGCCAGCAGCACCATGGTGAGCTCCTTCTTGTTNATCTTTCCGTCCTTGTTAAAATCGCATCCCCTCAGTATTGCATCCTGGAACTCGGCCAAATCTTGTGCATCATAATCGCGCTTGACCAACTCCAACAGATCTTTGAGGAATCCGCTAAGCTCCTCGTTCTCAATGGTCCCGTTTTGATCCCTGTCATAGAGCACAAAGACCCGCTCAATGTCGTCCTTGGTCACCTTCGAGGCGCCCTTGAATGCGCTCCTATTGAGGAAGTTCTCNCTCACTGGCAAAAGTCGGGCCATCTCGCTCAACTGCAACTTTCCGTCCCTGTTCGAATCGAAAATCTGCAATATAGTGTCCGTGTACTCGATTATCTTGTCCTCGCCGACGGGAATTCCGCGCGACTCCTTGAGGAGATCGTTGAGGAAACTCTTGAGCTCGTCGGCCTCGATGTAGCCACTTCCGTCGCGGTCGTAGTTTGTCCAAATCTGCATCGGAGACGGAAGTCGTCTTAGTCGCCGTGGCTCCAGCAATCCGCCTCGAACGCGAACACACTCGAGCAGGCCAACTCACCTTCATGAACTCAACGCTAATGGGCCAGAGGGGCGGGTTCGTTCCAAGCAGAGAGGGCGGCCAGAGGGGAGGTAGGAGCGGTAAGTTTGGCGGGTTTGAGTCTGGAGCGAGTGGAGCCGAAAGCCCGCTTACCTTGAGTCGAGCGGATTATCAAAGCGAAACAGAAGCAGGAAACTCTCCTCAAGCGGAAGGAGTTGCGCCAACTGGAACGTTTTGTTCATATTTAATTGAGCACAATGAGGTTTCCAGGTGGAGGCGGCGGCGTCATTGGGCGCAATGATGATGTTGGGAGGGGAGAGAGAGAGAGGAGCGTGTTAGNTATCTCGAGCGAAACTCATTTGAAGTGGCGGGGCGAGCGCGTGTTTTCGGTTTGTCTCGGATATTAATCAGATCGAGCGGCTTGTTCCGCCCGCCAAACGTGGCCGCGGGGAGACTTCTTATCGCACATAATGATCGCTCGCCGGCTAGAGCTGAGAGCCAATATCCGTTGGCAAAACTCAGCCAAGTCCATCAATATCTGGCCAGCAAATGAGCATTTGCAAGCGAGCGGCCAAAGTCCCTCTCGCGCTCTCGGATGCCTAAAACTGCCACAAATTGCCTCAGTTTTCCCCTCTGAGTTGGGCGCCTCTCGCTCTCAGATCGAAAGTGATGGCTCCTCGCGGCCTTGGAGCTTTTGGCGGCCGAAAACTGTTTTGCTTGCGCGCGCGAGATGGGCCCCAGCTGAGGTGAAAACGGTCATTAGCTTTGGAATTTTGGCCACGTCCTCTGCTGCCCAATCTCGCCGAGCGTCCCGCCAAAAGCCAGCCCGCTTTCAATCCCAGCGCCAGGCTAATTCTGGGCCAGGTGCCCGCCCACGAGCGGCCTCGAGTCGTGCGGCCAGGTGAGCGAGTTGCAAAATCGATTCCCGCCAGCTAGATGCGCGCTCGCTGCCTAGACTGGCAGCCCACGGCTCGAATTAGACATGCAGCCCAGATGTTGAGCCAGCTCGCCTCCAACTTGGTCCTTGAGGCGGCTTGCGGCCTCTGATCAAGCAGCGGCGGCGGCGGCTCAATTTTGCGCCTCTGAACTCTGCTCAACATAATCCAAAGTCCATCGCTCAAACTAGAGCTAATGATCCAACGAAAGCTCAAACCTGCGCACCGATGTTAGTGTTCCGGTTCAAAACGGAACTCAGCTGTGTGATTGTGGCAAATTGAATCAGCCTATGGAGCTTGGGCGAGCCAGTTGCTGGCTGGCTGGCCGCCAGGGGGCCGAGATCGTTTTGTCCGCCCTTGGCAAGTGGATCCGAGTGAAAATTTGCACTGAAAGTTCGTGAATTGAGGGGAGCTCGTGGCTTGGGCGCTTTTTGAGCGCGATTAGGGCCGACCATCGAGTTTGCTCGCTCCACCTAGAGCGCCGGGTGTCGTGGCGGCCATCTTGGCGCCAAGAATAAATATGGAGCCTTGTGCGCGTCCTCTAGGCGACTCCTCCTCTTGCTCTGCCGGGCCTTCGGGCTGCAAGGAGGCAAATAATGCGAAATTGAATCGGACGCGCGAGGGAGCCTCAGCTAAGCAAACTAATAACAATAATGGCTGATCCGACTGGAGTCGCCAGCAAGCCAGCCAACACTTGCCTTAGCCTTGGCTGCAATGTCTTCGCCCATCCATCTATCCGTCTATCTGCGTGTTCATCTAGCCAGCGGCCAACCATCGAGCGCACTATCTCGGTGTCTATCAATCGTGAGCCGGATTGGCCGATCGATCAAGTCGTACACGAAGCGGCGGCTCGGCCAAGAGCGAGATAATGGGCCCAATAAGCCTCCACGAAATGTCCGCCGCTCGCTTGTGGCCAGTTCGGCCTGTGGCCAAGGAAAGTGCCAGCTTCGCGGGGCTGAATTTCCAACTCCAAGGTCACTTACCTCGCGAATGTCAATCTTTCCGTCCGAATTCTCATCGTACGCCTCCAAGAAGGTTTGTTTCAACTCTGCGAGCACTTTGCTCGAGATGGCCTGCGGGTTTTTCGAGGGNATTGGAGANGATTCGAGGAGGTGGACATTAGCAATGCGAGAGGTGGTCATTCCGTGCACCTGTTCCTCGAGGATTCGCTTCCGACGATTACTTACATCTGCGCCAAGATCGTTCGTGCTCACGGAGGCGACAAACTCGCGCAAGAAGTGGTCGAGCTCGCGGCCCTCGATGTATCCGTTGCCTGGCAGGATTAGAGTTTGTTAGTGTTGACACGAAATTGGAGCGAGCGGCGTTGAGCCAGTGACAGCTTCCAGCGATGGGCCCAAGTCTCGAAGAAGTCGCGAATGTCGCTAGGCGCGCCTCCCCAAACAAGCGCCTAGCGACCGGCAGGGTTGAATTTGAGCGCCAACAGATACATATGTAGATATGCGCGTTTGTGTGCGCTGACTTGGGCCAGACTTGCGAGCGCTTGCATGGGTTGCGNGGCCGGCTGAAACGGGGGCGGAGACATAAGGAGGAGTGATCGATTGATTCTTGATTGCCTCGTATCAAGTTAATGCGCTCCAGCTCAGCGAGCGCCAAGCGAGCCTCTTGCGCGGCCAACTCGCGCTTGTCAGGCCGGCCAGCTGAGCCGTCTTGGCGGCCCGGCTCGTTATCGCCGCCACTGCCGCCGCCGCCGCCGCCGCTGCTGCTTCCTCGCGGCGGCCGGAAACTGGCGGCAAGAGTTAAATCGTTGCCAGTTTGGAGTCGGCCGCCCCTCTGCTGGCTCCAATCTCGCCCTTGGCCCTCTGCAGCGAGCCAGGAGCGGCTCTTGGCGGGCCAAATGGAGCGCCAAGTTGACGGAGCCAAACACCATCAGCGGCTTGGCTGCACCCAGATCGGATGCAAAATTCAATTTATCATTCCATCCATTGTGTTTCTCGCTTGCATATGTGCGCGTTGGAGTGGCTCAGAGGGACGGACTCGAGCGGAGCCAAGTCGGAGCCAGACAGTCTTGTTTGCTTAAACGGTTTTCGGGCGCCGCGCGCCGAGGGGCGGTCCACTGGCAGCAAGATGGATGCCCCCGCTGGCTCGCGAGCGCTCCCACTCGGCGCCCCCAAATTGAGTGTTCGTGACAGCCGCAACCGGAAATCGGCCGCGAGTCTCTCTCTCTCTCTCTCTCTCTCTATCAGCTCGGCCGATCTGGCTGGTCCGAGAGCCCGCTCGCTCGGAGGGGCCCCTCCAACCGGCCAGTGGCGACAATGGGGCCGGCCGAGCGGCTCAGCTCGCACGAGAGGCGCCGCCGCTTAACCTGGCCAAAGCGGCTAATTCGGGCCCAGCAAATCGCAGCCCCAAGGCCGGCCGATCAATCATTCGCGCGCCGCCAAAGCGGCCAGCGCGCTCGAGTGGCCCTCCGGCCGGCAGACAGGTGGCGGCTAATTGATTTGCCCGCAAGCCTCTGCATGGCTCGCGTCTGCCCAGCGCCGCTCTGATTCCAGCCGAGCCGAGCCGGTCTGGGCTGGTGGGCGGCGGAAATGGCGTGATTAGGCGGCCATTTGCGAGCGCAAACTCTGGACCAACAATGGGCCCCATTAGAGGGCTAATTCAGCGGCGGCGGCGCCCGGAGAAGACGAGCTGGTTGGCGGTGTTTTGGTTTGCAAGACACCCGCTTTCGGATTCTAATGATCAATTTAGCATGCAAAGGCCCGCTTGCTGGCCCCTCAGGCACGACTTTGTTTGTTTGTCCGAGCTCGAGCCGGCAGAGGCGACTTGGGCGGCCAGTTGGTGTCCACGTTTTGGAGTTGCGCTGAGGGTTTTGGCTCGCAGTATCGATTGGGCGGCTCGCGGACAAAGGGCGCAAGTCGGCCAGATGTAAGCCATGTTTTGCAAACCTATGGCCCAATTAATTCAGCTTGAGCGCGCTAATCTGAGCCCCCTGTTAATGGATCTCGTCAAACTGTCGATGGCGCCGAGTTTAGCGCTAGCAAGTTGCGCGCGAGTGCCACTTGCTCTCGCTGCAGTTCGCGACACTCGAGGCTCGCAATCTGTTGGACTTGGACGATTTGCCGTTTCGCTCGCCGGCTTAGCCATTAAGTGATTTGCTATACAGCCTCGCCCGAGCTCGAGCTTGGATCTGGGCGAGCTGCGAGCGGCGAGATGGGGGACGAGCTGCGTTGCGAGCGCGCCTTTGGGGCCGACCGGGCGGCTGGCAGTCTGCGCCGCCTCCTCGCGGCCAGCCAATTCTAATTGATTCCAAAGCCAAACTTGCTGGCGGGGGCCGCCACTTGCTGGCGCCGGCAAGACTTGCATCGAGTCCATTCAAACGGCGCCCTGAGCCCATTACTCGGCTCATCGAGGCCTCCACTCTGGCGGCCGGCGAGGATGGAGCAGTTTGAGGGGTTTTGCGCTAGAGCTCATTGGATGGGACATAAATTAAGCTGCCTGCAGAGGGGCTCGTTAGCGGCGGCCTCCACTTGGGGGGGGGGAAGCGCGATCGATGAGTCAAGGTGCTGGCGGCGCGAGAGCCGCAAGCAAACACAATGGGATCAAATGGAGCGACTTTGTAGGCTAAGAGCGAGTGAGGGCGCGTTTTGGGTGGATCCAATTTGTCATTCACAATGGTCTAACTCGCTGCCTGGTTGCCTGGCGAGCGAGCGAGCGAGCGGGCCGCTTTGTTCGGCTCGAGCGCCGGTTTTGGCGCATTAAGGCGATATTCATGCCTATTAGCCGCTCGGTGTCCCATTTGGAGCCTTAGAGAGTCCGTCGGCCTGCTGCGGGACAGATCCGAGGCGAGCGTCAATTATGAATCCGCGCTCGAAGGAGCCTCGAGCGGGGCGCCCACTTCCTGCCGGCGCCCGGCATCAATTCGGGTCACGCGCGGCTTGGCGGCGCAAACAGGTGCGGGGGAGCCGGCGGAGGGGGGCGCCTAATTGGATTAGGCGGCCGGCGGGCGAGTCCCCTGGCGGCCAAGCGGCAAATCAGCGCGCGGCTTGACCGGCTCACTCAGCCAGATTNGCCCAGCCGGCCGCCAGCCTCGAGTTGCGAGCTGCGAGCATCCAATTAAGACGATGAATTCGCCTCCCAATTATGTCGGCCGCCCACTTCCGGCCGCAAGGGGTCCAGCGAGCGCTGATTGGGTTGGCGGGCGAGCGGACGGACGCGCTCAGTGGCCTCCTCTCTGTCGGCGGCGCGCGAATCAGTTGGGGCACAAGTTTCCAATCAGGGAGGTCGGCAGCCAGGTGCGGCGCACGTGATGGGGCCAGCGGTGGGCGAGTTTGGGCGCCGTTGCCTAGACAGCTAACTGGCTCGCACGTAGCCAGTTNGATACAAGAGCTCTCGCTCGGTTTGTACAGCGCACTAATCTGTTGGTTAAGGCTTGAAAACTGGCCGCTTCCCGTGCACTGCGCGCCGGCCAGCCAGCCATCCTGGTCTCAACTTTTGGCTCCGAGCAAAATTGATTCCCCTTCTGGGCGGCTGAGGCGTTAGAGTTTGAGTTTGGCGGGCAAATCGGCNAAGAATTGGCCCTCAAAAGGTCGTCAATTGCAACTCGCTTGGCGCCGCACCATAAATCTGGGGCCAAAGTTGGCACAGCAAAGGTCGGCTTGCGCAGGGCGACAAGGGCGCCAGCTCGCCGGACAGTTATTAATTGGCAAGCTCAGGCGCCCTTGCCAGAGTGGAGTCAATGCAGCGTGAGCGGCAAACTGGCCGCGGCCAAGGCGGGTGGAGGCGCCAGAGGGGGGAGCCGCCGCTCGGCTGGCTGACTGGCCGGCGCGCTGGCCCCATCCGGTGGGCTGACGGCGAGGAGCGCGTCGAGCGTCGAGCGGCCAGCGCTCTTGCGTCAATGTCAGCCGGCCGAGGAGACGAGCCAACAATGGGGCCGCGCTCAGTGGTGGCGCCCTTTGTTGGCGCGCGNACGTGCAGCCTGCCGGCCGGCTCGGCTCGATAATGATTCTGATTATCCGGCCGATGGGCCGACTGGCGGCCGAGCGGAGCAGAGCCGAGCGGGAGGCGGAATAATGATAATGAGTTGATACTTAAGAGTGCGCAAACAAAAAGAGAGGCCGGCCAGATAAAGGGGGATGGGAGCGGCCGACTTCGGGCGGCCCAAAAGTCTCGCCAGCGCCCTGTTGGGGTGTTTTTTGGGGCTTGGCCAGTGCAGCGCCAGTGGATTGGCCCCCGAGCGAGCGAGCGCGCGCGAGCTTCCACACGAGCGAGCGGGCGGGCGGTTTAATTGAGCCCGCGAGAGTCAAGTTCAGCGAGCAAACGAGCCGGAACCCCAAAGAGTCGGGTCGCTTTCGGGGAAATCAAATTGAATTCGGGTCGGGCAGTCGGGGAGAGGAGTGGGCCGGGTTCAAGTGGCGTGGAGTGGCCATTTGGCGCCAACTGCAACAAACGGGGAGGCGAACAAAGGAGAGGAAGTTTGCATATCCCCCGAGATTGTTGGCTCCTCGAGGCTCAAGTGGCGGGCGACATCGAGAGAAAGGGAGATTGGAAACAAAGTGGGCTCGGCAGCCATAAGCTCGCTTGGGCCGCTTGTTTGCTCTCGCTCTCTTTCGGCTCTGCGCCGCCCGCTGCACGGAGGCCAGCCAGCCAGCCAGCCAGCCAGNGTGTGTGCGGCCGGCGGAGCAAGGAGAGTGGCCCTTCCGCCGCCCCCCCCCTCTCAGCCCTCCCCGCTTCCGCTCAGGGCGAAGTATCGATCCGGGCGGCAAGAGGCGCGGCGGCGAGTTAATTTATGGTTGGCGAGCATGAATAATGAGCCAAACTGAGGCGAGCCCCTTCACTTGGCTGGCCGGCAACACTTCAACGCGCGGCCACCAGGTAGCCTCCAATGTCTAAGCCAGCTGAACTCACCGTCTTTGTCGTAGTTGTTCCAAACTTCGATGAACTGAGTTGAGTTCAAATTCTTCAAAACTCGAGTGTCTTTGTCACGAAATTTGCTCATAAAATTGGTGGCCACCACTTCCGGTTCCAGCTGGATGGCCTCCTGGTTGGCGTTGTGGTTTGTCATTGTGGTTTGCAAGCCGCTTGACCTCCTCCAANGAGCGCGAGCAAACTCAACCTCCTCCTCTCTCAGCTCCAACTTGGCTCTCGCTCATCTCCTTCCGCCTCCTCTTTCGGCCCCTGTCTCGCCCACTTCCGGCTGTTGCGAGAGGCGCGAGCACAAAGAGTGGCTTGGTGGAGCTGGAAGTGGCGGCGAGCGGCCCAAGTGTTTGCGCGCAAATCAGACTCTCCCTAGCAAAATGTGCCCGAACTTCCTAACGCCTCCTCTCGGCAAAAGCAAACTCGTAAATGAACTCGCGCGGCAGCCACCAATTGGTTGCGCACGAAACACACTGGCTGCAACCAAACTCGCCGGCCCCTCTTCAAGCCAAACACCAGGACGCGCGCACACAATTTATCATCCGCTCGAGCGGATTTGAATCGGCAGAGCCAGTAAGCTAACTGGCCCTAAGTGGCCAGCGCGCAAGAGCGAGATTGCGCGCGCAACTCGAGCCAGCCCGAGGATCCCAAGCGGAAATGGAGCCCCAACTCGGGCGCAGTTTGCGAGAGTGCGCAAACTGGCGCCAACTCCCCCAGGATGCGCAACCATTTGAAGCCGAGCGCGGAGAGGAGCTGAAAGGGGCGCCAACAGCTCGACCACTCGGAGGCGCCAACTTGCGGCGAGCTAGTTGGCGCCTCTGCATGAGTTTTAATGGATTTCTCGGCCACATTTGCGCGAGAAAACAAAGCTTGCCAATTTGAGTGCTGTTAAATGTAGAGGCCGGCTTGCTTGGTTTGTGTTAACATCTAATGGAATAGTTGCGAGTGGGCATGTTTATTTGACAAGCAGATCGATGGTACTGGTTGCACTCTACTTCAACACTTAAAACCTGTTGAATTGAGGCGACCAGAACAGCTTCAGGGGGCAAACTCACCAACTAGGGGAGTAAGGGCTTCTTCGTGCGCCTTTTGGGTATTCGAACAGTCTCCCACTCGATCTCCTCCTCCTCCTCCTCGGGCTTTGGAGTTGTTGTTGGCGGTGGAGTTGTCGCCTCGAATCTTCTTAGACTCGGAAACGGCCAGGCATCTTTGGGTTTCTCTTCGTGCGCCATTGGTGGACTCAGCGAGGGTGCCTCCACCTTTGCTGGTCGCGCTCTTGGCAGCTTGATGCGCTTCTCCCTCCTCACCTTGTGCTCCCTCTCCTTTGGTTCAGGGGGCGCAAAGGCGGGCCAAGGCACCGGCACCATGACGTACGGAAGGGGCGCCGGTGGCGTAAAGTAGGGCGCCGGCGGTGGCATCTCGAGAGGCACGAAGGGGGCAGGCAGGTAGGGNATTGCTGCGGGCGCCACCGGCATTGGGTGCACGAGCAGTGCCGAGGCAGCGGGGCTTTGCTCAGCGGGAACAGGCTGCANCAGCATTAGCTGCACCCCTTGCCCTTGGCCCTGAACCAACGGCGCCGCCTGGAGTCCAAGCTCGCCACTGCTCACGAGGCTCAAAGCATCTTTTGCTTCATAGGACACCAAACCTCCTCGAGGGCCACTGGCCGCNAGCTCTCTACGCTCCCCATTCTCGTTTATGTTCACCTGCACGAACGGTGAGCCAGCGCTTGGTTGGCTCGCCATTTGAGGTGGCGGATTGATGTTTGAGTCGGTNTGGCCATAGTAGTGGTGGTGGACAGATGGCGCATTGTGGCTAGGATGGTCGCAAGTGCGCGCTTGCTGCTCCAAGTTGCTGTCGCTGTTTCCCACGTTCGAGATCGTGGTCACTTTGGAGTTGCCAACGCCATCTAGGTGGACCAGCTCGGAGTTTCCAACGTTGCTCAGCACCACGTTTCTAGTGTTGCCAGGATCATTCAATGAATGGACATCATTGCTGGCTGGATTTGGAACGAGTGGCCCCTCACTTTTTGGCTCCTGGATATCATGCTGAATCGGCTCGTCGATCTGATTCATGGGAGCCATCACTAAGGATGGTTCGCTCAGCTGAGCCGGCTGCATGAGTTGGGGCGCCATTCCAGGCGCCACCTCTACCTGTTTAAGAGGCTCTTGATCGGGCGCTGTTACGGGGGGCTGCATTAGTGGGAGCGCATTCAGAAGGGGCTCGTTGCTGTCTGTTACCACCTGAATCTCTTGTGGCACCGGCTGTCTCTGTTGTTCTGGTTGCTGTTGCTGGTTGGCTGGTTGCGGTACAGCAACAACAACCTGGGGCCTAACATTGACATTGTTGGTCGCGCCAGCATTGTTGACGCTTACGTCTTGAGCCGGAGATGCGGGCGCTGGAGGCGGCGCTGATTGGCGCACTCGAATGGTGCGCCTGACCTTGGGCCCGTTTTTGGGCGCGACCCTTGTTGCGGCTGGATTGGCCGGCTGCTCGCCCGTTTCGGCCGCATTCAGGAGGCTGGNCTCCAGCATGATGGCCAAGAGCAGAAGACAATATGAGAGTTTCATTGCCCCTTGTTATGTTGTTTCAGTGCTCGATCTCCACAATTCCGTGGGTCCTACCTGTTCGTAGGACTTCGATTATGAGAGGGAGGGCTGATTGGATTCAATTCAATTTGAACGGGACAACAGGTTGGCCGAGAACTACCCGTAAACCAGCTAGCATCCGGGGCCTATTTTTAGTATTCAACAAGGTCGATGCGCACGAGAGGCGAGTGCTAGAGAAGTCTTGCGACCAGAGCAGCGTTAGATAAATATAGAAATGTCTCACCTGTCGGGTTGAGNCACGTAGAGTTCAGTGAACAGAGAACTAACTGATCGGAAAGAGGCCTCGCTGGCCAGAGGAAGTATTGTGCAGAATTGACAGGGCAGAGTGGACACTGTGCGCTGACCAAACGCTGTCCTGTTGCAGGTGCAGGTGCAAGTGCAGGTTTGTTGAGTCGAAGTTTGTTCAAGAGTTGCAAAATTTACTGCGCCACCAGAGACTCAATTGGAACGGAGAATTGGCACAGATTGGGTGAAAATAAACCACTAGTTCAAGGTTGGGTCGTCGCCTACTATTCCACTGATCTTGAACCACTGACCAAGTTATGTGCTTGCAAACCAAACAGCTGATCTCAATTTGAAGCCCAAGTTGGCTTAGATCTGAATTCTCATTCCAATGCAACCAAGCAGCTTCAATAGCGATCTAACAATCTAGAAACACAATTCACTTGAAACGCTAACCTACTTTTTTGTAGCGAGCAACTCATTCTTCTCCTGTCCGATGCAAGACTCAGCCATGTTTGCAGGCCATTGAGTGTGCCGAATCTAAGGCAACAGTTGAGGTGCAGCTGCATGAAGTTCGACTACCTGGCTGGCTGGCTAGATTGCGGNCAGCTTCATGCTTCCCTAGTGGACGATGATTCACTAGCTCTACCAACTCGAACGAGGAAATGGGACATCCGATTCAGGTCTGAGCGAGAGTTTGAGACTTTGCCAGCGCCGATGGGAGTGCATTTACTTGCCATTGAAACCTCCNCTCTTCGCCTCCTTCGAGAGCGCCAAACAGGTCTTGATCGTGGAGAGTCCGCCGGCGCGGAGATAAAACCAGTTGCTCTGCTTGCCGTTGAGTCAATTCATCATCGTTGCAGCGCCAGCACTCGCTCAAGTCCGTTAGCTTTCCTTGTTAGGTGTGGCCTGTGGAGCTTCGGCGTGTCTCGCGACTTTGAACTTGGATCCATGATGCAAAGACCATCAGGCGGCTAGCCAGTCTCGAGGGCTCTTGTGCGCAAACGGCATATTTTCGAGGGCTCGCGCATTTGTCATGCAACCTGAAAGCTTCAACATCCGATGTTTCCATCGGACTGACGTCTCTCCTTTCCTCTTCCTCCATTCTCGTCGGTCGCACTTACGCGATCGCCTCTCTAGACTGACACAAACCAACAAGTTAAGATAGAACCGAATAGCGAGCTCCGAGAGCGAGGAAGAGGTGAGAAACTTTGTTGGACATTCGTTGGCCCGGCCTCAAGGTAAACGATCGAGATATGCTTAGCTCGCGTACAAGATAGTTGAGGAAGAAAACCAAGCTTTTATGACTCCTCCAGAGCAACCAGCAGCCAACGTTGAAACTGATTCAAGATCCATTGGACCTAAGGTGAGTTTTAGGGCTCCGGCCAACTGGCAGCGGGAACAATATGGCTCAAANGTGGGCTTAAAAACATCGGGTAGCAACTGGGGCTGAGCGCTCAGTCTAGGGCGAGATGTGCGAATCTGTGCGGGCTAAAATCGCCAAACATTTTGGCGCAGTTTCTTGGGCAAATTTTGTACTTAATTTGATGGAGGATTCCATGATCATTGTGCGCGCGAACGCTGCGCAAGCCCAAACTGTGTCATGTGCACATGAGCGCAGATGAATGAGCGCGCAGATCCCATGCCTAGGGCTGCCTCGCATGCGCGCGAGCGTGCACAGTGCGCCCACTTGATCACATGGAGCTCTGCGTGCATGCACAGCGGGCGCCAAAGGCTTGATGCCTGGCCGGCCCAGGCACAGGGCGGGCCTGCGCACAGCTNGGCTGGCGGCCTTTGCAGCCGCCAAGACCGATCCGCCAAGTCGGTCAGTGTTTCTTGCGGCAAAACTCACTGGCCTGGCCTAGCGGGAACGGCTGCGCGCTCAGGCCGAGCGAGCGCTGGCGTTTTCTCCCAAGCTTACCGTGCATGACATGACAGAATCCCACTAGCTAGCTGGCAAGCTCACGTTAGTTATTCCTCGGCCTTTGCCGCTGCAACCGCTACCGCTTGCGCCGCCGTCGCTTCTGACCTACTTTCTGGCGTCGCTAACATACTATTCTACTGAACCAACTCGCCGACCCAGACTGGTATTGATTTGGGCATTGAAACTTGATGAATGAGTTGAGCGGATTCACNCGACCTGACATTCAATATTGCTAAGCCATATTTTGTGGCTATTTGCGCTGCCTTGAGCCGAAATATTCACTCACTTAACCTAGTGATTCAGTCCTCGTGCACAAACTAACTGTATTCACAACTGTTCAAAATTACGCCCCTTAAAATAACGCCATGTAGTTCAAAGAGCCGCGACAAATAGAGGCCAGACTCGAGTAGCAAGTAAAGGGAGGGCGAGAAAGACGAAACTCAGGCCAATTTAACAGCCAGAGGCCTATTAGTTGAGCCTCCATCAAAGATGATGGACGAGGAGAAGATAACAGTTGAGAGACAAGCCAATATCGGCCAAGATATAACCAAAAGTGAAATCACAGACTTTCAGCAAGTGGCCTCTCAAACTGAGGCAAGGGAATCACGTTCCATGTTTCTCGACACTAATCATAACGAGGAATGGATCATGCTGAATGTCGGTGGACAAATTTTCACAACAACGAGGACAACCCTTTGCACAAACGAACCAAACTCAATGTTGGCCANGATGTTTAGCCAGAGGCAGCCAACCAATACATGCAACTCGCAGACAGATTTCTATAAATCAATGATTAAGACTAACACTATTACACTAAAACCAAGCCCAAGAGACGCAAATGGTGCCTACTTAATTGATAGGAGTCCCAAATACTTTGAGCCAATTCTCAATTACCTACGACACGGAAAGCTGATCATAGATCATGATGTTAATGTTCAGGGTGTTCTGGAGGAGGCCAAGTTCTACGGAATTGTAAGCTTATTGCCGATGTTGGAGCTAGAAACGGAGAGGTGGTTCAAGAAGAGGCACCAAGAACTGTTGCAATCTCAGCTGAACTATGATAGTAATGTTGACGGAGCTAGCGGCGCAGATGGAACAAACGTGCAAACAATGCCACCTTTAACTCGACAAGATGTGATAAAAGCCATAATGTCTACTTCGACCTCCACTACTGGGCTNAGATTTCAAGGTTGCAACTTAGCTGGCGCCAACTTATCTAAGCTCGATTTGAGACACATTAATCTCAAATATGCGAATCTTAGAAATTCAAATCTAAAGGGAGCTAATCTATCATATTCTAGCTTAGAACGTGCAGATATGTTCCAATCGAATTTGGAGGGAGCTCAGTTGACTGGCGCCAACTTAGCCCATGCTAACCTAGAAAACTCGAATCTTAGGGCCATCACAGTGCTAGATCCCACCAACGACAAATCAAAACCAAAAACTAGCTTNGAGGGAGCCAACCTGAAGAACACAAATTTTGAGGGCTCGCAGTTGGTCCAAGTTGACTTACGAGTAGCTGTATTGAAAGGTTCAAATCTCCAAAATTGTGATCTCAGTAAAGCAAACTTAGCTGGTACTGATTTAGAGAATTGTGATCTCTCAGGTAGCTGCCTTGATGAAGTCAATTTCAGAGGTGCAAACATCAAAGGTGTACAATTTGAACTGGAGGTATTATAAGAATAATCAACAAACAACCAAGCTAGCTAACAAACTCGCTAACCAGGGCGACAAAAACTGGCTATCGGCACAACTTATCGACGCTTGCTTTATCATCCCAAGGACAAATGTATTGTTTATGTGTACGCAATTTCACAAATATATTAATTTGAATATATATATATATATATATATATAGATGTATATCTACACGAGCATAGGCATAACTTATTATTTCTAGGTTTTTTCCAAAATGATAACCAATATAAGGTGAGCAAGGAAGCCACACCGAAGGAAGGTCGAGGCAGCGGTGAATGGATTGATTTTCAAAAATCGTATTGAGTTAAAAGAAGAAGAGCAAAAGTGAAATCACAAGGAATCCTTTGGCANGACCATCAATATTATGATGTTGCACGACGGAGCAAAGAAAGTTTGGAACAGTGAATAAACAAACATTGTTCAATTCAGAATGATCTATGACGATTGTTACAAACTAACGATTTAGTCTGCACCACCCGAGAGGGTTTTGCATGGGTTTATAGTTTTAGGAAGGTCTCGCTAATTCGACTTTGAGGATCAGGTTGGCATATCCAAAGCCATTGAAGGTCTTAACAGCCGCCTCAGCGTGTTCAATTTTCTCGAAACTAACGAAGGCATAGCCACGAGAGGTTCCTGTGTACTTATCACGGGCTAAGAATATACGCGAAATGCGGCCAATAAATCCAAACAAGTCCTTTATGTCACTATCTTGCATCTCGCCAGGTAGATTGGTGACACGAATTGTATTAAGATCCTCCCTAAGGCGCATGCTCATGCTAGCGCTCGGCCGGCCACGTTCCTCCATCATTTGAGGCCTAGGTACATACTTGTCTGAGGTTGTATTCAATCTACCCAAATTNAGACCGGCCATGTCCGTTATTAGATCATCGGGTTTGGTGCCGAGCGTGCATTGAGCCGTAGCGTGATTGCCCATGCAAACACGGCATTTAAATAAGCTCTTATTTGCTTCCAACGCCTTGGCCCATGGATCGTCTTCGACAGTTTCTGCATCTTTTTGGTTAATAAATTGCATGAATATCTCTTCATCCATGTTAGTTGCCTCGCGTTTCTCATCTTCAGATTGATCCTTACCAAACGGTCGCCACTGTCTCCTTTTGAGCATCCCTTTGGTCACCTCATTCCTGACGATNTGATATGTTTTAGTAATTTTGACCTTCTTCCCGTCCTCATCAAATTTGTATTCGGTTACTATCTTGGTATCACCATCAATCTTCTCCGATGAGGGCGGCAGCTGATCTGCCGCATGATGCTCTTTCATGGTATCCACCCATGATGTGGTGAACTTGGATCGTTGCTGGACTTTGGCGGCCATTGTTTATAAGAATGTTCCGAGTGTATTTAAATAGTGTCGATCATTAAATATGAAAGAAGTATCTGTAATTCATAAATTTCAGCTCTCAACAAGCCGGTGTAAAATGGTCGCGAGGTTTGTTGCATTCGTAGCAGGATCGCCCTGCGAGAGAGCATGAGATTTTTGGCGCGAAATACGATTCCGCAAATTTTCGAATCACGATTGAATATGACTACAAATTTTTTCAACCAATCAGAAATTTTCAGCCAGTTTGCTGCTTGGAATATACCTGAATTTTATCAATGTTTTCATTTCATCAGTTTATCAATGCACTCGGTAAAGTTACGTTAATGAATGGAAACAGGGAGACTGGGCCTCATGCTGTGGTACGCCAGACCTTGTGGCTGCAGTCAAGCCTGAAAACATCTCGGGTAACATGTCNGCAGAGAGACTAAACTTGATTGCCGCTTAACTTGATTGGCTTGGCAGCCATGGAGCATGGTAGAATGTGTAGACTAAGCGTCCGACATCATAAGAACAGTTTTACCTTGAACGAGAGATGAGTATCGCTCGCAACAGTTGCAGCTTGAACAACAACCAATGTGTAGTCTTACTCGAAGCTCGAATCAAACACTTTGCACTAAGTTTCCTAGTACACGCGTACACAGACCGCTCGCTTCGGAAGCCATCTGAAATTCAGTTAGGTAAGACTTAAGGGCGGATTCCAACTTAGATGGCCATTTCCACCAACTGANCATACATAGTCAGTGTGCCAAGGTCAGTGACTTTAGGAGTTTTGCTTTGCCACAAGTGGTATTGATTTTACTGAGCGGAAGCGAAGTTGCCTCTATTCTGATGCTTCTGCGCCGGGAGCGTCGGCTTGCAAAGGTTAGCTTAAGACCCAAAGAAGGATGCAATGCAGATCTCGTGCTGGTTGATTGCGAGAGAGCAGCGTTCGGCAGGAAAGATGCTCAGTGGAGAACTTTTAGTTAGCTAGATGATGGAATTTTGCAATCATAAAGCTAGTAGCTTAACAATTTTTTAGTCNAATGGCTCTGAATGGCAATCAGTGACAAGCCTCAAAATTGAGCCCATCTATCAATCGGTCTAAATCGAAGTGCCTGCAGAAAATTGTAGAATCCAACATATCAAGCGACAGTATGTTCAAATCAATCCGTAAAGTAGCCCTAGCGGCTGTAATNCATCTGACGATCTTGTCCCAATTCGTAGTCGGCTTATCTATCGACAAAACTGCTGCAACAAGTCAACAAATCAACAAGCAGCCACTAATCGATCACGAGCTACGTTTCTCCAACGACAATCGACGTCCAGTTTGGAATCTAGCTCATATGGTCAACTCAATTAAAGAACTGGAGTATAGACTTGGGTGAGTAACACGGACAATTTCGAGCTTGTCCCAGCATGAAATTGAAAATTGACTGCGACNTCCCGATTGAATTTGGATATAGGAAGGGTGCTAATGCCGTAGAGGTGGATGTGACGTTCGGAACGCACGGAGACCCATTGTATACTTACCATGGGCCGCCTTGCGATTGTTGGCGCCACTGCCACCAGCAAGAGGACTTCAACGAATACCTTAACTATGTCCGCGAAATAGCCATAGACGACGAGGAAGGCATCGGCAAAAATCTATCCTTGCTCTTCTTAGACCTCAAGTTGGATTACCTAGATCAGAAGAGTAAGGGCCGGGCAGGTGTTGAGTTGGCAAAATCAATCGTCGGAAATCTATTCCTTGATTCGCAGGCATCGATAAAATTCCTGAACGAAAACTCAACCATATCGAACAGAACCATAACGAAGCCGAAGAGATTGCTAAGATTGGTGCTCTCGGTCAATCATGTGACTGATACAGAGCTGATCAATAATTTTCTCCACTATCTTGAGCAAAACAATTCAACAAATCTGCTGGGTAGGATAGGATTCGACGTTGGCATGAACGACGACATTCAAGCCATAGAATCAATGTGGAGGCGCTTTGGTACCAATCTTAATATTTGGCAAGGCGATGGGTACACCAACTGCTTCAGCCCATTTTACAATCTCGAANGACTTTCAAAGGCTTTAGTTAAGCGCGATGCTGAGAAGGGTTACCCGCTAAAGGTTTATCATTGGACAATAGATTTGCATGACAGAATGAGAGAGTCGCTCATGATGGGAGTGGATGCTGTGATGACGAATCATCCCGAGAGGTTGTTAGCGGTTTTGAATGAACCAGAAATAGTGCACAATTTCCGTCTTGCAAACCGTCAAGATGATCCATTCAAGAAGATAGTACAACGAGCAAACGCTAGGGTTGGCGAGTCAGCCAGATATCAGCGATCCACGAGGTCGGTGAACGGGGGCTTCATTGGGGGTTTCATGGACGTTCTAGCCTCCTGGTTCACCTACTTAAAAGAAATTCCATATCTAAGCCTACCAACAACATCGAGGTTCATGCCAAGAGTGAAGCGTCAGAAACAAACCTCAATGAATTCAGCTGGCGGCAAGGGAAATCAGCCTGAGTATAGAGTGGATGGTACGAAAACGGCACCAAATGTATCAGATCCGTTGAAAATGAGCCCCACAACAGGCGGATTGAACTCGTCCAATCCAGATGAAAGGGTCCCCGACTTTGTAGAGCCCTATGAGGGACCTAAGTGGTACACAAGTTTCTTCAGCAATTTGTTGGTTTCAATGATGAAAATAATACTTCCGGCCCAATGAACGATGCCGAAGTATCAAGTTTTCAAAGTGCCACGAAATAGTACCACCGAATTAGGCTAGAAAATTTTCTGTCATGCCGAGAATGGGAATTTAATTTAGGGTAGTTAGTCTAGTAGTGAAAATTAAAGGGTATATATCTATATATAT
>Ga0058699_1000177_pt1 | contig 18309 bp, 10 predicted proteins | sample AgamicAtPe_FD_55078 | JGI IMG/M metagenome (GOLD analysis project Ga0058699, IMG submission 55078) | Agave microbial communities from Guanajuato, Mexico - At.P.e | ecosystem: Host-associated > Plants > Phyllosphere > Phylloplane/Leaf | place: Guanajuato, Mexico | collected 2012-10-15 | reverse complement strand
ACTTTCAAAGCCAGAATATACCAAGTTAAACCGAGCATCTTCCATCGCCGGTATTCTTCTTGCTAACCTGGGTTTTATGACGCCATAGAAATAGTCCTCAAAAGACTTACTTCTGTGAATGAGATTGGGGTGGGAGTCTTCCGAGTCTAGATCCATGAATTGCTGAACATCTGCATCAAGAAAATTTTCACTTTCCTCTTGTGTGAGATATAGTTTGAAGTCTCCCGCGTAGTCGTCCCTAATTAATAATGAGCCATCAGTGTCTGTGATTGCGGGGAAATTTATCAGAGGGGTATTGAGACTGTGGAAAGAGAAACAAAGCCTCAACTTGGGCTGAATGAAGTGCATATCTTCTATTTGATCTCTTGCAAAGCGCTCCATCTCAGAACGTGCCTCCAGATATGGTGTGTTATGACCTAGTGCCAGAAGAGCCTGGGCAAATCCCACACATCTCAATTCGCCAGTTGCAGGTAGTCTAGCTACAATAGCGGACACAGAGGTGGGGGTTATCTCGCTTATTTGAGGTAAGAAGCGTGTGTTAAAGTCTACAACTTCTGCCTGAACAAAGTTAGCCCCATGAGCTTGAGCAAGTGTACGATAGAAATTTCTCAGTCCAATCGGATCCACCAAAGCTTCATCTTGATTTCCGTGTGAGCCTAAGGCAATATCCGTCCCGACGGCTTTTAACCAAGGGAAACTTGTCTCTAATTCAGTTGGTAGCTTGGCTTCCGTGTGGAAACCGTCATCTATCTGTGATGCCGTAGAATTGAGCACATCATCGACGTCCTCCTCCCTCCAAAGAATAAGATGTGTGCATGGCCTGTATCTGATCTTCGCGATATCTTCTTTTGTAACCAAAACATCATTCTTGAGGTTACGTAGCAACTCTTTACTGAGTGAGGCTATTCTGGACACCTCCTGACATTTGCTTTGGGTGCTTATGAGGCCATTGCAGAAAGCTGTGCAACTGTGAGGCCCATAAGGATCCTTGTCTAATACAAGTACATCGCCAGTTCGCGTGATCATTTTCTTGAGATAGTAGGCAGTTGCTGATCCGACCAAGCCACTTCCAACGATCAAATAATCTGTCACCTCGGGAAAGAAACTGATCAAAGTGTGTTCGTTTTGCCAACTTCTCATGCAGTATTCGGTATCCTGGTGGTATTCGAGAAGCTTAGGATACTTCCAGGAGAGTCGGGAAACTGGTAGCTCCAATGGCTTGGACGCCTGTTCAGTGGTGTAACTCGGCTCTGGACATTGCAATTTAGTAATTTTTTGAAATACATGCTTCTTTGGCAATTCAGGATTCTCATCGGGGATCTCGATCTTAGCGATTTGCTTCTCACTCTCGGGTGCCTTCTCCGCTACATCATCGGACAGTTCTCTCTTGCACCGGGTTTCAAAACGAGTGACCCCTCTGATGAAGGCTAAACTGGGTCTTGATCTAGACAATATAAGTGTCATAACACTCGACAAAGGTTAACCAGGATTGATACAGTGGGTGAAATTTATTTTGCGAAACTCGTCTCTGCGCATCATAGATCACAGCGCGTGTTTTAAATTGTCTTCGGCAACTAGTGCACGGACCGAATTTTATCAATCGAGATTCGAATAAACCGCTTTGCGATGCACTGACAAGCATATCGCTGGGGTGCGCAGATTTTCGCAAAATAATTTCACCCACTGTAGTCCGTCACATGTATCGAGTCTATATGTGCTGGGAGAGAGACTAGAAATAGCTGTAACAATTGGGAAGTGACGATATACGGAAGCACGTGTGGTGAAGTACTACGAGAAACTTCAAATCACTCTTGCCATCTGCTGTTATTAGTCAAAAGCCTCAGAGACATGGGAGCCATGAGGTTCTGGTCGGATCGACCGATAAATGAAAGAATAAACACACGTGCCGAAACGGGATGCAGTTGCTGGGTTATATCTGCTCTTGGCTTCTGCGACNAGGGCCAAATTTTCAGTGAACAGGCCACTTCTGGCGAGATAGAGATCCTAGCCTAGAATCTAGACTTCAGATCCTTTTTCTTGGTTTTAGTTAAGTTTCATGCCGCCGTGCGGTTTCATTCGAATGAATGCAGTTATTGCGCTGCAAAAGCACGACGGGAACCGAAATGCGCACTGCATTCGCTGAGCCTAGTCGACGACAGTGGCGCCGACGACGACAGTGGCGTACGAGCCAAGTTGCCGCCGCCGCCGCTGCTGCCTGTCATGTTGTCGGCCAGAACTAGACCCAAACGGACGCAGCAGTGATGGCGACACACACATACACGCGTATTTCCATTGAAAATACGTTGCCTTGGTTGGTTGCAACTTGCAAGATGAATTTTCGGGTTGAATTAAAAGATGTCCACCAGCTCGTTACTGGTAGACATTACTAGTAGAGGCTGAGCACTTTGCAACATTATAGAACCAATCCCACTGAGCACAACCGAAAGCAGGCAAACAAATCTCCCTAGAAATTGAACTGACAGACCTTCGGCCAACTGCTTTCATACTCAAAGAAACAGCCAACACTGCAGCTACCAAACCTCATAGCTCCACCGAACCACTATTCCAAATATTTGGCATTATTTGCTATCACAACAAATCATCTTCAGAGTTTGAACGAAATTTGTACACATACATACAACAAGGCTAATTGTGGGACACTAGCAAGTAGCTAGTTGTGCGAAGAACAACATGGAGGAAGACCCAGTTGAGTTTGAGAAAAAGTTGCTCGCCACCTATCCCTCTTTGGACAGTAAGTCCGCTAGNACAATTGGTATTCCCCTAACACCTGCAGTGAAGGCAATCCAAACCAGAGAGGAGCTTACAAATGTACCGCCACGTCGCGATGAGGCTGGTGCGTACAACGTAGGCGATTTACTCTGGGTTAAACTGCCCGGCTTTCCTCACTGGCCGGCAATGATCTCTCGCGATCCAGTTGATGGCAGATTCGCTAGGAGCTCGTCCGGCGGATTTACTTATCATGTTCAATACTTTGGCGAGGCAACTCGGAATTGGGTCCAACCAGGGAAATTTTGGCCATTCGATGGTCCCAAATTAGTTCTTCCAAATACAAAAAAATCAGTAATACCTAAATCAAGATCGAAACATTATGAAGAAGCTATAGCTGAAGCCATCCAAGCTTCAAAACTTGATCCTCAAACTAGAGTGAAGAAACTGACTTTTAACTATATCTTAGTAGACCCTAAGGCAAATTATATACCCAAAACACCGGGTTCTGGTAGAAAGAAGCGGGCGTCGAACAAATCCAAGTCCAAGGCTAACAACGATTCGGTGTATGATTTTGATGAATCGATTGATGAAATTGAACAGGACGATAAGCCAGAATTAGTTTGGTCTAGACCGCGAGAACCATCACCACCGACTCGAGAATTGTCTCCAACAGCGCCTGAGGANAGATCACCCACAACTTTTGCCAAAGAAGAGCGAGAACCATCGCCATCTTATGAGGACATGTCTCCATTGAATAATAATGGCAGACCTCTCAAGAGACTACGCGGAGGTTCGATACTTAAAAGAGCTGAACCTCCACCCGCCGATACCATGACCAGTAGCGAGGATGCTTCTTCGACCTCAGATTTGGAGGCGCCAGATGTCCGTCTTGATAAGCTATGCAATGTCTGTCAAGGAGAGAACGGAACATTTTACTTTTGTAGCGGAACCTGTCTTAGAACCATGCATGCAGCCTGTGGTGGGAACGAGAGCACTAACAACAACATTGATAATTTCATTTGTCAAGAATGTAAAACAGGCAAACATCCTTGCTTCGTGTGTAAATCGATTGACGGGGACTCCGTGAAGTGCTGTCACAAGAATTGTGGTAAATACTACCACATTGCCTGCCTGAATCCGCAGAGTTACCCAGCTAACATCAGATCGGAGAAGACATTTACCTGTCCGATGCACTATTGTTTAACTTGTTACACGGACCAACCGTATCCTCGCGATATAAACTGCCTTAAACCAAGTAAGAGACAGTTGATAAAATGCTTAAGTTGCCCAACAGCTTTCCATAATGATGACGCNTGTACTGCAGCTGGCACCGTATTACTGGCAGGTAGTTACGTTATGTGCCCAGCCCATAGGTCAACCAAGAATGAAAAACATATCAACGTGAGCTGGTGTTTTTCTTGTAATGAGGGTGGAAACTTGATCTGCTGCGAATCATGTCCTGCAGCCTTTCATGCAGACTGTATCGATAACCCGCCTAAGAATGATGAACAATACTTCTGTTATGATTGTCAAAGTAGAAAACAATTGCATTATGGCGATGTTATATGGATCAAGCTAGGCTCATATCGCTGGTGGCCGGCGAAAATAAGTCACCCAAACTTGGTTCCGGAAAACATAATGAAATTATCACACACCAGAGGCGACTTTCCTGTCTACTTTTTTGGCTCTCATGACTATTATTGGAGCCATAGGGGCAGAGTTTTTGTATTTGTTGAAGAGGATGGGCAGATAAAATACGGTAAATCTGGCTCTTCCGATAAGAAATTTAAGGTTGCCGTACAGGAGGCTCGCACCGAGTATGCCCAAAGAAAAGTGATGGATGAGGAGAGGGTAGAAAAATTGAAGAATATGGAGAAACCTAGATTCAAATTGATAAAGCAAAATCGACCCATTAACAATGTGTCGCAAAGTACACACGACGACATTCAAATGAGTGCCAAACAAAGGTGCGATTGTAAACCAGACGGGGATATACTCTGTGGCACTGACGATTGTCTAAATCGCTTGATGATGTTGGAGTGCGAGCCTGGCTCATGCCCGGTCGGCGAGAAATGTAAAAATCAAAGGTTCAGGAAGAGACAGTACCCTGTTTGTATACCATTTAGGACTGAAAATGTCGGTTGGGGTTTGAGGACAACACAAGACATAAAGAAAGGGGATTTTGTTATCGAATACGTCGGTGAACTTATTGACGAGGCCGAATGTAACCGTAGAATGGAGATCAAAATGGACAAAGGCGACACAACTTTTTATTTCCTGACTATCGATAAGGAGCGAATAATTGACGCTGGTCCTGCCGCGAATCATGCTAGATTCATGAACCATAGCTGTCAGCCGAATTGTGAAACTCAAAAATGGGTCGTCAATGGCCAAACAAAAGTTGGCTTATTCGCCATCTGTGACATTCCCGCAGGCTCGGAGCTAACTTTCAATTACAACCTTGACTGTAGGGGAAACGAGAAGATGCAATGTCGTTGCAATTCAGAGAATTGCAGCGGCTATATCGGATTGCCTGTTAAGAACGTTAAAAAGGTTTCCTGATCGAACGCTCCATCATCATTGTCGCCTCGACTATTTATTAGGTCAGATTGCTTGAGCATCTCCATCAAATTCAGAATTCTCGTGACGATAATGAATTAAAAAATCTGTATCGATATATTGAGGACTTGTATTCTGTTCTCCTCGAGCCACCATAATAAATCAGATAACATCAAAGCAGTGGCTCGGTGATCCCAAGTGATCTTGATCATGATTTTTGAGCATGGTCTGGGCGTCCATGCCCCAGAGCGCATCCAAGTGAACCAGTGATCACTCGTCTAGAGCAGATTTTCTAATGGATGGATCGTGATACCGAGCGAGGTGTCTATTTTTAGAGCAAGATCTAGCACCTTGGGTCAGGTCGTTCGATATAAATCGTCTTTTGACCTCTCAAATCGAGAGCTCCAACTCGNTCTCGCCCAGATTTGAGTTTCATTCGAGAGTGATCGTAGTATGATAGAAAAGAGCCCGATCAACTCTGACAATGATCAATACGAGCGCCAAATACAGTTCGATCGTTCTGATTGCTACCTGTCTGGCAACTATCAAATGCAACTGCCAACAGACAACGATTCAGGATTATTTGCTTTTCGCCTATGAGACAACTGAGCGAGAATACGAATTCGAATGGGTCAAAGAACAAGTGGAGGCTAGGGGAGGAGAGAGTATCATTGAGACGGCCAACTACTTGCGCAAAGCCACCAAGATCGCACACCGTATCGCTTTCGACAACGAGATCGTACCACAAGCTGAGGATGACACCGGTGTCACTCTTTATGATGGCTTTAAACTTCATAACCTTTGGATCGTTCTGCGCTTCCTCGAAAAACTTTCTAGACCGGAAACCTATCCAGACTGCACCCCATTGGCAGCTCAGCGCTTTTTACACATGATTCGCGCAATATTCGCCGGATCCTTAGAGGCATTCCTGTCTGGCGCAAAACCAACTCATCACTTGAAGCTCTTTAATTACATGACACACTATGGCTCTTCGGCTTACAAACACTGTATGGCATGGATCTCAGGTAAATTCACAGAATTACTAGAAGGAATAGATAAAGAGGCAGAAACGATGTTTGATGAGATGTTTGCAGCAGGTAAACCGTCGATCATGAACGATGATCAGCGGCTCTACGAGCTAGCTCATTCAACCAACTTTCATCAAGGCAGATTCAACGCGAGAGGGATGCTTCGTGCAATTCAATATCATCAAATTGAGTCAAAAGAGTACCCTGGCTCTGCAAATGCTCTCATTAGGTTTCTATATCATATTTGCGGTAGGATACGCCGTCCACTCGTTCGAGCTTTTGATCCATACAATCTTGGACTGGCTTTGAATCGATTTGATGCATCGGATCCAGCCCTCAAGTCTAGAGAGCGCAAGTTGAACGAGTATCTACGACTTTGTCGGCAGCTCGAAATAACTCATCTACAGAGCAAGACTGTGGAGAATATTCGACGTAATATGGATAACATCTGGTACAGAAAGATGGTTAGAAAGCTTTGTTCAAGTATTAGTTGTTTAGGAAGACCGAAGGTCTGATTCCTAGATTAGATTGCAATCGAGTTTAAGCTTGACATGATAGGAGCGGGCAATAGATCATGTTATAGGTGCAAATTTGTATCATTAAAATAGTTTAATAGTTGAGTTTGATTGAGTTCAGCATCTTTCGATCTTTGTAGCCCACGCTTGAATTCTTTGTTATTCTCGAACAAACCTCAAGACTTCAGCTTCTCCTCAAGAGCTGTGGCGGCAACTACTTCAGCCTCGCCAAGGGTGAGAATCAGGTACAATGTGGTGCTCGGCCCGAAGTCTTTGGGTCGCTCGGTTGAGTTGGGCAAGTTAAGGGGTTCCAGTTTGGGGCAGATCTTTGTAATTACCTTCTGATCGTCGTCACACAGATAACTCAGCTCATTCGGTACAATACTGGTAATCATATCCTCTATTTCCGCCCGACTTGAGTTGCATTGAGGTCGCACGTTGTCAATGTAAGCCTAAAATGGGCGATCAAGTTAGGTGATGGTTAAATTGTAAGAGCAAAACTAAATGCAGAGGTTGAGCTACTAACTTTACGGAATTTTATGGCTGCGCAACAGAGGTATTTCAGCTCCTTCGCTGCATCATCGAAGTTTTTCTTCACAAGCTCGACGATGGTGTTAGCCATATCAATATCTAATTTTGAATAATTTGTCAACTTCTTATCCATAATGCACCTGAGCTCTTTAACAAATTGTTGCGACTTGTCGCTGTTAAGGTCGGTGCAAATTTTCTTGAAGTGACGCTGCCGACCGAGAACAAAGGTTGCCAGGCCGCTCTTGACCAAGGCTGGAGCTGTTTTGATCTTCTCCTTGATACATTTCAGTCCCTGAGCTTGAGACTTACAAGACTCCTCCAGTTGATCCATCGTGGTTGGTGGGTAGTACCTTGAGTCCATGAAAGTATACAGGGATTGGAGCATACAAGAATCATACTCAACCACTAGTTCACGCAGGTTTGTTTCATTACTTGGCTTAAATTTTGCTTCAATGGCCGATGCAATATGCAGTGATTAGTCGCAAAATCATTAGGAAGGTTGAGTTAGCTCAGAACCAATCTTACCTTGGCCAAAAGGAAAAGTGTCAAAGATCATTAATATNAGTGTAATCAACGGGAGTGCTAGCATATTGGTCACTGGAGAGTANACTTTTTCCAAACTCGTGGATCTTATTATCAGTAGCCATCAAGTTTGGCTATTAAGATAAATATTCATGAGTTTAGTCTAGGCTCTGAGGATGAGAAGTCTACTCGGGCTTGTTTTCATGTTTACAAAACTTCGAGGCCCTCTTTGTTACCTGATCATCAATGAGCCATTGGGATGGTGCGGCAAAACGAGTTGTGTCAATCAAACGATATGAGCTACCTGCTTTTAGTTGGTTTGGTTTGGTTTTCCTTATTCTCTTCTTTGCACGCGAAGCTTTTAAGTCGTGCGGGCGAATTTCTTGTGTTACGAAGGCCNTGAGCTCTATGTCCTATCTCTGAGGGGCAAAATCCCATGGTGCGTAACGCAACCTTTGCAATTTCAGGCCACCTTAATCTGAACAAACCCAGAGCACTGACACGCACTTGACTTGATATGAACCGCTAAGATCTCATGCGGATCCCTAAAACGTTGAAAAAACAATCACGTGAATTACAACGGAAGTTCAACACTCGCTCATGGACCTGTTGATTCAACTCCGTCGAGAGCAAGCACAATTCATTCTGACATTCGAAATCCAGTAAACAATGTCAACCCAGACCCTCAGTCAACTGTGAAGATCCCTAGCAAGGCAATACTTTTTCACCATCGCAGCAGATATCAGGAGGCATCAACTGATGACGACTTTTCGTTTAATCTCATTGCTCTGAAATCAGGCTAAGAGGTAAGGTAGGGATTTGGTCGAATTATAAGTCTTGTAAATGCCTATTANCATATCTGACAACTCGTACATATTGTTTCTAAGCGAGATAATCAAGAATTGAGTGTTCTTCGTTCTTTCTTTGATGTAATTTCCTACAATGGATACGTTCTTGAAGTCTAAGGCAGCATCTATCTCGTCCATCACATACAAGGGTGAGGGTTTGTAGTAGTGAAGTGCGAATATCAGGGCCAAAGATGATAGAGTTTTTTCACCGCCTGACAGATTAGATATTCGCTTCCACGTTTTCTTGTTTGGTCTAACTGAAAAGGCGATACCCTCCAGAAATGGATCCAAACTATCACAATATTCAAGTTCTGCATCACCGCCAAGAGTAATCATACGATACATCTCTTTGAGTTTCCTGTTTATAATCAAAAATCCTTTTTTGAACTCTTCCATTCTCATGTTCTTGACTTCCTCATACGCTTCTCTGTGCTCGTCGCGCTTCTTGGTAACGGCGTCTAACTCTTTTGTCCGTTCTATATAGAGGGCGTGCTTTCGTCTGTATTCCTCTATTGCGCCCAAGTTTGGCTTTATCTTTTTAATTTCCTTGTCCAGGATCTCAATGGACCTCTGCAGCTGATTGATGTCGGTCTTATAATCAACTGTCTCTTCATCACTATCGAGATCTACGCCCTCCAGCGTGTTCGGCTTGAGTGCCTCAATCATGGAATTCCATCTCGACACGTCGGCTTCTCTATCTTGAACTCTCTTCGCTAATAACTCCGACTTATGCTTTATGTCCAAATTAGCAGTCTGGAATTTGTCCTCCTCAAGCTTGAGTTTTGCCAGCTCTCCAGATTCTTCCTTCACTTTTTCTGCCAGAGAATCGCGGGTTTCTTTCACAAGTTCGCGTTCCTTGTCGAGAGAGTCGAGCTCAGCACGAATCTCATGGCGCCTCGATTTGAGCTGGGCTAAGAGATCGTTACTCTCTTGCACCTCCTTTTTATATTGTACTATCTTTTCTTGGCACTTCTCGATCGTCCTGGCTTGATTCTTCTTACCTGCCTCGGCTTTGGAGGTAGCGAAAGACATGTCCTCAATCTCTTTCTTCAATTTATTCACCTTTCGTTCTGTTGGACCAATCTTATTCGATATGATGCTCTTAATCTGTTGATCGACGTCAGCGATTTCTAACTCGTGAACGCGTGCTCTGTCTCTGACTTTGTCGTAATTCTCTTGAAGGTTGCCAACCTCTTGCTCAAGTTTCGATACACGTTCTGGGTCAGGACGTACTCTCTCAATTCGTAACTTGGAGTCCTCGATCTCCCTCTCCAAACTTTCGACCATTTTACCAATTTCTACCACTTCCATCTGAAAAGTAGGTAGTTGATATCTAATAAAATCGTTATCCTTCTTCGCCTGAGCTGCGTCCTGTTGTAGTCGATCACACTCCGATGTGGTATCTATAAGTTCTGCGCGCAATCGCCGAACATCCTTCTCTAGCCGCTCAATATCCTCTGGACTCAACCCCGCTGCTAGAGATGCACGCCTATCGTCTGAGGTTGTCCTCATCTTTCCGGAAATCGGCCTGCCGCCACCAGTCATGACACCGTAACTTCTGTAAATATGCCCATTCAATGTCACAACAGTCCAACCTCGTCCTGAGAAGGCGATTTTGTTCGCCAAGTCCGAAGTCTCGACGACAAGAGTATCGCGCAAGATATCTGAGAACGCTGGGATGAAACGGTCATCTTGAACTTCAATCAGATCAATCAATCGTTCGGCAGGGTGATCGAAATCAAAGTCAGCGTGTTTATGCTTTTGTTTCTGATCGAGAGCAGAGAATGTTGCTGTTCCGATATTGTTTTTCTTTAGATAATCAATACACCTGCTGCTAGTATTCGGACAATCTGTGAGTATTTTGTCTAATTGACCACCGACTATAGTAGAAATGGCAACATCGTATTTCTTATCGATCGTAGCTAGGTCACCAAGTCTGCCGAAGATTCCGGGAATATTACCAGATCTTTTTTGATCCATGATCTTCGTCAGCACTCTGTTTCGAGACTCTTTCTCTCGCACAAGACCTTTTGCATCCATCAATATCTGATTCTGTTGATTGAGCTTAGCTTCGATCTCAGTTCTCTTGGACTCCAACTTTTTAGCTCGAACCAAGTTTGCCTCAATTCTGCGCTCACTTTCAGGTAAATCAGAGCTACACCCGGAAACAAGCTTTTTCTTCTCTTCGAGCTTTGTTAAGTTACTTTTCAAGTCAGATTCTAACGATAGGAGCTTCGATTTTTCTTGNCGCTCAACGAGAAGGTATTGNTCGAGATCAGATTTTTTAATATCGAGAGCTGCTCTAGCATCATTGATTTCTTTTTGCATTGCCATAAGCTCAGATTCAGATTTGCCTCGTGCCTCACGTAACGGTTTCAAATCGATCTCGAGAGTACCTCTAGATTCAGCGAGATCGTCCTCAGCCTTGCTCAGCTCCCCCTGCAGCTCTTCACGCTTCTTGGAGCTAGCAAGTATTTGCTCCTCGAGTTTCGGAAGTTCCCGTTGAGCTTCTTTTAACATCTCCTCGATACCAATCTTATCAGAAAGTATTTTCTTTCCTTTCTCAAAAGTGTTTGTGTTCTTACAGCGATTCTGTTCACCTTCTTTCTCTAAGGAGTTATAGCGTTCATTAATTGATTCGAGCTTCTTGCTTGCTAATTCAAATTTTGAGTTGATCTCTTCACGTTCCTTTTGTCTCTGTGTCTGTTTCTCTTTTATAATCTCCAACTCTGTCATGGCTTTTTTCAAGACTCTCTCAGCTTCGAGAAACTCCTCTCGTACATTCTGCAGAACTTCCATCGATTTCTGCTTTTGTTTCTCATACAAGCATTTTTGCTTTCTCATGAGGGAATTCTCCATCTTCAAGTAAGTGATAGCCTCGTTTTTGACGGACTCCAAGGCGTCTTTCTCTTTTTGAACCAACTTACAACGATTGATCTTTTCAGCTCTGAGCTCGTTGAGTTCATTAACACGACTGTTAATCTTTTGGAGAGGTGCTTTCAGTCTTGTTGTGCCGATGATATCCTCCAGAAACTCCAACATTCCGGACTCACCATCGTTTTCAGCCTTCGGTTTCATGAGCGATATTTGCTCTACCTCACCTTGCAGGATAAGGAATCTGTTGTATCTAAGGTCGATACCGTGCATCTGGAGGCGGCTCGAGACTTCTTTGAACTGGACCCTCTTATCATCGATGCAATAGTACGAAGAATTATCTTTGTGAGCTGTCCTTGATATAGTGAACTCAGAGCCCTCGATTATATCCATATCGTCCTCTAACTTATCGTAAATCAGGGCAAAGTGAACTTTGACAGAGCATGAGGTACAGTTCGGATAAGTCTCAGAGTTGTGAATCAATAAGGATAGCTTTTTGAGTCGTAGTTTCTGAGCTCTGTATCCGAAGACAAACAGCATAGCGTCAATGACATTAGACTTGCCACTACCATTAGGCCCAACGATCGATGTGAAACACTTGTGGAATGGGCCCAAAACCTGAGCAGTCCCATAGGATTTGAAATTGAATATTTCGATCTTGGTGATGACCAACCGTCGGCCATCCTGAGGGCCTACGAGGCTCGGGGGTGGGGGTATGAAAATATCGTCACAGACCTTTAGTCCACCGTCCTCTTCCTCGAACTCGAGTGAGTCGTCGTTCTCCGTGGGATTGTCCATTATCAATGTATCTTGCTCGAAATTTTGGTGACCAATCCAAGAATCTGAATGCACCAACCGTTGGTTCGATCGATGAAAAACCTATATGTGATCGTCACTACATGAGGCTGCTCTTGAGATACGATAGTGGACCATCTATGGTTTGTTGAGTTTTGTGAGGCTATATACAAGAGATTTCGGGCAACCGCCCCTGTGCCCTGGCCCGCACGGTACAAGTAGCACGCTACCCGGTGGTCACGCCTAGCCCAGGGTCACTGGGGTGGCATGTCGGGTGAGAGATCGTTCGTCCCAACACGCGTTTGCTGTGCACGGTTCTGAATTCGACATTTGAGCGGTCTTTTAGCGCGAGAATCAGCGCCAACAGTCAGCTGTGATCTAACAAATGCCAAGTGCTCTATGTGGAATCTAGCGCCTGATTCCTTCCCCATTTGCATGTTATAATTATCTACAACGAACAATAGGATATTGAANAGATACGAGTTCAATTTTTTGAAGACAGGCAACAAAGCGACAAGGCATTGTTCGTTGGATCAAGTACATCATGCATTCAGTTAAATCGGCAACGAATGTTGCCCAAAGACTAATAAGCAATGTAGCCGCCAGACTCGTGCATTCGACAGGTAGGCCCATTTACTTGGACACTCAAGCGACTTCGATTATGGATCCGAGAGTTATTGACGCAATGTTACCCTATATGATCGAGCGTTTTGGAAATCCACACTCGAGAACCCACCACTATGGTTGGGAAGGTGAGAGGGCCATCGAGNGAGCCCGGGCTCAAGTCGCCCACCTTATTGGCGCTGACCCAAAAGAGATCGTTTTTACTAGTGGAGCTACTGAATCAAATAACATATCGGTCAAGGGAATAGCAAGATTTTACTCGAATGAAACAAAACGCCATGTGATCACAAGTCAAATCGAGCACAAATGTGTTTTGGACTCATGCAGATCGCTCGAAAACGATGGTTTCTCTGTAACTTACCTACCAGTTAAGAATTCAGGCCAGATCGATCTCGAAGAATTGGCTCAAGCAATCAAACCAAGTACTATACTCGTCTCCATCATGACAACCAACAACGAGATCGGCATCACGCAACCGATCGGAGAGATCGGGAGAATCTGTCGTGAGAGAAAGGTGTTTTTCCACACAGACGCTGCCCAAGCNGTTGGTAAAATACCAGTTGATGTTAACAAATCTAATATTGACCTTTTGTCCATAAGTGGGCACAAAATCTACGGACCGAAGGGGGTTGGAGCCCTCTATGTTCGTAGAAAGCCTCGAGTCCGCATAGAGCCTCTGCAGAGNGGTGGCGGTCAAGAGAGAGGTATCAGATCAGGTACAGTTCCAACGCCCTTGGTGGTAGGCCTTGGCGCAGCCTGCGAAATTTGTGAACAAGAGATGGAGGACGACTTAGAGCATGTTACACGACTCTCGAATCGCCTTGTTGAGAAGGTTAGAGAATCGATACCAAATNTCACTAGAAATGGAGATCCAGAACACTCCTATCCAGGCTGCGTGAATCTCTCGTTCGCTTGCATCGAGGGTGAGAGTTTACTGATGGCCTTAAAAGATATAGCCTGCTCATCGGGCAGTGCATGCACTTCAACCTCCCTCGAACCCTCCTATGTGCTACATGCCCTAGGCGCTGATGACGAGCTCGCCCATTCATCCATAAGGTTTGGAATAGGCAGGTTTACCACTGAGGAAGAAATCGACTTCACCGCAGCCAAATGCATCGAACACGCGTCAAGACTCAGAGAACTCAGTCCTCTCTGGGAGATGGTTCAAGAAGGTATTGACTTGAAATCGATCAAATGGGCACAACATTAAATCTCAATCTCACCCGAATCAGAAACGATGTCCTTGAATCGCGAAACTGGTCAGTTCGCACGATCTATCAATGGAAGACTAAATCCCGCAAGAATCAATAAGGAACCGCGGTGTTTGCAATATTCAGTCAAACCGTGAGCAGCCTTCACTATTAGCTGGAGCGAGCGCAAGAAAGAGGAATGAGCAAGAATCGGAGTTACCCGGTCCCACCATCTAAGACGTTCTCGCTTCATTTGAGCAAATACTCTTTGACATATGTGAATACTTGAGGTTTTGCTGATATTATCTGTGTCCATTTTAATTCGGCGGCAACATGGATTAGATCGAGGTTACGGTTGATAACGATAAAATTAATCGTAAAATGAATGAACTGAAATCGATTTCCTCCCCAACGTTCAATTTTTAATCCGAACCAAGTCCGAGAAGCCAAGAACAGATACATTCTCCAACAATAACTCGGCAATTCTGATGATTTCCTATGATCATCAGCTTCTATTCACTCACCTCCCCTCTCTCGGTTTTTTCTCTCTTTGTGTTCTTATGAATGATAAGTCATGATCAACGTTTGTATATATAAGTTATATTTATAGACCGGTTCTCTGCATGGTCGTGATNTATGGCCTCCTCACTGGCCTCGATCAAGTTTCCAATGGAGACTGTCTCTCGCCAGCGTCTCCTCAGTTAGAGCCGAGCTATCAGCGAATCGATATAAACCATGATCATGGTTTAGGTAACCCGAGGAAAATGTACCTAGCACCACTAGCGACTCGGTATGATCATCAGGAAGTTGATTGTGCACACGTATTGCTAGCANTTGGNATGTCTGCTACCCTCGTGGCCAATTTGTAAAGTGTTGATCCTGAGAGTCATCAAGTTCCCCGACCTTCAGATAGTCTCGTCGACCTGCAGGATGCGATCATGAGGACCATTGATACAGCTGTAATCAATGATCTTATCGCAGATTGTGATTTCTCCACTATTCTTCCTCTTCCTCCTCCTCTTCTTCTTCCTCATATTCTTCCTCCTCCTCTTCCTCTTCTTCNTCCTCCTCCTCTTCCTCTTCTTGTTTTTGTGGTTGAGAGGTGCGACGGTTGGACGCCATTTGATTGGAAGCAGCGCTGGATCGTCTTCGATCTTCGGCCTGGCTATCTTCCTTCTGGATGAACGATTTATACGCATCTATCATGTCTAGATCGTCATCGTCGCCATCATATATTGCCCTACCTTGGTCATCCTCTTGGCGTTGAGAGCGNAAGGTCGATGGGTCCCACTTGTTGACTTTCTTGTCACCATGCGACTCCTTGAACGAGTTGATACGCTCTTCCCAAAGCTTGTTTTGTTCCTCCCTGGTCAGTTTATCCCAGCCTCCTTCAAATAGGCCTTTCTTGTCGCCAAAATCTCTCCTATCTAAGCGGCGCTCATATTTGCTAGCCACTTGCAACTTCGGCGGATGTTTTCCACTCAAAGCCTCTGGATCAAGACCCTTCTTGAGGGCTTTGTTGCGATTAATTTGACGTTGACGCTCGCTCAACTCCTTCAAATCATACTCCTGTCTCTTTTGGCGCTCCTCTAGATCGTATCGATCACTTTCAGCTTGGACGATTTGTTCCCANAACTCGTTGGCCTTCTTCTTCAACTCATCCAAACCTAAACCGTCAACTTGAAGTGGCTTGACACGGAACTGCATGGCAATCTTTTTCTCCTCAGCCAATTGCTCCTTAGTTTTGATGATATCGCTTCGACCCAAGGAGGCAACGTTGCTTATATCGGGTCCAGCAACCCCATCTGTTTTCTTGTTTAAGGCAAAGCTCCTCTTTGCTGCTTCGCGCTGCTTTTTGAGAGCCTCTTGCATCTGCTGCCGCTTCCTTTCAGCTTCTTCTAATCTTTTCCTCTTGGCCTCCTCTTCCTTGATCCTCTTCTCTTCTTGCTCACGTTGGCGGGCTTCTTCTTGTTTCTTTCTCATCTCTTGCATGATTTTTTCATGCTCCATGCGCTGAGCCTTACGGCGAGCCTATGGGAGATGATGGACAGTGATCTGTTAGCCTCGCGACCATATAGAACTATCCGAATCTTATCTTACTAATCGAACTTTTCTCAACTTACCTGGCGTTCCTTCAGCTTCTTGAGGTCTTCTTCCTCTTTGATTCTAGCCTTGTTGCGCTGGTCCATGTATTCTTCCCACATGGAGAGCTCCTCCTCCTTCTTCTTGCGCATCTTCTCCTATTCGAAGATATTATAAGTGTGATATAGATGTTAGAAACCTAGCATCGAGCAAACGCTATTGACTCCAACCGTACTTACATCGTATTCTGCTACGTCGGCACTCATGTTGGCGGTTTACTTGACAAACTGGCTTCAAAGAAACAAACGATAATGCGCTCTTGTTGCTAGAAGGGATTGGAGCTTTGTCGAATCGTGGACGAGATGATTTTTCAGGATTACTTGATCATAAAACTTGCATATAGTTTTGTAACAGGTTGATTGGCTAATCTTGAACCCGTTAGAGCACGAACTGACCAATTGTCCTTTATTTTGCTCTGACCGAACCGATGAGACTGTTTTAGGGCCCTTTTTTCTGATTGATGGGTATCAATATCATTCAACAATGCATGTAGAGCGCAGGATACTACACTTCCATTCAATCCACACTGAGGATCCTACTAGGGTAACGATTATGTGGGACGAGAGCCAGTTTTGCCACCGCTAGTGCTTCAAAGCTACTCGAGAAGCCTGGGCTGAGGAGAAGATTCTTTACAGTCAACTTTCTCTCACGAGAGACCCCGCCCTTCAGTAAATCAGATACGTTACTTGGCCTCTTTGTTGAGNTCTGAGGAGCAAGCAGGACTCATTTAATTTCAGGCTCAGGTCCCGTCAAACTTGAGTCGGCCGAGCTAACTCTTGGTTCTAGCGGGAGTTAGGATTGGGAGATAAATCAATTTGTTTGTCCTGCTCTTTTAAGTCGAGGAAGGCGAGCTAGTTTCACTTGCAAAGCACGGTCGAAATGGATCGAAAAACTCTGATTCTAGTTCAGCAGCTGCGCTTGNCATCAGCGAGCTAAACGAAAGCTAGTGACTTTTGCGCCCCCACTCAACCCTCAGTAGCTTAACCTCTCAAAGTTTCCCTTTCCTGCCTCTTATTTATTTCACGAGAATAATTGACAAACTGCTATCAGACCTAAACTCTTTCAACTAGTCCAAGCGGCTCTGAACATGAGAGCTTGGCNTGAGTCCAACACAAGCCAAAACTCGGATGCTTCCCAAGTAGTGCTTCAGATGCTGCACCACTAAATCCTTTTAAGGCCCTCGCCAGCCTGAACAGCATCAGTTGCGTTTGAGATGCAATGGCGGCGTCTATCGTCTGGGGCATGACGTCCGTTTTCTCGACGACAGGAGCCCCCTGGCGTCGGGGTTCCACCGCTATACCATCCCGCCTTTCATTCTTATTTATAGCATGTTAGAGCATGCACAGTAGTAGAGATACTAAAAGCTGGTCTTGAGCCAGATTCGTAGTCTAGCAGTTGTATCGAGACTAGTAGATAGATTGCTGACATAGGTTCAATTAGAACCATCTTTCTTGGCAGAGGGTTGCTACCGAATGGGATGTTCGCATTCGTCCTCTATTTCTGAAAAATCTCTCTCAAAGCCTCCACAGATCGAATTCTATACAGCCACAGCAAGACTCTTGAGCGTTGCTGAGGCATTGCTGCTGAAATGAACTAGAAAGAGATAGTGAGGGATGCTTATTGGCTCGCTTGGGTCGATGATGATGGCCCAGATTCGGCTGAAACAGCCGTAAAATTTATCTCGCTTGAGTGACCATATTGCCCTCTGTCCAACTGTGAGCAACATCGTCAATCCTCCAGAATAAGCCTGATGCATATCAAAAGTCCAGATTTTGGTGTTAGGTTACAACCGAGTCAACTTGTTAACACGTCTGCCACTGACTAACGACACTAGCTGGGCCCCATGACCGAGCATGCCCTCACTCGTCGTTCCGCATCCTGATCTATCCCTATACTTTGATACAGCAAACATGTCTTCAGTATGCCGGGAGCGCGAGGACTCTCCCTCGCG
>Ga0058699_1000175_pt1 | contig 18321 bp, 6 predicted proteins | sample AgamicAtPe_FD_55078 | JGI IMG/M metagenome (GOLD analysis project Ga0058699, IMG submission 55078) | Agave microbial communities from Guanajuato, Mexico - At.P.e | ecosystem: Host-associated > Plants > Phyllosphere > Phylloplane/Leaf | place: Guanajuato, Mexico | collected 2012-10-15 | reverse complement strand
CAGCCGAGCCGAATTGAACCGGATTGGGCTGGCGCTGGATGCGATGAGACGTATCGGCCGCCGCCGCCGCCGCCTTCCAAGAGGATAGAGCCGAGTTGAGTNGGAGCGGGAAAAGTTTGCAATATTATTTGGCATCAGAATTATAGCCGCCCGAGCTGGAATTGGCCCGACCTTCCGTGGCAGCGAGCGAGTTTGTTTTTCTAGAGGAGAGTTGTGTTGATTGGGGCGCGCAAGCCGATTGGCCACACCTTGACTCCTTGGGCTCGCTCGCTCGCTCGAGAGCAAACCGAGAGCCATGAACAGGACACCCATGTCGCAGTCTTACGTCAACAGCCAGGCTGGCCAGGAGCAGCAATCCCAGTCGCAGTCCCAGCAGCAGCAGCAACCCAGCGCCGGCCCCTCGAGCTCTGGTTCTGGGGGGTCCGCGGGAGCTGGCGGCGGAGTTGGAGGTGGCGAGCAGATGCCGCAGCTCATGTGCGCAACCGAGCTGACGAACTTGCTCCTGGAGTTTGCTTTCAGCGTTTTCGTAAACAAACCAGCGGATATTGTGGAGTATGCAGCTAGGTACTTCAACCAGCTCCAGAGCCAGCGATCAAGTCCAGCCGCACAGTTGCAGCAGCAACACAACAACAACAACAACAGCAGCAGCAAGCCTCGAGCAGCAAGCGGGCGTCCAGCGACAGTCAGAGGTCAAACCTGAGCCAGAACAGCTTGAACGAGAGCAACCACAACAACCAGACGAACAATTCAATGGGCCAAACAAGCGACTACGCGGACGATGAGTTCGATTGCGAGCCGCCGAGATCAGTAAACTTCTCAAATTCAGCAAGCGCTTCGAGCTCGCAAGCTCACGGGATCCAGCCAAAGCTGTCATATAATAGGAGAAAATCAGTGTTTGCCGAACAGTACGATCCGGCCGCCGACCAGGAGGACGACGAAAACAGCCGAGTTGTGCATAGCAAAACGGACGAACAACGCATAAGATTAGCAAAGGCAATTAAAGCAATATTTATATTCAGATCAGTGGAGCCGCAGGATATGACAAACATATTGGACGCCATGTTTGAGGTGAAGGTTTCAGCGGGCGACGTTGTGATCAGGCAAGGAGATGATGGTGATAATTTTTACGTTGTTGAGAGGGGAAAGTTTCAAATTTTCGTGAGCCAAGAGGATGGGAGTAGGCAAATTAGAGGCGAATACGAGAACAATGGAAGTTTTGGAGAATTAGCGCTTATGTATAATCANCCGAGGGCTGCAACTGTTGTCGCCCTGACCGATGGAAGCCTCTGGGCAATGGATAGGAACACGTTCAGACGGATAGTGCTTAAGAGCGCATTCAAGAAGCGCAAAGAGTACGAGGCTTTGTTCGAGAAAGTCTCGGTGCTTCAATGTTTAAACGTAGGTTGAAGTTCCAGTTGACGCTCTAGGATTCCTAGAACCAAACTAACCCTTGCCGCCACCCCCCACAGGGCTACGAGCGCATGAACCTCTGCGACGCCCTCGAGTCAAAACGGTTCTTGAATGGCCAGATGATTATCGTTCAGGGCGACCAGGCAAACGGAATGTATTTTATAGAGTCAGGCGTAAGTATTTGATCGTGCGATGTTTTCCTCCTGCTCGCGATAGAATTTTAGCTAACCGGAGTGNGCCTCATAGAATGTCAAAATCGTCAAGCAACTGGACGACGGGCGGGTGGTTGATGTGGCGGTTCTAGGTAAGGGCGACTACTTTGGGGAGCTCGCGCTCATCAACCACAAGCCGCGCGCTGCCTCAGTTTACGCAAGTAAGTAGAGTTGGATTCTCGCTCCAGAATCAAATTGAGCTTACTAAATAGCTAACAACAATCTCAACAATCAGTGGGCGATGATGTAAAACTCGCCTTCCTCGACGTGAAAGCATTCGAACGCTTGCTTGGCTCCTGCATTGAGAGGATGGAGAAGAATTGCGCCATTTACCTCAAGGAGCTTGCCTACAATGAGGGCCGACAAAATGTTTGAAGTTTGTTTGGACGAAAACTTGCCACTGAGATCTCAATCACCATTGNGTGGACTTGTAACGGATTTTGTACATTTTTAAAAGTTGTAATTAATACTGCAACAAGTGAACAACACTCAACGAACGAACTAACGAAACAAGCNGATTATTTATACTTGTAAGCATCTTGATCCGAGCACACAACCAAACGACGAACAAGAACCAAATTTACATTTAGCCTCTCGGCGTGAAGTCGACAGGCTGACAATAAACAATAGACGTAACTGTATTTCCACCTAAAACCTGATACCAAGTCTCCTCGCTTCCTATCGTNTGCTCGTCCAATGCACCCTGAAACGATCTCACCCTGGAACGAAAACGAACAATTTAAATGTGGAAAGCTCGAGTACGGAATCCTCGTTTCTAGTGTCTGCAATGATGCCGAGCGTCCAGTANTGAACTCTTGGTGGTGAGAGCACACTGTTCGTATTGCAGCTTGACTGATCGTGGATGGCGGGACAAAGTACTTTGTTGGCTTCTCAGTTGGATCCCACGAAGCTGAATTNTTTCAACCAGCCTCATTCTCGTTCGTATCTCGTACGACCCTCTCGCAAAACCATCAGGCTGATCGGTGATCACCCGAAACGGGACCAATACTTTGATCTGAGCGCGCGCGATTTCTCACNGGCGCCGATGGCGACAAGGCGCCAACAACGGAGGCGCCCAGCGGCCCATGTTCGCATTGAACTAGCTGCTGCACTTGACAAGCTTAGCTGGCGGGAAAAAGTTGATGCTTTCGCCTCGGCTACNCTGGATCCAGGATAGGTAATTGCCCATCTGCAGACTTGTGAAGGCACCCGTAATCTACATAAGTTGATTCATCTGCACCAGCTTAAGGAGTTCCTATTGAGTGAGCAGCACCAGCGCTTCATATGAACTGACAGGTGTGTTTGCACAAGCAACGTCTGGTGGTCGAACAAAACAATNACAATCCATCTTCGCTCCTCAAAGACGGCGGCGGCGGCTGCCACTGATGCCTCTGCCCGCAGGTGCCTCTGTTTTGCCAGATGTCGCGCCAAACTGAGTCCCGTTGATAGTAGCTCGCTCTTCGCATCCTCTTCAGATGATAGCTTGGGCGCCCTGTAGAGGGAGAGAGAAAGGCAGTTGCTTATTGCTCTCGATGTCTCTATAGTGGAGAGTAGTTTAAATTTCAGTCCCATTGTGGCAAGATTGCGTCAATTTAGAGGCCCGTCAACCATCTCTGCCATTCAAAGCTGTCGAATTAATGGAAGCCCAATATCCGAGCGACGAAACGATGCTTCCGATCGATAAGAAAGATTTTGTCGCTTCAACAGCAAACCGCTCGTTGGCCGACCTTGACAAGACTCAAAAGTGCCACACAGATTTAGAACGACTGGATCAGATGTTTGTAGAACTGAGCACCTTTTGGTATTGCTTCCTAGCTCTAATAACGACGGTCGGACTCATCGTGTCGCTCGTCTCCAACATCATCATCATCTACCTGTTCACTAGGTGAGTAGCAAACGCACGCAGGCACTGAGTTTTCCAATATATTGGTTNATATTAACCAGCACTGCATCTCAGTATTTCATCTTTGCGCAAAAATTCGTCAAATATTGTGGCCGTGAATCTATCCCTGAGCGACCTCCTCTACTGTACACAGTGGCCGTCAGTGATTTACTGTTGTCTCACCCAGTCGACATGGATTTTGGATCACAAGTGGGGTGAGTTTTCTATGCTAATCTAGCTGAGATCAAGCAGTTCAACCAGCCCACTCACAATCAAGCTCCCCTCCACCTGAGCTCTCCATTAGTTTGTCAAAGTTTTGGATTCATAACTGTCAGCACTGCTCTTGCCAGCATCTTGACTGTGCTCGTGATGTCAGTTGAACGCGCCATCGTGATCGTCTACTCCGTGCATGCTCGCGACAGATTCACAACCAAGTCTGCCTGGCTCATCATAGTTCTTATCTGGTTTCTATCGCTCTCCTCCTGCTTGCCGCCTCTTTTTGGCAAATTCAATCGTTATACCCTGGATCCATCAAAAACTAGTTGCACACGTGAGTAATTCTCTCCCAGCTATCAAAATCTTACTCAAACTCGATAGACTAACCACACAAGTCTCCCAATAGTCGATTATCTGTCGAGTCACTCAAATTATAAACTCTATATTTTAGTCCTATACGTAGCATATTGGATTGCACCAGCAGTAGTNATATCGATCTCCTACATTCTGATCATCTTCACCTTCAAGAGTTCATCAATGAAGTTGAGAAAGATTTCGGGAGACAGAGAGGTCAGAGTAGTGGTTTCACATCCAACCAGATTCGTCGAATCTCTGATAGTTGGAAGGCANAGACGGCAGGAACACAACACAAACAAATTGACTATTACCCCTTCCAGTCGATCAAGCAAAACGGTCGCCAAAAGGTGTGATTCTAGTGAACTTGATCCTAATGCAACCTCGCGTTTGAGTCTTTGCAATAGATGGACAAAAAATCTCCAAAAATTGCCTACAGACAAGAGTAGTTTTAAATTTCCGGAAGAGGAGATTTCAGCGCTCGACAAGCCACCGACGGTGTTAGCGGACAAGTTCAAGCGATTCAANGGCGCCTCGATCAAGAGCTACGATTCGAGCAATATCTCCTCTGCGGTTGATGAATCGAGAGGAATCACGTGTTTACGCTCGAACTTGGGTGGGTCTTTGAATCGAGGTTCAACTTCATCTGGGCCAACGAGATGCTCAAACTCCTCATCTCGATCAGCCAACTCAAACGCCACTCGAACGGTCCTGCAATTTCGTCTAGCGATGATGTCCTTTTACCTGATCATGCTTTGGGTTGTATCTTGGACTCCAATAGCATCATTAGCTATGATAAATTCCGTTGTCGATTGTCATACAACCAGTGCGACTGCGGTGTTCTTGGCCAGTACAATGACAAAGCTTGGTCCAGCTTTCGATGTTTTCATTTATGGAATTTCACATCCGAAGATCAAAAGCAGGTTCAAGAGGATAATAAAGCAATTGTTGATGTTGGGCAATTCAAAACCGAGCAATTCAGGTGCAACTTAAACATGCTATATCGTACCATACAAGCGATATATCTGATACGAAATAGTCAGATTGGAACTAATAATAAACTGGACGATGAAGTTTTAAAAATCGTTAAGGGCATTTCATAGTTTATTAACGTTACCGAGAATCGGCATAAATTTACATAGTATACAATGATGGTGCTGCCCACTTGCGTTGGACGAGTTAATTCCATACGCTAGTGGTAATTTAAGCAACCTCAACGTTTCCGGTGTGCAGTAGTAAGATTGATTCCGCTAGAATGATTACTGCTTGTTTCACTTGGGTTACAATTTATCATCATTTGCATCCTCGAGCTCCTCATGAGCACACTCATAAAGCTGCAGCTCAATACCACAAACTTGCATCGATGACAAGTCTCTTTCATGGGACAAGTCCAATAATGTGTTAAAAGTTTTTTCGACTCGTTTTTCATCTGGTCAAAATCAACGTCGTATGAAACTTCCGCGTGTCTGATGAAATTCTCCACCAGAACTTGGTCTAACTCTATGTGCAAGTTGCTCGCATTACGAATGTTGCTAGACGAATGGCTTGGTGGTGGTGTTGGTTGGTCAGTTGAGCCTATTTTGTTGCTAGTGTTGAACTGGCAAATAGCATTCTCCTCGTCTTCTGTCCTTGATCGGCAGTCGGGCTCAAGATCGCGATTCAGCTGCCTTTGACAGCTCAGAGGCATGGTAACTGGTGAGATCTTATTAGATGAATATTGATTTGAAGGCATGTTCGATGATGTGATGCATTTTCTTAATGTTGGAGTCAGGGATTGGGATGAAGTATCTAAGGTGCTATCGTTGAATGATTTGTTCGATGTAGTGGATGAAGCAGACGATATTGAATTTGTAGCTGATGCTAGGGAGCATTGTTGCAGGAATTCGTCGATGTCTGGTTGGCTTGGCGGTGCCATGAGCGACATTATGTGCTCATGGTGAGTATTTTCATGACATGAGGTACATAGGTAGAAGTCATCGCAGTATGAGCAAGCGTAATGCCTTTTACTGGAGTCGAAAGAGTAACACTCGTTGCATATTGGATCCAATTTGAAGAAACTAGCCAAATGCTTCACCATGGCAAGACTAGAGAATTTGGCTCGTCTCAGTGTTGAAAACTCGTAGTTCTTGAGGCGAGCAAGCTGTAAAAACGGTTCTCTTCCTTTCATCAAATCACACGTGAAGGTCGCTTCTTCTTTTCTACGCTGGCTTTCGAAATGGGGCGAGCAATCACAATCGTTCAATCTTGCAACTATGAAACCCTCTCTCTGACGCTTGAGAGATCTTTCCAGATTCCGGGTCAGTTCCTCCTCCGGGTCTAATATTGGCTCAGACCCTTGAGGATCTCTCTGGGATTGAGTGCTTGATTTTGGTCGGTTTGACTTTGGAGGCTGACTGTTATATTTGATAAAACTGTCATTCGCTGCTTGGACCTGTCTACCGCGTTGTGATGAATTTGTTAGCTGCGAAGATGTCCGACAACGTTTCTTTGTGTAAGTCATCGGATTAGACTTTCGCCGCTTCTTGCGGTTATTATTAGTTTTGAAGCTGAGCTCAGAAATTTGATCGTCGTCCAGGTATGATTCTGGACTGGTATTTGTAGAACTTTTCGACAGGTCCAATGGTTGATCTGAATCCGATCTAATCGAGTCTGGTGTGAATGCTCCTTGATACTTGAAGACATCGTTCATGGATGTTATACTACTATCACCGTCTGGAGTTATACACATACCACTCGCCGGTTTCAGTCCAAGGGAATTAATGAGCGATGTTTTAAGGTTAAAAAACTTCCCATTATTATTCGGTGGTTGTTTCTGATATACACTCGCCAAACTCAGGATATGGCTTTCATTAGGCTGGCTAAGAGGGGCTGATCGGATGAAATCTCCCATGTCGGCCATGTCGGTTAGTACAGCTAAAGTATTATCGCTTTTATCTTGTTGCATCAGCTTGTACTCATATTCTTTCTGAGATTCAATCATTATTTTGAGTAGACGCTCAAACTCACCAGGCCAATAATCACCGCTCAGGTAAGGCATGCTGATTATGGAGGTCCAATTTTGTGAACTAGCATACTGGAAGATGTTTTGATGTCTCTCCACAATGCCAGCAATTATGCCTTTGTCGAGGAGATTGATATACCAGTCTGATAGGCGTTTCAAGGTTGGCATTTTCTGTTCACTTGGATGTCGGTAGAATATGTAATCGTCACCCTTTCGCGAGGGACAAACCCAAATGAATACGCGACGAAAGCCCAATTTTTTCACATATTTAAAGTAAGATAGTAGAATTTCATGGTAGGCTGCGGTCCTAACTTGTTTTGGTCTAAAGAAATGGACTGAGTCCAAGTAAGACAAGTACACCACTTGCTTATTGGGCTCAGGGCAATCTTCTCCGTATTCTTGAACGTGCATTCCGAATACACAGACGTCAACACCATCAATCTCTTGCCAGGCGAATATGGCTCTGTTAGTGTATTCGAATTCGTTCGGATACTCGTCAAGGTATGGGTGCTGCGATGAATCTCTTTGCTGACACTGTCGCACATATTCTCGCATCTCTGGCTTAACGACAACTGTGTCTCGATAAGCCGTTAGAACTCTTATAGTTACCTCTCCTGCAGTAGGTGAATTTTCCCGAATATGTTCATTAACTTTAGTTTCGATATATTTTGACATTCTAGTATGAGGTAAGCGCCTAGCGCTATACTTTCGATGTCTCAGGTTAAACCCAACTTTTTTCTTGCGGTAACAATGATTGCACGTAAACTTATCACGATTTCTATTTCCATGACAGTCCAGTTGTTTATGAGTCTCATCAAATTGAGCATCGGCGCCCAACTTGTTGATTGACAATCTTGCCGCGATGCTGTCGACAGAGTTCTTGGCATTTGATGTTGTGCTGCAGCTTGACTGAATTGAGTTGAATCTAGAACTTGCGACTGAGCGGTCTATATTGTTAGTGTATGTTAAAAGCTTTGGGCGTTCATAACTTTCTTTGGCACTTTCAATGCGGTTCCTTGCTTCGTCTGGATTGGGTGAGGTTGGAGCAGAGATCGTGGAGTGCGAATCTTCAACATCTCGAGCGAACTGCAAAAGCTCATCGTCAAGAGAATTTGATAGAGCAACAATCTGATCGGTCTGAGCGCACTCTACTCTGTCACTAGACTGTTCTTGCAGAACTGATCCCTGCTCAGTCTTTTCTCCCTCTTCTGTAGACGATTGCTGGCTGCTTATGGTCGAGTCTTGCTTTTCACTATCGCTTGATTCATTAGTACGATATTCAGCCGGAACTTGGCATAACATCTTCTGCTCCTCCTCGAGCTGGACATGTTGAATGCATGATTTGATTTCCTCATCATCTGCTGGGTAAAGATCACAAATTTGATGCACCCTTCTTGAGCATTGATTACATTGAATAAAGGATTCGTATTGCCAATTGTCATTAGCACAATCAGTAAAGTCACTTTTTTTTACCGGTTGCGTAGGTAGTTTCATACGCGATGTCTCACATGAAAGATTTTGAATATTGATACGCTCAGACTCGATCTTATTAAAACATGGCATACAGAATGAATATTGGTCTTGATAGCACTTGTATTTGGCTCCAATAGGAATTTGGCAATATCTGTCGGGAGTAGTGCCATGGCAGAACAACAATTGAGGTCCAAATTTGTGCAATGTGCCGCAACAATAATTCAAACGTTGCATAATGGGTGTTAAATCTGAGTTCCATATCTTGTTCAGTTTGTTTGTAAACTCATAAACTGGAGTACCCTTTTTGTTGAATAAATAAGCGTTTGCGAACATCAGCTGAATGTCGGCAACAAAACGCCAGGCATCCTTGTATTGATGGCTGGTCAATCGATCTCTGATGGTTGATAGATCGATAGGGTGTTTGACGTATAGGTAGTAGTCATAACAGCCATATTTGACCACATCTACGGGCTTCCTAAACGGTTCACCGGCAGGCTCTGTATTGTAGAGCTTGTCGAGGAGCGGCAGGAAGAGTTTTGAGATTTTCTCATCCATTTTGAAAGTTGAATGTCGTCATCAATATATATTTCATAAGCCTTCCTTGCTAGCGAAAAGGTGAATGAGTGAAAGAGGGGAGAGAGGATTATGAGGGCTCAATATAGAGTGCGTTCGATGAAATCATGTGTGATTCTCATGATATTAATCCAATTTTCTCACACCGATAATAATCCCTAATCATCTCAAAGATGACGATGATTGCGATGATGATAGTGGTGATGATGAAACAAATTCCTCGCTCTCTTGGTGGAAGTCAGCGGTTTGGTTTGAGGAGAAAATGATACATTTGCTAATGAAGACGGTGGAGTTATTAGTGGTCGCTGTAATAATGCAATTGTAATGGAAATTGTATACATAATGATAATGCTCTACTCTGCGGCACTTAAGTTTTAGTCTAGATTGTAAACATTAATCTGCGCCTATTTCATCATGTTAGCCGCCATGGCAATCACTACGCACTCCATGGACATTGCAGGCATAAAAGTAAAGAACTTCTGGGACATGACATGAAGATTCTCTGCCTGCGCATGTTGGTTATTCGGTTCTTTACACACATACACTCGCACAGACGCACAGACACACAGCCAGGCTATGGCGGTTAGGATTCCGTCCCCACGAGAGGGGAAGANGAGGGAATCGTGTGAGTCGAGTAGAGGCTACTAGCCATACACTGTCCATTGCAAGCCCTGTCCCTCGCATATTGACCATTTTCTTTGGTACACTTGTTTATTGCCTTATGTGCCACCTAGGTACCGCTAGTCGTTCAAATTCTACCTCGGCGCCTATCGCCCAGAGGGCGCCAACTATGAATCAAAATCTAGCCCTCCAACCTATTTAAGTCATACATTTGCGTAGAATAGTCTGCATTTTTCGCAGTCGAAATAAAACACTAGTTACAGCCATTCACTCAGTGTGCGCAATTGAACCAGCTGAGAAGCCAAGAACAAATGCACGCTAAAAGTGGTCTCGACAACCCACTATCGCGCCGGCATTATGGTTTCCCACTTTTATTAGTTGAAGGCTTCANCATTATGTCTTGTAACTGTTCTATATCATTACTGGAACCACACAAAATCCCTACCTAAGTCTATTTCACAACGAACGAAAGGCGCATGTTGTGTTCCAGGGCTACCTGATTTTATTGCTTGCTCAATTTCAGCTGTGGTTAGGCCATCATGTTTCAACTAGCTTGCGAACGTCTTCATTTCAATCAAATACCCAACTATTGATGCGACTTTTGTTTTAATCTGTTATTATTCTCAACTGCATGAATCGATAGACTTGGAGCATTGTGATCAAAATGTCTATCCTCAAGAGAGAGATCCTCTATCCCGGAAAAACGGATCTCGGTGAACTGGAGCCAGAAACTAAGCTCATTTACCACTTCGAAACTGTAATAATCAACAGCAAAGATTCTGAACCCATCGTGATCGACGATAGTCGTCAAATGGCCAAAGGGCAACCTGTCGAGACCATCTATGGTAAGCAATTCAAGCTACCGATTTGGGAATCATGCCTATGTGCCATGCGCAAGGGTGAAATTTGCCGTCTAACTGTTCGAGACGACCCTACAACCCACTATATATGTTTGAACTACGTTGCAACCTCCAAATGTTTCCGCAAGCATTATGGAGTAGAGGCTACAAGATGTGAGCATCGCAATGATCATGAGCTAGAAGCTGCATCACAGAATTGTTGCATGTCGTTACGCAATTCGCCCTATACTGACTTGAACAATATGATCAAGCGTCCACCGGAGATATTCGAGTTCACATTCGAATTAGTGGATGTGATACCTCCGAAGAGTTACACGAAGGAGATCTGGCAGATGAGTGATGCAGAGAAGCTAGCAATGTTACCAAAATATCGTGAAGACGGTAACAGAAATTATGCCGAATGCAACTATGATGGAGCTGTAAGCGCTTATTCAAAAGGTCTACAGGTGATTGAGTCTCTAATGCTAAAAGAAAAACCGAGAGACGCGGACTGGATCAAGCTAGACGGAATGAAAACTCCGTTCTTGTTGAACTTGGCTCAGGTAAAATTAACTCAAGGAGAGTATTATGATTGCATAAAATACACCGACGAAGTCCTAAAAAAGGATCCAGAGAACATAAAAGCTCTATTTCGACGAGCAAAAGCACACTCTGGCGTCTGGAACATTAGTGATGCGAGAAAAGATTTCAAGAAATGTATGGAATACGACAGGAACATGACCAAAACTGTCACTAAATGCTTTCAGCAACTGAGGGCTCTTGAATTGATGAAGGTTAAAGAGGACCGTGAACGGTTTGGAAAGATGTTCTCTCGACAAAACTGAGTTATTGGTCGTTCTTGAAATCGAAATAAATTAAGATTGGATACTGGAGACAAGAACTACAGAATGCTGATTTTATTGAGTTGAGGCGGGGATAATCGTTGGATGCCGAGTGTTTTGTTGAGTTCTATTTTCCTTTCTGTGATGCTCCTGTGTTTTGGACACAGCAACTCCGGGCAACTGACGCAAAGAGCCTGATCAAATACAAGAGATAATTCAATGTTAGGAGGGAGGCCAAATTGGAACATGCTCATGGTGTAGTTGTGTCGATACTTACTTCTCTATCTCTGGTGCGCATCTGGTAAATTCATGGTTCCAAAACTTGAATAGAGGATTTTTGATCAGTTCTATGAAAGTGACCAACAATCCCCAAGGATGTGGCCTCATGATGATAAGTCTTTCCACTAAAACTCTAGTGATCTGTTCCTGAATTTGTTCGCTTGAAGCCACAGCAAATAAATAGAGCAAAGCGGAGCTAAAGTAGTGAGTATGTGAATTAGGGTATCTGAGTTGATTAGCGATGGCATTGAGAAACAAATATCTTCCCTCAGTATCGAATGAATTCGCCAAATGCTGGAATACATCCATGTGTGTAGTTCCTGCGATGGAGGTCATACTTATAGCTCTTGGAGCTGTTGCAGCTATAGCCGAACGACCAACGTACAGTACTAGGGCATTGAGAAGAGGTACGTTAAGAGAATTCATAGCCGATGATCCTCCGAGACTTATCAAATATTGGTTCTGTGCCCTTAAGTAGTTGGTTAAGTTGTTTAGGAAGGAGACAGGTGTTCTTGTTCTCAGATAGCTATCAAGTTCGTCCTTAAAGGTGACAGAGTTGATCAGATTAGTCTGTAAGGCGCCAGTCTTAGGTGGCTGAGACATTTCCGGTAGTTGATCGATTTTAAGGTTCGGGGTGAACGGATCTGGGAGGCGCATTTTACGGGGAAATGCACTCAAGACCAAATTGCGAAGCTGTATGGCATTGCATGGTATGACATCACAAAGACTGTAGCAATACTCGCATAAGAACTCGGGAAAATCGTGGAGCAATACCAAAAACATTTTCAAGGTTCCCTTGTACAACAAATCCACCGATGGTGGGAGTTCCACATTTCGCAAGAATGGGGCCTCAAACTTGATGAGGTCAATCAGGAGCTGGGCGTATAATGGCCAGCCCTTGTACACGGTTCCGGGAGGTCTGTTTGCTGGGAATCCATATAGACACTTTTCAATGAACAATCTGTGAGATAAAAAGTCCAACCAAGCGAACGCGAACGATGGCACGCGACTCGGTCGTAGTGTTCTCAAAGTTTTGGTGAATTCGTTTAAAACTTGAAATTGAACGTTTTCAGCTATTATATCCACGTTACTTGCGATCTGATTAAAGTTGTTAAAACTCTGTGTNGGCAAGCCGAGGATCGGTGGAGACAGATTGAGCTCGATGAATAACAGGATTAATATTCTGTAGTAGGCCAAGTGTTGGAAATCAGCTTGCCGGTTCTCTTGGTCCTTAATGGCAACGTTTGAGATAATCGATAGAATCTTCGATAACAGGTTGATTTTCGCTGCTGGCTCTGGCGTCAAGTTGGATGAGCTGGATGATCCAGAGTTTTTTATGAGTAGGACAATCAACATGGTGAATGCATCTAGAGTTTCGTAACATTTGTTGCGCAACTCCAAAGAGTTTGGACCGTTTGTTTGAGTGGCGAGCAACCTATAGCATGACTCGACACACATTTCTGTTGATAAGCGGAAGAAACGTGTTACGAGATCGTCAGTCTTGAGAATGCCATGCGCAGTCATTTGTTGGACGAAGACAGGGAACATTTTGATGATTTGACCTGTTTGGTGAATGTTAACCCACTCTCGCAGCAGTCTCTCGGTCTTGTCTACTAGACCAGGGGGATCACCTTCAGCAGATTCGCGTTGCGGAAGGAGTGCACTAGAGCTATTGGTCGTTTGAATCTGTGGACTTGCATTTCCAAACGAATTGTTGGTCCCGATGACAGATTGTATTAAATAATTTGTTTGATTTCTATTTGGAGCCTGTAGTGCCTCTATGCATGTCTGAAGCTCGAGGGCAAAGGGTTGACTAGCCATGGTCTTCAAGCGCATCAGGAGGTCGATTGTTTTGGGCAGACTACCCTCAGTGAAATGCGCCCTAAATCTATGAATAAATCTGATCACGAGAGTTGGATTCATAGAAGTTTCAGTGAGCAAGACTAATTGTTCATCGAAGTAAGAATCACTCGTCATTTGATTCTGCATGAGAACCTCAAGGAAGATTTCGGGTCCGTGTGATTTCTTCTGCTCCTGAATATTTGTCAAGAATCGGGCCCAGGCATGTCTTGTTATCTGTTTAGTGGTCCCGACAGTTCCAAATGTTTCAGCTAATGCCCTGAGCAGTAAAATATGCAATTCCTTGCATCGGCAGAGGATATTATAGTCTAGAGTAGCGCTGTTCTCAAACACCAACTCGTACATCGAGTCCAAGATTTTGACTATGAGTATTTTGTAGTTCCTATCATTGGGATTAGAGCGTAGCACTTGCATACATTGGACAATCTGAGCTATCTCAGTGGTCAATGATGCAGGTAGAGACTGGGCCAATTGCCTCAACTGAGGCATAATCTCACCGATAAGAGAATCGAAGAAATTTATACTTGTATCACTCTCCGTTAAAGTTGAATGAGTAGGTAAAGGTTTAGAACTCTCATTCACGTTCATAAATCCGCTAGGTGTCTGTGGATTGTTAAACTGATTTGGGGTAATGACTCTGTTTGTTATCAGCTGGTTAACCATGTTTGCACCAATGTTTGTTGCTCCGAGTGGACTAGCTTTCCCTACGGCGCTTGCAGCCGGAGTGTTGATGGGAGGAAGATTCAATCCAGAGCCTAGTTCATTGAATGGGGACGTCGTGCCGATGGCTGATTCACTATAAGGAGAGTCGTAACGTTTGAATCCGGCAATATTCTGGCCGAGCTCTTCGTAGTTGCGGATTTGTTCGGGCACAATCAGAGCTGGTTTCAGTCGCATTCCCTCGTTGACCAACTTAGTATGAAAGGCAAGGCTCTCTGGGTCGAAATATTGGTGCCCCTCGATTCGAGCACTTCTTCTTAATTCGTAATCGTTCTGCAACAGTTTATCAATATCCGCTGAGGCTCTTTCGACAGCTGTTTTGACGACGAACGCTCGGGCTAGCTCCAAGTTGTCGGCCGTGATCATAGCCGCGGCGTGTTCAGCCTGTTCTTTCCTGATTGTCGGACAAGCTCTAGTGAAGGCAAGCTTGAGATTAGAATTCAAGGACTGCTCAATTTGTTCAGGATCTCGGCACAGTATCATTGCCATGTATGAAACTAGATGTCGAACGAGGCAGTGTGCGGCACGTTGCATATGATTTTCGTCTGGATCGAGTGCGAAATCCTTCTTGATTATTTGCTCGGCTGTTGGGAGACAAATTTTGAGAGACTTTTCCAAGATAGTCGGGAGCCACTCTGATATAGCAAGTTCAATTGCTGGACGTACTGCAGTCTTGAGATTCTGCTGTAAATTTAAAACACCAAGAGTTGGTTGGATGGTGATCAAATTATTAAGGCTTGCTGTGTTGTTTACGTCCAAATCACTGTACTTCAGTTTGGTCGACCAATTCACAGGTGAGGCCATACTTGTCGGCATACTCGCTCCAACTTGAGCGGGTAGTGCGGACGAATTGCCTAATGACATCAACGGAGGAGTGTTAAGCGGTGAATGAGATGCTGCAAATTCATTTGGTCGCATCACGGTGTTCAAGTTGTGAGGAACCTGCTGATTTGAGCTGGGTTGCTGGAGCTGTGCCTTAATTGCTTGCTGGATGAGTGGTTGCAGCGGTTGCTGGCCTGAGATCTGCTTCGATCCGAGTTGACTGTCTATCTTGGAGTAATACTTTTCGTCATTCAGGATATTGCTCTGGCCAACCAACTTGTTTAAATCGACATTTAAGTTATTGAATAGAACCTCAACCTGGAACTCCAGGTTGAGTTTCAAATTCGGTTGCTGCCTTAACTCGACCAAGGCGCGAAGTAATCCTAAAACGAAAGGGTTGTTTGGCTTGAATATTTTTGACTTTTGTGTTGTCTTCAATATCTCTGCGAGAAACGGGACGACGTAAAGAAGCTCTTGGGTTCCCTTGTGGTAGGCCTCTACGAGCAAACCTTTGAGATCTAAATCGACATAAAGTATAGGTTTGTTTCTTGCTAGCGTTAGCAAGCCAAGCCATTGCCCCAAATTCTTGAGCACTGTTCGTTCGTTGATATTGTCAGCCTTTTTATCGAGACGTAGTAGATGTTTGATATTCTTGTAAGTTTCTCGTGTCATAGCTTCAATCAGTTTCGGGTTTTTTAATTCATAGAGGAAATTAGCGTATAAGGGTTGAAAGTTCTGTTCCAAGGCTGCTCTTTTGGTCGAGAAATATTGTGCTGTCCATCCATAATATGATTCGTCTCCTTCGAAGAGTTCTTTGAACTCCTCAGCTTTTTGTTTCAAATTTATCAATGAAAGATTATTGACTATGAAAAAAACTTTATCTTGTATTATCTCAGGTGGCACTGGATAGTTCTCGGAACTCCCAGCTGCTAGCAAATTATCAATATTGGCGTTGTTTGCTATCGATGGCCGAGTGACTGGGGTTGTTATACTCATGTTCTGTGCCGTGGGTGGCCTTTGCGTTCGCTGTGCGAGCCGTTTGGCCTCAATCTCTGAGTTTAATTTGTCAACGTCCGATATTCCGGCTCGATCAAGTGGAAATCCACCGAGCCTATCAATCCTGTTGTAGTCATTAGCGATACTTGTGACTACACCGGGTGGTGGGTGCCTCGGAGCACGCTGGAGCAGTATGGAAGAATTTCCGACTAGTGTATAAACCTCTTTCTTGACAGCTTGGGATAGTTCATTGAAAGATACTCCGAGAGGACCTGATGGAGGCATCACGCACTGTTGCAAAAAAGTGAGCATCACTGCCAGGGTTTCAGCAGGGAGTGTAGGCCCGCCCATGGTCATCGAGCCCATTGAGTCCTTATTCGATCCACTAAGCAAGGGCAGATAGCGTTTAGTGAGGAATGAATTTAGAGCGCGGATGAAATTCTCGCCGTTCTCAGTGAATTTATCCATCAACCACTTATCTAACTTCAGGTACTCTCGGCGTGACGCAAGGCATGCCAAGTCGATAACAAACGGATAACAAGTTCCATCTAGAAGTCTGAACAAAGTTTTGATATCTTGTGCAACATCGAGAATTCTTGACAGGCGCTGCTGTTGTTCCTCGGGCGGTGATTTAGTGTAGTGATCGCTCAAAGCTTGCAAAAGAGTTTTCTGAGACCATGTTAGTGGAGTATTCGGCTTTTGCTGAGTTAATGCATTTGCCGAGTCAGAAGAAGGATGGGAGTCGTTACTCCAAATACTGTGAAGAATTATGGCAGCATTTGGATGAGATGCGTTCAAGAAAGTTGGTATAGCTGAGCTCAGAATCTCCACCTTNGCCGCAGAAGCCTGTCCCACTACACCGAGTAAGCCTAATACTGTCAGGTCAGGGCAGTATTGTAGGGGCCATGCGAAAAGTTCTAGCACCCTCGCAAAGCAGTTGCTATTCATTTGTAAGTTAGGGATGTTGCCAGGCACTGTGAAATCGATCAAGATTTGGTACAGCCGTTGGAACTTCCAATTATTGAGCTCGGNTATTGTCTCAAAGTCTGGTTGACATTTTAACAACTCACTATATGGTACGATTTGGCTGAGACTGAGCTGCTGTTGTAGCGAGTTCGATTGTTGCTGCTGCGGTGATTGAAGGAATACCTTTGGTATTAGACTTTGCTCGATGCAGTTAGCGATGAAATTCAGCTGGAAACCTTGATTGTGTTGCCATATTTGTGTAAAAAAGGCCCGACCAACAACTTGAAGACCATTTTTATCAGTTGAAGCTAAATTGGTGCAGAATTTCCAAAACCTCTGAAAAGCGGGCAGTGGAGGAACTGATGAATGTTTCTGAGGTTGTAACACATAATTAGTGTTCCTGAATATTCTATCACTAATAAAATCTTCATCATCAAAAGTTTGCAGCAGTTGCAAAAGATTGATGGAATTCTGACGGCAAAACTCGGCAAACAGATCGATTTCCTCGATACAGCCTGAAGATTCCTGGCGGCCACTGAAATAATTGGCCTCTTGATTGCTAGCAAAAATTCCGCTCTTCGTCAGATCCAATTGCGGGGGTCTTTGTTCGCTAGCACTCTTGATTAAAATCACACCCGATCCGCTGCCGCCGCCGCCAGAATTATTACTCTGACCATTGGTGGGCGCGCCAGAGGTTTTGGTGCCTCCAGCTGAGGTGGATTGTTGGTTAACCTCACATAGTGCGCATAATATCTTACAAGCGAGCCTATTTGTGAGCTNAAATTGTCTCAAAATGTCTATATTCAGCTGAACCGAGCCAACATTTTCATCTACCACCAAAGCCGCTATCTGACTTTCAGTCAGCGACAATTGGTTGGGATCTATGACAATCTGGTTCATAGATGTGGCGAATGTTCGTTCGATTGATTTGTCTCTCCCCCTCTGATCAATAAACGAGCGGTGGTCTAGGTCGTATTCAATCCGAAATCTGTCGAAAATTTGATAATTCACTAAGTCCACTGCATTTTCGGAGGATCCGAAGGATATCTAAGGTCTCGAAGTAATCATTTTGGTAGGGATGGTAATATTGTTGATGCTGTAAGAAATTCAGTNAAATGGCCTGTATGGTGTGGGGACGGTTGAGCGAGGTGTGCTCGTCTCTCATACGCTCGAGCGCTCGAATTTCAAAATTTTCGGTAGTATGAGAACCCAGAAATCTCTTTTTTTATTCTAGTTGCGAACACAGTGGATTTTA
>Ga0058699_1000174_pt1 | contig 18368 bp, 10 predicted proteins | sample AgamicAtPe_FD_55078 | JGI IMG/M metagenome (GOLD analysis project Ga0058699, IMG submission 55078) | Agave microbial communities from Guanajuato, Mexico - At.P.e | ecosystem: Host-associated > Plants > Phyllosphere > Phylloplane/Leaf | place: Guanajuato, Mexico | collected 2012-10-15 | reverse complement strand
CTCGATTGTTTACCAGCGATCCGTGTGTTTTGTAGATTTTGTAGATCAGCTGTGAGTGATAATTTGGATATGAGGTTCATCAATTGGCGAAAGAGGGCCAGAGTTTGCATCGCCACATTTACTCGTTGGTTGGACCAAGGTTTATATTTCAACTTAGTTTATTATTGTTGCTCTCCCTCTTATGGACAGTAGCTCAGGCCGAGCTATATTGCGGTGCCAGGGAAGATTAAACTCGATGGCAGAGATCTCCCCTTTCTCGGTTAAATCATCAGAGGAACTCTCTAGGCTAAATTACTGCTATATCAACTGTGCTCGAACCTCAAAGCTCTCTACATCGGAACCCTTCACTAGTTCTACGTAAGTTCGCACTTCGGACACCTTGGAATTCATCATCAATCTACCATCCAAAATCACACCCTATTTTATTGGATACTCAAGATCTGGGCGGTAAACATGCCTCGAATAAGATCTAACAAAGGAAACAATCTGCTGAGAGAAATCCCTCAGCAGCATAATAGATCGAAGGATAACAAGAATTCTGATCATTCGTCCAGAGAACATGAGATAGGCCACATAAGTAATCTGGTCGACGGCACAGCGGGGCTGGAATCTCTTACTGGAAACGAGAACTGCAAAGTCCAGACATCAAAAACGGTAGAGGAATCGAGTGTTGATGCAGCCACACTTCATCTCGAGCTAGATTCGTTCAGACTTAGATGGAAACGCGAGCTTGAGGACACTAAATTTCAGCCATCGCAATCTACAGATTCGTGTCAAGAAAACAAAGAGGTTTGCACGTTCGAGGAAAAGATCAGCCAACCAGAGCCGTCAGAATTAACCTATGCCAAGGCAAAAAAGCTTTTTTTGACAGCAGTTGAACTTGAGCAGAGCGACATGCATTTTGAATCAATTAGATATTACAAACAAGCCATGCATCTATGCCCAGACATTGAAAAACGGATCTTCAGTGAGCAATGTGAAGCCTCANTAAAGTCCAGTAAAGATTTGTATGTGATCGAAAGCAGTGCTAAGGAGAAGGTTAGGGACCAGGAAGAAGTGGACTTGGTTCATAGGATACGTCAGGTTTGCCACGATAGCGCTGACAACGGAAATCCAGTTTATTGTCGCCCCCACTTCAAGCCCAAGTCAGACGTCTTTCATTTTTCTGATCTACCTCATGAGCTCATGGTTCAGATATTTCGGTATATTATTGGAGAGGAACTCGATCTGGCATCCCTTGAGTCGGTTGGCCTAGTTTGCCGCGGTTTTTATTTATTGTCGAGAGATCCATCGCTGTGGAGAAGCATTTGCTATAGCTCGTGGGGTTCTAGTGCTCTAAATTATGTTCTTAAAGATGGCACTGGTGGAGATGAGAAACAGGTTGATTGGCGAAAAATGTTTCTGGAGAGACCTCGGGTTAACTATGACGGGATATATATTAGTAGAACGAGATATGTTCGACAAGGNGATACTGGCTTCCAAGATATAACATACAGGCCCTTTCATGTAGTACGGTATTACAGGTATTTGCGTTTCTTTCCAGATCGTAGAGTTATTATTCTCACTACAAACGAAGAACCTGACAAGATTGTTCCAATTTTTAGGCACGTTCTATATGCGAGACAATTTTCCTCCGAATTGTCAATCCTGGAGGGATCATTTGAATTTGTAGATTCAAATCAGATCGTCATTGTTGCTGAAAGAGACTGTCGAGCAAAACTCACAATGTCCAATAATCCTAGACGCCAAGCTCAGCTGGATTGGTCCAGACAAACTCCCATAAGCCAAAAGTTCAATTTCAGATTTGAACTCAAGACAGTCGAGACTAAGCCTTATAGAAACAACGTTTTGAAATGGCTCGAGTACACCATCTTGGCAAGGTACGAAACCAGTCAAGAGACCACGTCCTTCGATCTTAGTCCAGAAACTTTCCCTAGTTTGAATTTTTCGCGAGTCAGGCGATTCAATCTCAGGCTAAATAGGCCTCTGCCTAGTCATTAAGAGATCAGTCAACTATATGCAATCATACTGATATTGTTAACAATGCTACGAAATGCAACGTAGACCAGCTACCTAAATAAAATCCACTAAGTTTGAGAAAGCGATTCAACCCGACTCGCCGAATGCAATATTCATACTTGCGAGTCAGGCGAACTATCGCAAAGTCAACGCAGATTATATTCGTTCTTCGTTTCTCAGGCTGGCTTCGAATCTAAGTTGCAGAAACAAATAATAGCTTCTGATTTTACTTGATTGTATAAATTTATTAGTAACAGCAACAAAAGTATGCGATCGTGCTCCTTGGACGACTGAAACGGATGTCTAGAGTCTAGACAAGCGATCACAATAGCAGTGTATGATCTTTCACCCTCAACAAATCCATCCTTATGATGATGATAGATTGGCACCAGGATCAAGCAGCGCCGACATATTGCTCTACAACTTTGTATCATCATTATACGAAGCACAATAACGAGGCAACAATGTATTCAAAATTTCAATCGACAACAATCTTCAAATAGGTTGAGTGAAATTGGCGGGAAAAAGTCCCCGCTGACCGTTAACTTCGCGGACGCCCATAAGCCAGCCCTCCTCTTGCTCTTGCGACTCTTCAAATGGTACAACCTGGATGACCTCATCCGCTTCGAAACAGAGCTCATCCACGTCCTCAGCTAGGTACTTGTAACTAGTCTTTACCTTATACAGGCAATCGATCTTCTCTCCTTGATTTGGCTTGCCAGAGATTTTGATAACCTCTTCGCTCTGATCGGTGTTTGGATGTTTAGTCTCTTCAATANGCATAGCATCATTAGATTCTGTTGGAGAATCAGGAGCGGTTTTCGTGCTAGACTCTTGCTTGACTTCACTTTCAGCTGAAATATTCATACAAGACTTCTCTGCCCCAGTAAATTGCTGACCAAACCCCTCGCACGATCCACCCTTCTCATCCAATCCGTGTCCACCATCCTCTATTGCGCTCTCCTGCCCAACTTCGTTTGCATCAGCATTAGCAACCTCATCAACCTCCTCTTGTTCCTCCTCGACTTGTTTTCCAGACTCCTCCACATCGGTAACTTCCTCGTCCTCAATGTTTTGGTGCTCATCATCGCTCGCTGGCGGACAGGATAGATCCTCTGGCGACGAGGACGAAGAGGAGTCGAGCGACGAATCACCCTGGCTACTCCCCACTCCACTGCTACTACTTGCTGTCTTATTGTAGGCAGCGCCTCCAATATCGGTGTCAACCTGTTGAGCTGATGCAGTGGGAACATTTTGGTGCGAATGGCGTTCGCGCTGGCTCAATGATGATCTCATGGACATGGGAAGCTCGTCGATGACATCACTTGCAGTTGCGTACAGTTTTCCCGTATTTGAGTGAAATTGAGCCTCAAGTGAAAAGTAATTCTGCAAAGACATTAGGAGATGCTTCATCTTCTTATCGTAAACCATCGGCAACTCCTCGTGCAGCTCAGCATTGATTGTTTCATACATGACTCTGCAGTAGTTGTATTGTTCGCGTAGTTTTATTAAGCGAGCCTCATCAACNAACTGGCTGGTTGCGGACTGGATTTGATTTGATCTAGAACTAAGCAAAAATGTTGACCTCAATGACCTTGGGCCTTGAAACGATGGATGCTGCTGCTGCTGCTGCTGCTGCTGTTGAAGTTGCTGCATCTGTGCCCGCTTCTTGTTTATGCTGGCCAACATTAGCTCATATATTCGCCTCGAGCTATCATAGTCAATCAGCTTCCTTCGGCGCTTGGCAATCTTTTCACGAAGCTCATCAAATTGCAACAGGTATTCGTTTATACTAACCAAAACTTGTTCCCTCAGCTTTTCCATCAAATCGTCATTCAAATTCTCCAATTGGCTCAAGTTCTCGCAAACCAAATCGTGCCTAGCCGATTGGTAGTCACTCGTCGATTGTTGAATACAGGTGTTCAGACTCTTGCTTGCATCATGAGCGCCTACAAGAAATCGGCGAGGATCTTTCAGTCAGATATTGAACTTGTTAACCTAGATGAGATATGACAGACTTAGCGCATAAACTTACCCTTCAAAGCGTTCACATAGCTCTTGAACTCTTTGTGCAATTTCGTTGCTTGAGCTTGTTGTTTATAGAAATTTTCTTCGTAAATCTTGAACATTTCGTCGGTTGTCTTGTCCGCCTTACCAAGATTTTGCAAGAGCAACTCTTTCACTCTAGTAGCCTTCTTGCCAACTAACTTGGAGAATTTGTTTGACGTGTTTGACATCGCAGAGTTGGGGGCCCCAACTTGGCCGGCCATTGCTGTTTGAATTGACGAAGGCTCAGACTCCAATCCTGATAACATTCCGACGTTAAATTCAGCCTGGCTCAAGCCTCGCAAGTTTGCGCCCCGGTTTAGTTGTATCGAGAGGGAACTGATAGATTGGACTGTTTGGCTCATATCCTCTTGTCTTGCATCGTCCGCAGCTGATTGATTCTTGCATTCAAATGATATTCTGTCTAGATGGCGGATAGACTTTGTTTCGAACAATCCTTGTTGTTGGCGGATCGGCTTCGGGATTGCAACTGACGCTTCAGGTGCCGCTAACTCGTTTAACCTGCCCATTGATCTGTGCCTCGAATGGACCCTGAACCTGGTTTTCAACTTTGTGCCCGGTGAGCCTGTAGTTTGTCTGTTTTGGCCGAGCGACGACACTTGCCGTTGCCCCTCTATTTCAACCGTGTTTGGCGGCAAGAAGGAGCTTTGGCCAGCCGAGCTCGGCGTTGGCATCCTGTGGTATGGGCTGAATGAGAACGAGCTCGCTGCATGAGACACGGCTTGCTTCGTCTCTGGCCGGTTCGTTTGCGGCCCAATTGGGATTAGGTGATGAGCCGGCATAAGGGACAACGAGGTAGAGTCGATTGCCCGTCCCGCAATCACGCCCATGTTGCCCCCTTGACTTGTTGGAAAGAACTCGCTCCCCGTTAGCATGGTAAAATGGGAGGATTGCGCCAGGACGGTTATAATAAGTGATTGCGGGACAAGATTTCTTTATTAATCGCAAGCCTCCACCTCCTCCTGAACCGAGAGCTTCTACCCACAGGCCAGCATTAGCGCTTTAAACTCCAGTCGAAGTGATAGTAAGTCACAAGTGGGCTTTGCTCGTATGCTGTTCATATGTTTCACTTTGTGCTTTAAATCTTGCTCCCTTTCGTAGCGACGAGACTACTTGCGATAAGGCCACAGGTCAAACAGGTTGCAATCATGATTTTCCTCTCCCTTCTTCAACGCATCGTTTTGTTCTCGCGCACTTTCTCAAATGAGCCACAAATATGGCAGTGATACAGTTATGAGTGTCACCTGTCCTTGATTTCATCTAGCGAAGTCGCGCCGAGAGCAACGAAGCCTCGATGGGCAACTGCGTGAGAGGTTTTGACAATTATGTCGCCTTGCGGTTGACTTTTATCTATTTATCTTGAAGCTTGAATCCTTCTTTTGCTGGCTCTAGTTTAATTAGAATACTCTACACTAATTCCTCGCCTCATATTTGTCTAAAAATCTAACCAAAACCGCTTAGCCACGGTGGAGTGAGCGCAATTCAGGCAGATGATTTACTGCCACATTCTGTCCAATTTCAACCCTCGTCCAAGCACCAAACTTCACTTGAACTAAATCTCTCGAGTCTCACAAACCACAAAACTGAAAGCCAAGAGACTAGACTTGAATTAGCTCATCCAGGCGACACACTAACTTCTGGTCGGTTGGCCCTGTAAAAAGTTTTGAGTTCGCGCAAGTGGCTTTACAGGTAGTTCGCGCATCTCCAATTTTGAACTTATTCTAGTGCTCACATCCCTCATCCAAATTCTAAACACTCCTGGCAGAACAAAACCTTGTTCCATCGGCCAGTGGGGGAACAGTTAGATATGAGTGAAAACTTTACCCTTAGTTTGCACTCCACAAATATAACAAGCAAAATAGGCAAGTTGGTTGGACAAGAGTTGAGCTTCTAATAGATATGGACTTGTTGGTCGGAACGTAAACTCTGTCTGTTGGCAAACTGCGACAAGAGCAATGGCGCCAGTAACAAAAGACACCTCCTCATTTGGTTGGCAAGCTCATCATTGGCAGCTTTTACATTGCACATCACACATGGTTGGCCGTTTTTAGTTTAGTATTGCAATCTAATGCACTCATTCCCTAAGGTCCATTGTGTCTGGTGTTGAATTTACTCTTATATAGCATGAAGGCTTGCAGGTAAACATGGCNGCCACACTNGGACCTGTTAACTCTATCCATTTGCAACCTGTTTAATTCAGCCAACCTTCCAGCATCAATGGGCAACGATGAGTTTAGCCTGGTCCAACTCGAATCAACTCACAAGGAAGTGCAGTGTAATAAGAAGTGTGTGATACCGAAATCACGAATGCTGCTTTTATATGCCACTTTAATGATAGATGAAGTTTTGCCAAAAATGATGAATGGCCAACACTTTCCCTCTGGACACGGAACGGATATCTTGATCGATAGCGGACACTCATCGTAACTGATTTTTAGCCAACTCGATCCATCAATTTTCCGCTCGGCTCTCAAGCCGAGCACTCTTCGCGAGCAACAGCTTGCCGTTGGTCAGCCGAATAAACAATTACGTCGGGTAAATATTGGCGTTAGACGCTTTGAACCNCAACAGACTGATCCACTTCCTGCTTCAGGCGACTGACAGCACGACCAACGCCAGCAACAGTCTAGCCAAATCCAACATGAGTGCTCTACTGAGAGTGCGCTNGTTTTTCCATCATTAAATCAGGCAAATCGCGTCTACTGTAACTGTGGTTTTTGAAAGAAGCAAGCTCCAAGTTCCATCGGCCATTTTACTCATGTATTGAGATCGCCGTGGGTGCACCTNTCTCGTTGAATCGCACGAATCCCATCAGTTCTACTGCGACTTCAGCTGTTAGCTTGTTTAAACAATCCCATGACCAANACCCCACCTCGCGTTAACTAAGTCATTTGAGCTCTTTTGCGATGCAAACTTGCACAAACAACTCTCAGTGAGTGCGGAATTGGGCGCCATCTTTATTGCACCGACGAAGGAAACATTTTTACAAGGGTTCATCTGCTAAATCCACGCGCATATACCACCAATCAGGTAAATTTGAAGCAAAATTTTGTCCACCCACGCAACCGTCAAGACTTTCATTGTTTGTCTGGAGCGGTTAGATGAAGNAACAGGAGGAGAGGAGGCTGAAATGGTCAAGATAGTTTCTCCTGTCCACCATCAAGTGATCTGACGCCACGTGCTGTCAAATTTGCCTTTTCTGGGCAACTAGTATTCCAAATGTTACGATTCATCCCCAGCCGAGGCTATGGAAAGGACATGATTCTTGGCNTACAAATCGATGAAACATTATAGTGAGGGATATGGATAGAATGAGGGAGTTTGGAGACAAAATGTGTACAAATTTTAACAGAAAAAACAGACACGCAGACCCGTTACAGAAATAAACACTAGTTCATGGTCTTTTCCTCACTTGCAGAGCAGGTGGACGTTGGCCTGCAAGATTGGCGACTGTGAGGTTTTGAAAATAAAAATGAAAGAGGCAGTAATTTTGTTNAACACGGTAACCATGGCCCACCGNAAACAGTAGTAACCTGAGCCTAATAATCAATTAACAAACAAATAAAACAATTGTAACACACATGCAATTAGGCCCAAGAAAATGTCCAACGAATGGCAGTGTACCAATTGCACCTTTGCCAATTCGGCCCTCAAGTACACATGCGAGATGTGTCAAGCCTCGAGGGGGGTTCTAGTCATAAAACCCGGCGCCTCAAACGAGAGAAGGATCCTCAACGAATTCATGCTAACATCAAGTCGACCACAAGGAACTCATGTGGTTAGCAGTGAATTGGATGTTAGAACAAAGAACAACTTGGCCCTTGAGAGATTTCTCGCTGGCATTGAAGGTAACCATATTGTTAGACAAAATGGTTGTATCTCTCCTAACTGGGATAGTCCCGATGCAAGTGGACTTGGTGGAGCTTTCAGTGAACCAGCCGAAGAATTGAGACTAGCCGAGGAGGAGTCGGCAAAGAAAGTTTGGCAGGAGATTGTGGATTTTTGTAAGACAAACAAGATCGAATTCGTGGACGATTCCTTCACTCCCACCATGAGCTCTTTATTGTTTGAATCTCAGATCGCAAAACTCAATCAACTATCTGAGGTTCCTCAAAACAGTGATAGTCAGACCCAGAGGAAGTCTGGCGAAGATAGTATATTGGATTCCACCCGAAACGAACTCGAAGAAGAGAGAACTCTCAGACTGCTTAAAAAATCGATTTGGATTCGTCCAAGACAGATCAGAACTAGGTCCTCTGACCATCGTCTCGAATGGGCTGTTTTTAGAANCCCGCGACCTGCCGATATTAGCCAGGGCATATCTGGCAATTGTTGGTTCTTATCCGCGCTTGCCGTCCTCGCCGAGCGTCCAAATCTCTTGGAGCGGGTCATGCTTACTCGAACCATTTGTCCACAGGGCATCTACCAGGTTCGTTTGTGCAAAGACGGTAGATGGCAGATAATATTGATTGACGATCTCTTGCCTTGTGACCAATACCGAAATCTTCTTTACTCTCCAGCGAAACGCAAGCAGCTCTGGATTCCCCTCATCGAAAAAGCTCTTGCTAAGGCCCACGGTTGCTATGCTGCTCTTGCCTCTGGAAGATCCATCGAGGGTTTAGCAACTCTAACTGGAGCACCATGTGAAACCATAACCCTCCAACCTAATATTAGTTGCACGTCCACCTCTCCATCAACAAGCGCGACCACTCTAGGTCAGCAAAGCGAACCAACAGTCAATTCAACGAGTCAANATGTCGAGGAGATAGATGAAGATCTAGTATGGGCACAGTTGCTGAGCTCTAGAAGCGCCGGATTTCTAATGGGCGCCTCGTGTGGGGGAGGCAACTTGCAAATAGACGAGGATGAATATGCGAGAGTCGGTCTTAGGCCAAGACATGCTTACTCAGTCATGGACGTTCGCGACGAAGGCAATCAACTCCGTCTGGTTAAGCTCAGAAACCCTTGGGGACACTTNTCTTGGAAAGGCGACTGGTCCGATGATTCGCCAACATGGACTCGTGAATTAAAGTCGATCTTAATGCCAAGAGGTGGAGACGAAGGAGTGTTCTGGATGTGCTTTNAAGATGTGATCAAATATTTTGATAGCATTGACATCTGCAAGATACGCTCTGGATGGAACGAAATCAGGCTCGAGGGATTGTTTCCAACAAAGAGCACTGATATCGACAATATATCTTTCTTAATACTCACCGTTAATGAGACAACAGAGATCGATTTGAGTCTCTTTCAATCTAGTCGCCGGGACACCTTATATAACAGCGATCGGACTATCAATCCAAAGGTGCAGCAGTTGGATTTGTGCATTATTGTTTTCAGGACAGCTCTTATAAAACGCAAATCAAAGGAATATATTGACATTGGGGCCCTGGTCGATTACAGCCAGCGTCAAGTTAGAAATTTTGTTGGGTGTTCATTGATACTGGAGCCAGGCGAATATGTGATACTATGCACAGCTTTTAATCATTGGCAGACCAAGAGCATTCAATATTCGCAAGAGTATCCGAGATTCCTCTTATCTGTTCATTGTTCAAAACAACTCCTAGTTGANACATCCAGACCTCAGAGTAATATTCTAGCTGACGCATTGATAAAGTTGGCCATGGCGAAGGGTCAGAAGCATCATGCTCGCGAGGGACTAACTGCCTATTATCTCACCAAGGGATGGTCGGGCTTAGCAATAGTGCTCGAGAATAGGCTGAGAGGACATTATATTCAGGTTGTATGTGATTGCTCGAAGAGTATGAACATTGTATCCTCACGAGGCGAACTCAAGACTGTGGATTGCATTCCGCCCCTGCATAGTTTGGTTGTGATTGTTCTAACTCAATTGGAGGGAAGCGTTGGCTTCTCGATCGCCCACAAGTTGACGCATAGAGTTTCAAACACACCTGGACTGCACGACTGGGGACCAGCCGGAGTGAGTCATATACCCCAGCTAGATAGTGTGACCGCTGGATTGCACTCACCGCGACCCTTGTGAGATGAATCGTCGATCGGTAATTTGCAAGCAAAACTATAAACGTTTGTTTGCAGCCTTAATTCACCATCAAGTGCTAGGCCAGCTATCTCCCCCATGTTGCTATCTAGCTCTCATNGACTTTAGGCAACGAAATTCCATCACATCAAACATCCCAATGCAACATTTGTAACACTTTTCAGTCTAGTCGAACAAAAAAATGAGTTCCTCTCGATTTTGTCCTGTTACCGTTTCACTTTAATCTCAAACAGACCATAAACACTTTGGCAGATCTTTATTTACATTCAAACGAGTGGACTTGATTGCGTATTTGGTTTACCTTTACATCTGACCGGATCGGTTGCCCATAAGCCAAAGATGAACTTTATTAGAAAGTTGGCTCAGCGCGAACCAAATCAATGAACGAGATTGGTCGCAATCAACTTTAGCTGAACTAATAATTCTGTGAATCTAACCCGCAACAGGTGGCGCTGAGGTTTGAGCACCATCCGTTAGTCGGTCTCATGTGCTCTAGAAAGGGGGCGGAGTTTCAGGGGGCTAGAGTTGCTCAATTCCTGTGAAGTCTGGCTTGCATCCATCGCTGGCCAGTCAGGTGTGAGAGCACCATCAGTCCAGTAGAATCTCGACAATCAGATTACAAACATCCATCCAGTTTGAGCGGATGGAACGGGACTTCTTCCAGTCCGATTGAATTGTCATTCGCTTGAGAGAGTAGGTAGAGAGATGTGCGTTAAGAATACTGCCACTTGAAACTTGGCCAGTGTTTCAAAGAGTAACATCGTTTATCATTCACGGCCTACTGCTGACGGCGATCTAGTTATCCAGTATCAGGAGTGTAGTCTTTGATGCAACGAGTGAAAGAATCAGGGAAAAATTTGCAAATTTCAAGGAAGCGTTTGAAATCTATCTAGTAAGCTTGCAGTTGCAATCAGTCTCGCGCTCAAATTTTATGCTCTACAATCGTCTTGAAGGAAGAGACTTATAAATTCAACTGAGCCCATTGGCTTGACTGAGCCAGAAATGACCTGGTTCAAATCGCTCATAATGCGCCAAAACTCTCCACTTCTATTGATAGATTCCTATTCGTTAGAATCCGAAACATCATCCGCTGACGGCGATCAAGATAAATCCTTAAAAGTCATCAATCGGCACAACAAACAAGCCCCAAAAGTGAGATATCCGACAAATTCAGTTAGATTTGAAGAAACCTTTGCTTATTCAGATTTGAAAGTTTCCGATTGGAAGCCGCAAGAGGTTGAGTTTGAGGCGAAACTCGAAAGAGAAGAGGAGCAAAAGAGTTTCGAAGTAGTCGGAGGAGAGAAGATAAGGCAACAACAAGTATGCCGATTGCCACCATTGGTTCTATCAGAAAACAATAGCCGCCAAGTTGAACGGCCAACACCCAAAACGAGTTGCCAAGACACAGAAAGAGAAACAAACCCAAGCAGCAAAGTTAGTCGCAGCAAGGAGAGTTCAATCAGTTTAGGGGCCCGAACTAGTCAGCGCAAGCAAATGGGGTCCAAGTTTTGCAATCGTCACTATTTTGTTGGCAACGGGCGCCGAGCAATGAGGGCAACATTGAGCCAGGAAAAGTCGCCCAATTGGCTCAGGCAACTAACCCTCCAAGTGGCCCTGCTATCGCTCGCTGTCGCCTCCATCCAAGCGGCCGTCGCCTCCAGCTCGGGCCAATACTTTGAGGTGCAACCAGAGGCCCAGTATCTGGTGCAGAATGGGCACGATGTTCGCCTCAGGTGTCTCGTGCGAAACAGACAGGGCGAGTGTCTTTGGTTGCGCAACGGGCGCGCAGTTGGAACCATCGCGAGGAAGTACCAGTTTACGCGCCAACCGGAGGACGGCGACTGCAGTCTGATGATAAGAAACGTTAGCGTTGTTCAAGACGACGGCCAGTGGCAGTGCCAGGTGACATCGCCGGACGTGGACCAAGAAACGCTGCAATCGCGCGAGGTCAGCCTTGTTGTTTTGGTGGCACCAGAGCGGCCGCAAATCAAGAATGTGGTAAGTCCATTTGCCTCACTTTATTAGCTCGAGTGGTTTTCGCAACTTTGCTTGCTCTCGAATCCCCGAACAGAGTGTTATTGTGAGAACGCTTTTGNAAGTGTGTTTGGATGGTTTGGAACCGTTTTGGAGTGATTGATCAGGTTGGTTTGCTTGTCGGCTCAAGTTGGAGTGCCAGTTTGGTTGGGGTGGCGCCCACTTTTTCGCAAATGCTCACCTTTGGGCCGACAAAAGCCGATTCAATTATCAGCTCGCCAGTGAGCTGGATGCAAATCAATCATTCAAGTTTGTTGGCCAGCTAATAAGCAAAGTTTGGCGCCACTTTAACCTGTTGGCGCAACAGGTTAACATTTTACAGTGGCACACAGAATAAGACTTTTGCGTCCAGAAGCTGAGAGGGAAGTTAATGTGAGCTCAGTCAGGCAACTGATTCAATTCAAGGCGGCTTCGTTTGTCAATTGTTGCCACTTTAGTTTCCTCCCCAACTTGACCATCCTTTTCGTCTCGTTTATCCCAAAACCATTTCTATTCTACTCCCCGATTCCGGAATTCGCTCCGAGTTGGCGCTCTTGGGCGCCACTCGAGCGAGCTTAGCAAGCCGGTCAGTTGCAATTGACTCCTCTTTGCGCCGGCCGAGTGGCGGGCGCGACATTGGCTAACTGGCCTCGGGAGAGATTCCATTCTGTTCCCATTCATCTCCACGGACCAGCGGAGCCCCGCAGTTTTGCCAACCTTGGCCAGTTTCGTCGGCTGGCTCGCTTTTTGAGGGACGAGAGAGAGACAGCGACAGGGAGGCGGAGTGTTTACCTGGCCGGCGCACTGTTTCCTTCCTCCAGCAAGTGGCGCCTTGGAGCCATTTCGTCCCATTATCGTCTGAGGGAGGCTGCAATGTTGGCCGCCGCTGTCGCCGCCTCAGTGCGACAGGTTCTCTCGAATTTTAGTTGGCTGAAAATAGTTCCAGCCAGGTGAGCACACTTTGCTTGCTGCTCTGTTTGTTGCGAAAACTGGCCCATGTGTTGCGCCAACAAGCGACCCCAGCGGCTCGCCTTGCTCCACTTTGCTCCCGTCTCCTTTTGCCGGACCAACCGGAGGCGAGTAGAGCACATGGACGGGGCCAATTATCGATATGGAGGGCGAATCTTAGCGGATTTGGTCGCCGGCGAGGAGCAAATATGACAATGCGACAAAAAACAAAGACTCTAATTAAGTTTCAAGAGCAATCGGCTGCTGAGACTCGTTAGTTTGTTGCTGTTGCCTTTTACCTGGCGCAGGTGAGCAACACTCGCCGGTGTTCTATTCGGCCGCTTCGGGTCAGTTCGAGGCTCTTTGGGCGCGTTTGCCGCTGCAAGCTCGCTCTAGCTGGCTACTTTCGGTCACACTTGCGTGATTTTCTGCGACAAGCGCCGGCTGGCCGGCTGGCTGAACGTGAGCCGCCGATCGAGACTGCCAAAGGCATGCAAATGGCCGGCGCCTCCGAGAGCAGCGATGGCGCCAGCTTATTACCATTGTTATTGGATCACACACTCCCCTCCTCCAGGCTGGCCGCCCGCTTGCTCCAAGCAGATGCGGAGCAGACGCAGACGCCGCTGCAGATGGAACCAGCGCGCCAGGCAGGCGAGGCAAGCGCACAGGTGAGGATCATTGTTGGCCTCAATTAGCTTGCGAGCGGCGCCGACGGTCTCACTGGTCCGAGCTGCGAACGCTAAAACAAGTGGCTTACCTTCGCTCACCTGGCTCAGGTTGCACTTTTCTGCGCCAGCTTTCGCTCGCTTACAATGGGCGCCAGCTGTTAGCTCGCAAGTTGGCCGAGTGGAAAGAGTAAATCACATGCAACCAACTGCGAGCTGCCGATGTGTCATTGGCTTCACTTTCAGCCTCAGCGACTGGAGCTCAGTTTCAACTTTCCAACTCCAACTTCAGTGAGAAAACAACAAGTCTTTTCGGGCGACAATTAGCCGAAAGCCGCGCCTCCTACTTTCGAAGCCTCGAAGGTCCATTTGCGGCAACGAAAAGCTCAGCCACCTGCGCAACTGGCGGCAAAGTGGCAAAGCTGGCCCATCATCGGCCATCATCGTTGGCACACTTTTCTCCAAAAATCGGCCCCAATGTCATGACTCGCTGAGCGAAATGAGTCCTCTCGGCCTGGCGCCTGAAGCGGGCGACAATGATGATATTTTGAGTCCAGTTTCAACCAAACAAACAAACAACACTTTTAGGCCGCCAAGCTAGGCGGCACAATGGAGGCCACCAATCGATCACTTTGAGGCAAGCCGAAGTGGCGGCAACCCTGATTATTTGCCTCCCCAATTCAAGCCGCTCGTTTGGCCCGAGCGCTGGCGGTGGCTTTGGCTTGGTTGCACAAGGTTGAAAGTGGTGTGATTGGCTTGCTGACATGATTTGCATGATTTGTTGGCCAGCCAAGAGGTCGCCAAAAAAGGTCCCATTTGGCGGACACCTGGCTGCCCAACTTGGTGCAGGGTGACCCATGACAAGAGAGAGAGAGTTTGCCTGCCTGCTTGCTTGTGCGGTTTCAGTTGTCTGCCAGCGGGCCAAACTGAGGCGAGCTCACTTTTGCTCCAAGCAGACTGGCGCGCTTTTTCTCGCCCCAACCTCCGCCTGCTCAGCCAGCGGTTGCCTGGCTGGAACCAAGCGGCAGGCTGGTTGCAGCAAGCCAAACCGAAAGGGTCGCTCGTCATCAATCAGTCGGCGCTCATCAGAGGCCGGCCAATATTGCGGCCAACTAATGTGCCGGATTTGTGTCAATGCCCATTGTTGATTTGCATTGATGGCGTTGCGGCGGCGGCGGCGGCGGCGGCAGAAGCAACTGCCTCGCATTGGGTCGCCGCCGCTGCAATCGAGCCGTCGGCGCCGAGCGATGGCCGCAAATTGGGCGGCAAATTGAATGCGAAAGGCGCCACCTTTGCGCCGGGCGAGCGGCTTGCGGCCGGTGGAGCCGTTTAGGCGGCAACACAATGCAACACAGCGCAACACAACAATGCAATCAAATGCGATTTTGGCCCTTGATTTATGAAAGGCCAAAGGTGGTTGGATTGTTTGCTCTGCAGATTCGGCTCTGCTCGCAAGGCTCGAGGGCGGTTGTGTTGGTTGCCAGCCGAGCCGAGCCGAGCCGAGCCGGCGGAGGGAAGGCGAGTTCAATTCCGTTTCCGCCGCCCACTCGCACGAAGCGCGCGGACCTTGAATGGGCTGCGAGCGGCCCAATTGGAGCACAACAGCAAGTGGCTCCTCTCTGCTCTTCGCGGGCGAGTTTACAAAATAATTATTTTGTAGTTTGCAGTGGCCACGTAGGTGGTGCAATTGGCCAACTTAAGGCCGCGTTTTAGTGCGAAGCCTCTCGAGTGTAAAGCCAACGAGCGGCCAATTAAAAGCGGGCAAGAATTTGCATACTGAATGCGCCCAATTTGCGGCAAAATAAAGCCGGCGAGCTAATTGATGGTCGCAGGTGAGTTGGTCCTCGCGTTGCTTGGCTTACGTAGTTTGAGCGCTCTTGATGCGCGCTGATCGCGCTCGCTGGCACCCCAGTGGGCGGGATCAGCGAGTCGGCCGAGGCCTAAATGCGCCCCCTCTTGGCTCCATTTCGGCTCGCGTGAATCGCGTGACAGGTGAATCGCGAGGGCCAAGAGTTGGCATGGAATTCAATTTCTCTCCTCTCTCAAGTCTCAGTCGCTTAGAATGGAGACGGCCGGCCGGAGGAGGAGCTGGATCTGTGGGCCGATTTAATAGCCAGCAGCTAAACAATCGGCCGCTTGTTTGTCCAAACCCATTCCCAACTATGACAACCAATAATAAGATGTCGTCGGCTCTCGAGTCGCAGGTGAATCTCGTCCGCAGTTTGATTGATTGATTGGTACTCCAGCTTCGCTTTTCTCTCTGCTCCAAGTCGCTCGAGGCGAAGGGAAAATAAGAAGCCAGAGAGTTCGCGAGACAAAACGCAAGCTGGCCGAGACCTGTTGAGTTATTCGAAGTCGAGTTCCAACTCCAGCTCCAGCTCCAACTTCAACGGGAGGGGCAAATTTGGTTGGCAACCAAAAGTATTGATACTTTCCGAAGCTAGCCGAGCGGCCTCAGTGTTGTTTGCAATTGATTGCCGCCGATCGTTTGTTGGCTCGCGAGCTCTCGTCTGCGCCACAAACACAGGGCCGCTCTCACACAGAATCCGTCCCATTCAAAGTGTCGCCGCAAGCCAGCTCGCCGAGTCCGATGTCCCCGTTTTGGCGCAACTTTGCGGTTTTCCCTCCCTCCCTCTCTCTTTCTCTCTGGCCGCCAATGGAAATGATCGGCCGATCGATGGCCGGGATGAGCTTGCGGGCGCGCCGCTCGGCCTGCGAGCGAGCGAGCGGCCGGCCCTTTGTGTCTCAGGGCGGCGGGCGTTGTTGTTGTTGTTTCAGCTGAAGCGGCTCGCTTGCTGTTTGTCTATCGAGCGGCTTGCGAGAGGCAAGCCAAAGTGGCCCCGCAGACAGGTGACAAGTTCACGCCGCCTGAACTGAGACGATGCATTGAAGGCAGCCGAGCGCCACCTTCCAAGAGCCTCCAACTAACCAACCAACTCCTTTCCTTTCCTTTCCATTTCAATCCACCGACCGACAGTCGCAGGCCACTCAGCGCTTGGTGCTGGAGGAAAACAAGAGCAAATTCATCGTTTGGTAAGTTTGAATTGCGCTCTGGGCGCCGCAAGGGGCGAGCAAACTGGCCGCACAAACTAACCGACCGACCGACCAACCAACCAAATGCGCCCACAAACAGCGAGATCAGAGGCGGCAACCCGGCGCCCCAAATCGAGTGGATGCTGGACAACAGGAGCCTGAGCAAGGAGGTGAGTGTTTGCGTGACTCTGGCGCGTTTGGTCGCCCCTGCACTCGGGGGCCTCGACCGCTCGCTGGGCGCCCGGCGCTCGGGGGCCCAAGCAGGCCGAGTTGAGCCGGCAAGCCTTGGCTCGCAAAGCTAGTCTTGACGAGAAACAGAGCCATGCCGAGCCGCGCCGAGCGGCCCAGTCGGGCGAGCTGGCCGCACAATGGGCCGGCAAATATCAATCAATCTAATTGGTGTAGGAAGTGTTCCTGTCTTTAGCTAAAAGCGTCTCAATGTCCAAACTGGCTGCAAGCGGCAGCCAGGTGATCCCATTGAGCCGCCCGCTACAAAACCGCCGCCTCCGTTGCCTGTGCAGCCGCGGCCGCCGCAGCCGCCGCCGCCGCCGAGCCCACTGAGCAAGCTCGGCGAAAGTGGCCCAGCAGAGGCGAGGGGCGCGAGCTGGGCCATTAGCCAGGAGCGAGCAAACATTGGAGCTGCCCGGCCAATGGGACTCGAGAGCAGGCGGGCAAAAAGAGAGAAAAGCCGGCGGGGACTTCCTACTTCTTTTGTTGTCCATCCAAAGCCTTGTGCCCACACTTGTCGATCCCCCAAACTCAACTTCCGATTTCAACCAGACCTGCCTTTGGCCCGCTGCAGCTCTGCGGCCGCAAGTGCAAACATGGGCTCTCGCGGCCGCCAGTCTCTCCTCTCTCCTCTCGCCTTGCACTCAACTCTGCCGGCCGGCCGGCCAACCGGAGAAATCGGCCCACTTCGCCTGACATGGACACTCTCCGCAAGGCTCGCGAGCAGTGAAAATTATTGACTGCCAAGGATGAGCAATTATCTCTGCGCTGAGGCGGCCGACTTTCCGGAAGCGGCTCGGCTTGAAGCCAGCCGGGCTTGCTTGGCGGCCAGGCGGCTCGCCTCTCGAGCTGCCGGCCAAGTGGCTCGGCCGGCCGCAACAAAGGAAGCCGGCCGCTCGCTCCAGAGTTCATGCCTCGGCCAGCAGATCACACGAACTCTCGGCCGCAAGCAACACGCAAGTCGCCAGCAAGAGTTCACCGAAAGAGAGAGAGACGCTCGCCAGTTGCTGCAGCCGAAGAAGCGCCAAGCGTCAAGCTGGAGACAATTCCAGGTGTCCAGGCGGCGAGCGTTCGTTAGCCGGCGACAAGTGGTGCCAATTCACTGGGAGCCATGCAGCGCTGAATGGGGCGAGTTGGCGCCAATCAGGCTTGTTGCAAGAAGTTCAATTGCAGCCGGCAATCAGAGCTGCAATGCCAACATAACATATCACTTTCCCGCTCTTTTTCTCTCCACTCCCCTCACTAAGCTCGGCGTTGGCGCCTCCAATGACCTGAAAGCGGACGCATCCTCTCCTCTCCTCTCCTCTCCTCCCGGCTTGCTTGGCCCTCTCAGCTCTCCACTTCGGCCGCTCAGAGCTCGGCGCTCAGCGCTCGAC